>Ga0114960_10000068_pt1 | contig 77968 bp, 76 predicted proteins | sample C_130625_MF_Meta_FD_92637 | JGI IMG/M metagenome (GOLD analysis project Ga0114960, IMG submission 92637) | Freshwater microbial communities from Lake Croche, Canada to study carbon cycling - C_130625_MF_MetaG | ecosystem: Environmental > Aquatic > Freshwater > Lake | place: Lake Croche, Canada...
CCGCACGGATTGTCCGTCGGCCCGTTCAGGCAATTCAGGGCCTTGGCCAGGATGCGCGCCGTCGAGGTCTTGCCGACCCCACGGGGACCCACAAAGAGATAGGCCTGCGCAAGTCGGCTCCCCTTGATCGCATTCTGGAGGGTGCGAGTGATGTGCTCCTGACCAATCACCTCCTCGAACTTCTGCGGACGGTATTTTCTGGCAAAGACGCGGTAGCTCACAGGCGTAAGAATTTACCGATGCCCCTCAGGAAAGTCGAGAGGGTGTCGCAGAAGATTAAACCCCCTTAGAATCCTGACGGACCAGCCTGAGAGCCTCCTCGACGGTGGTCATGAATTGGGCCGGAAAGATGATGGTTGAGTTCTTCTCGGTCGCAATCTCCGCCATGGTCTGGAGGGTTCGCAACTGCAAAGCCACAGGATGGGCCGAGATCACATCAGCGGCCTCTCCGAGTTTGGTGGCTGCCTGGTATTCCCCTTCGGCGGCGACGATTTTGGCCCGGCGTTCGCGCTCGGCCTCCGCCTCCTTGGCCATGGCCCGCTGCATGTTCTCAGGTAGGGTGATGTCCTTGATCTCAACTGCGGTCACACAGGTGCCCCAAGGTTCGGTGTGGGTGTCGATGACCGTCTTGATCTGCTCGTTGATATTTGCGGTCTCGGCCAAAAGTTGATCGAGCGAGAAACGGCCGACGACATTCCTCACGGTTGTCTGACTGATCTGATTGATCGCATCATAGACCCGCTCGATCCCGATTACGGCCTTCTCCGGGTCTGAGATCTGATAATAGGCCACGGCAGCGATATCGATGGAGACATTATCCTTGGTGATGATTTTCTGCGAGGGGATCTGCATCGTTACCGTCCGCAGAGAAACGCTCGTCATCGTCTGAAAGGGTGTGAAGATCATCGTGATGCCCGCCTGTCGGACCCCTGAAAATTTGCCCAAGGTGAAGACAACCCCTCTCTCGTATTGCATCAAAATGCGGATCGAACTGAGCAGATAAATGAGAACAAGGATCAGCGGGAGGAGAATGATCATTGCATTAAGCTAGTGTGTTCGGTTCGACTGTCGAGAGATCAGATTTGGGAAGGATTCAGCGGAGATCCTTCACATAAGGTACAGGAATTTTGGACCAGGAACACGGTCTTCAAGCGAGGCTGTGTATCTTATATTGCGAGCGCAGGAGAACAATGCCCCGCGCCAAAATTCCAAGCCTTCTCTTATTCTTCGCCGAAACGGGTCGAAATCAGCTGCTCCAGCTCGGTCAAAACCGACTCGGCATCCTCACCCTCGGCGATGACCCGGAGGACCGATCCCTTACCGGCAGCGAGCATCATGAGTCCCATGATGCTCTTGCCGTTCACTCGCTCTCCATCCTTCTCGACCCAGACCTCGGATCGGTAGCGGCTGGATGTTTTGACAAAGAGGGCTGCCGGACGAGCATGGAGACCGTTGCGGTTCTTGATGGTCAGGTCCTTGGTGGCTGAGGGTGCGTCGCTTGGGTTGCTCATTTCTTAAGGCGTTCCTTGGTGGGCGTCATTGCCCGGAGAAGTCGTTCGTTGAATTCACGCGCCGTGTCGTGGCCCATCGCCTTGAGTTTCTGGTCGAGGGCCGCAACTTCCACGAGCCTGGCTAGGTCGCGTCCTGGTCTAACGGGGATAGTCACGTGTGGAATAGAAATGCCAAGGATCTCATAGGCATCCCTGTCGAGACCGATCCTATCAATATCCTCGACGTCGTGCCAGTCCTTTAGAGTGACAACGAGATCCAACTGCTTCTCGGGACGGACGGAGCCAGCACCAAAGACGGCGGCTACATTGATGATGCCGATACCGCGCACTTCCATATGAAAGCGTGTCAGTTCCTTGCTATTGCCGATCAGCTCCCTCCCCTCCAGATTGCGAAACCGGGTGATGTCATCACTGACCAGACTGTAGCCGCGCTCAATGAGCCCAAGGACGCACTCGCTCTTGCCGATGCCGCTACTCCCCCGGATGAGGACTCCGATCCCCATGATGTCTACCATGCTTCCTTGTTCGGAAGCCACAGGGGCAAACTCATCTTCCAGGGCAATGGTGGCCGAATTGATGAATTTCATGGTGACCAGCGGTGTCCGGAAGACGGGGATCTCGCGTTTTGTGGCAAGATCAAGGATACCATTCGGAAGGGGGAGACCCCGGGCAATAATGAGACAGGGTATCTGCTGCTCGAAGAGCGCCTCCAACTTGGCTGCCCTCTCCGCAGCAGCGAGACTCCGGAGGTAGCTCAGTTCGGCGTGGCCAGCCACCTGAACACGCTTGGAGGCAAAGTAGCGGAAGAATCCTGCCAATGCGAGACCCGGGCGGTTGATGGTCGGTTCCTCGATGATCGACTCCATGCCGGAGGAGTCTCCCATGAGCTCGAGCCCAAGGGCGGGCCCGTGGTTGGCAAAGAAGGTCCCCACGGTCAGCGCCTTGGCCTTCTGCGTCGAGGATGTCTTGGAGCGTGGCATGCGATAAAATCTTACTTTTAAAGTCTCTGTGTTCTTTTCGGAGCCTACATGGCAAAGGACTCGCCGAGGTAGAGCTTGCGGCTGATAGGATCATGCAGGAGGAAGTCCTTGTCGCCCTGGCTCTCGACACGACCCTCGAAAATGAGGTAGGCGCGGTCCGTGATGGCGAGGGTCTCACGGACGTTGTGGTCGGTGATGATGATGGCGAGCCCCATGTCACGCAGGTCGGAGATGATCTGCTGCACATCGTAGACCGCGATCGGATCGACCCCGCTGAAGGGCTCGTCGAGCATGAGCATTTTGGGATTGGTCACCAGCGACCGGGCAATGGTCAGACGCCGCTTCTCTCCGCCAGAGAGGGTGAGAGACTCGTTCTTGGCAAGGTGGGCGATGCCGAAGCGCTCGAGCAGTTCATCGCAGCGCTCGTTCCGCTCGGCCTTGTTCAGGGATGTCGTCTCAAGGATCGCCATGATGTTCTGGCGGACGGTGAGCTTGCGGAAGATCGACTCCTCCTGCGGCAGGTATCCCATGCCAAGGCGGGCTCTCTTGTACATCGGCTCGTGGGTGACATCCTTGCCGTGGAAGAAGGTCCTGCCTCCATCGGGACGGACGAGCCCGACGATCATGTAGAAGGTGGTTGTCTTTCCAGCACCATTGGGTCCGAGCAGTCCGACGATCTCCCCTTTGCGGACATGGATGTCGACACCGTTCACGACGGAGCGGCCGTTGTAGATCTTGACGAGCTTGTCGGTTCTCAGGATTGGTTCGTCCTGGCTTGACGAGGCAGGCGCAGCCTCGGCGACACTTGGGTCGGCATTGGCCGGATCCGAGGTGAATTGAAATTCGCCGTTGGTGCTCATGGGTATGGGACGGGAGGGAGGGGAAATTACGGGGTGATGGCCTTTTCACCCTGATCGACGATCATGGTGCGGCTCGGCCCGATGGTGCGGGAGCGACCCTTGGCGTTGAGGATCATGACGGTGGTCTTCTCCGTGGCAATCTGGTTATTGATCCCCTGCTGGATCTGTGGCCACTCCTCGAGACGCACGTCGCCCGATGCCGTTTCGTAGGTCGCCTTCCCGCATTTTCCAACCGATTTGACAAGATCGCCGCGGTCGTTCTTTTTCTCCTGGGTGATGATCACGGAACCGGTCGCAATGACCTGCGAGAGACCCTTTCGGTCAGGCCTTAGAACGACGTGGAGCGTGCTGGCTGAGAGGTCGAACTGGGGATCGTGAACAACGACATGCCCGGTGAAGTCGGCCGTATTGCTCGTACTGTCGAATGTTGCTCCGTCGTCACTCTCGATCACGGTACGCGAATTCTTGGGGCGCTCGCCGGCTTGGGGCATCATCCCATTCATCATGGAGCCGCTATCGCTAGCAGCCCCAGCCGTGGGACCAGGATCCTGAGCGTACTGCGCCACGAGCCGGCCACTCTGGAAAGTGAGTGCCAGCAGGATGGAAATGAAAGGCTTCATGGAAATCAGCGGCTAGATGGGAGAATCGGGGAGTTATCGTTCCGAAACGAGGCCCGGACATGTCCCTTGAAGATGCCTTGACGGGCGACCGTGTCAAACTCCGCTGTCTGGCCCGTGATCTCAAAATCCTCACGGCTGATCACGGTTTCCGAATCAGCGATCAGCTTCTTGGTCTCAAGATCGAGCATACTGTGGGGAATCTCGACAATGATTTGCTTCTGTTCCTTGTCGTTGAACTGCACCTTGAGTTTGGTGAGTTCGACCTGACGCTCGTCGAGTTTGCGGGCAACGCCGGCAGTCAGGTTCATGGTGAGGTTTCCCTGCTCGTCATACTGGGGAATCTTGATCCCCTTGACCGGCTCTCCCACGGGGACGGGTAGGTCAATCTTGGAAGCATTACTGGAGATGATCTCAGGCGCGGGCGCCGCATTCGTTTCTGAAGCGCGTGCCACCGTCAGGCTTCCCGTGAGATGAAGCACTGCCAGCAAGGGCACCATCACATTCTTAAATTCAGGCAAGTGCACGACGGATCGACAGGAGTGAATTCAGGGTTTCAGCAAGCTTGGCATGGGGGATCTGATTGGGCCCGTCGGAGGGAGCCTTCGCCGGATTCTCGTGGGTCTCCAGGAAGATGCCGTCGACTCCCGCCGCCATTGCGGCACGCGCGAGCACGGGAGCCAGATGCCCGTCTCCGGTCGTGTGCCCTCCGCCTCCACCTGGGCGCTGGACGGAGTGGGTTGCGTCGAAGATCACCGGGAAACCCTGCTCCCGGATCCAGTAGAGCGATCGCATGTCTGCCACCAGGTTATTGTACCCGAAGGTGGTCCCCCTCTCGGTAAAGCAGAAGGATTCGCACCCCGCCGCACGGAGTTTCCCTGCAATGGGAGCCAGGTCCCAAGGGGCGAGGAACTGCCCTTTTTTCACATTCACGGCCCGTCCGGTTCGCGCAGCAGCCTCGATCAGGTCGGTCTGCCGGCAGAGGAAGGCCGGGATCTGGAGCAGGTCGATGAACTCCGAAGCGATCTCGGCCTCTTCCGAGGAGTGAATATCGGTTGTGACTGGAACGCCTATGGAGGCTCCCGCCTCGGCAAGCATGCGGCAGCCGTCGAGCACCCCGATGCCACGGTAAGAGGAGCCGGATGTCCTGTTGGCCTTGTCGTAGGAGGCCTTGAAAACAAACTGGACCCCGAGGTCCGAACAGATCGACTTGATGATCCGTGCCGCCTTCAACAGGGGCTTTGACCCTTCGATGACGCAGGGACCAAGGATGAAGAGCGGCTCTTTCCCTCCGAGCGTCACGGAACCGACCTTACCGATCCTCAAGAGTCCGGGTGCACCGGATGCTTTTTTGGGAGTTGCAGCTCGCTTGGCGGGGGCCGTTACGGTTGTTTTCTTAGATGGCATCGAAGGCTTATCCTATGCCTTACAGGGGGATCGGGTCACGAGGATTGTGACCGGCTTGGGCATTGCGTCAGAGGTCCTCTTCCGTCAGCATCCGCCCAACCGCCCATCCACTCAACTCCATCCAACCAAAACTATGGCCACATCCTCCGCAGACTTCCCAGACACAATGAATGCCGGCACCAAGGCACCCGACTTCTCCCTCCCCGATGTCACTACGGGGATGACCCGGTCCCTTGCAGACGTCGCGGGGAGCAAGGGCACCCTGATCGTCTTCCTGTGCGGACACTGCCCCTACGTGGTCCATGTCCGAGAACTCCTGAAGAGTCTCTCTGAGGAATATGCGCTTCGTGGCATCTCGACGGTGGGAATCAGCTCCAACGACGCAGTGGCCTACCCAGCGGACGCCCCCGAAAAGCTTCGTGAGATGGCTGCATCATCAGCCTTTTCCTTCCCCGTGCTCTACGATGAGTCCCAAGAGGTGGCGCGCTCCTACACGGCCGCCTGCACGCCCGATTTCTTCCTTTTTGATAAGGAAAGCCACCTTGCCTATCGGGGGCGCCTTGATGCCAGCAGTCCCAAGAACGGGCTGCCCAACACAGGGGATGACCTTCGCACGGCACTAGAAGCCGTTGCCTGCGGCCTGCCGGCACCGGAGCCATGGCCGCCTGCCTTGGGCTGCAGTATTAAGTGGAAGGCTTGATTGCTCTTTTTAAGATCCAGCCGCCCATCCGATGATGTGCTGAGCGTCATCGAAGATATAACGTGAGCGGCTGCCTAACTGGACAAGGATCAGCTCGCGACCGCTTCGGCTGTAACTGCTGATGAGGCACTTTCCGGCCGCCTCGGTGTAGCCGGTCTTCATGCCGTTGAAGAAGGGGGAGCGTATCAGCAGCTTGTTAGTGGGTTCTAGGTTGCAGAGCCTGCCGCTGGCGTAGCGGAAGCAATAGGAACGCATGGCCATTGCTTCCCGAAGGTCAGGATTGTGGTATGCCCGGAAGGCAATGCGGGCCATGTCACGAGCGGTCGAGTGCTGTTGGGCCGGAAGGCCGTGGGGATTCACGAAGTGCGAGCATGTGGTTCCGCAGCGCTGTGCCAGTCGGTTCATCTCACCGGAAAACTCGGCAAGGCTTCCGGAATGGGCCCTGGCAAGCGCGGCCGCACAGTCATTGGCACTATGAACAAGCATGGCGCTCAAAAGTTGGCGGCGCGTGTAGTGCTCTCCCGAGTGAATGCCAACCTTGGTGGGTTCTACGATAGTATCCTGATGGTCGACACGGACAGGCTCGTCGAGGGGATCCTGCTCCGCAACGATTAGCGCGGTGACCAGCTTCTGCGTGCTGGCGACCTGACGCGGCTCATCTGCGTTCTTCTGGTAAAGCGTCTCACCTGTGCGCGCATCTATCAGGATCGCGGAAACGGCTCGGATGGGAGGAGGGGCACCGGCCTGCCCGCGTCTCTGCGCCTGACCTTCACCCTGGGGCCAGAGCGAGGAGGACTTGGCGGGGGCCACCTCCGTGCCAGCTACCGTGGGGCCACCGTTCTTCGAGTTTGAGGAGGATAACGATGCGGATGAAGTCGTGGGTGTCTCCACGGCACAACCTGTCAGCAGGAGCATCAGACCAAGCAACGAAGCTAATCCGGCTGGAAAAATACGTATTCGCATCATCCTTGGGTACCTGCAAAATCGTCGGGAGCAAACGAAACTCTTCGCGGGCAAACTCATCTCTCAGCAAAATTTTGCCATGAAGGGACGTTCAGGGCTTGACCTCAAGCCTTCTCCGGAACGAACTGCTGGGCAATCCTTCCCATGGACCGCACTCCTGACACTCTTTCCTCATCGTCCAACCAAACAGCACGACTGTTTGTTGGTCGGGCAGTAATCCTCCTAGTGTTCATCTTGGGCGTTGCCTCTTTTCTGTTGGATGCCGCGTTTACCCCCTGGATCCTCGCCGCCAATCATGGACACTGGAACCAGAGCCGCATCGTCGCTCTCTGCAGTCAGTACGGGGATTGGCCGGAATTAATGATCCTTGGTTTGCTAGGGTATGTCTTGGCGCGCTGGCTACGCAACGTCCGTTGGCAGAGGATTCTTCTGGCGGCGATGATCGCCTCGACACTCTCGGGCATGACCGCGAATGCCGTGCGCTTAACGACCGGGAGGACGCGTCCTCGTGCCGTGGCGGAACAAGGATGGTACGGCCCGAAACATGGCGAGCAGTGGCTGATCGGTCAGGCTGATTTCAATAGCTTCCCATCGGGCCACACTGCGACCGCCTTCGGATTCGCAGGGGTTGTGCTCTTTGCCGCTCCCCCCTGGGGTCTCCCGGCGATGCTAGCGGCGACCGCAATAGCACTATCTCGTCTCTTGCTCGGCGCTCATCACCCTTCGGACATTGTCGGAGCCGCCGCTATGGCGCTTGCGATTGCCTGGGTGGTCTGGAGAGTGACGAAACGCCGCAGATCTTCCTAAACGTCTTCCCGCTCATTTCACTGATCTTAGAAAGAAATCAGCGACCTGACTTCGCAGGGTGCGAGTGACGCGCGTCCACCCAAGTCCGACAACTCCACGACGAAGAGCGCCAGAAGAACCTTGGCACCAACCTGATTAAGGAGTTTCAGAACGGCCCCGGCCGTTCCCCCCGTTGCTAACAGATCGTCCACGACGATGACTGCCTCTCCAGCGCAGATGCTGTCACTGTGGATTTCCAGTTCTGCCGATCCATACTCCAGATCATAGGAATGAGAGATGGTGAGGGAGGGGAGTTTTCCTTTCTTGCGAACGGGCACAAAGCCGAGCCCCAGCTTGTAGGAAAGTGCGGCCCCAAAGATGAATCCTCGCGCATCGATGCCAACGATCTTGGAGGGATGATGGGCTGCGCACTCCTCTGCAAGCAGGTCGATCGTTTCTCGAAAAAGAGCGGCATCCTCAAGCAACGGCGAGATGTCCCGGAAAAGAATCCCCGGCTTCGGAAAGTCGGGGACCGTGCGGATGGCCCGCGCGAGGTCAGTTGACGGCATCTCAGTCTCCGAAGCTCGTACCCACGGCACGAGCCGTCTGGATGAGCTGGCAGGATGGGGGAACTTTTTTGAGTCGGTGAACCGCATCGGCAATCGGCACATCGCAGACATCGTAATTCTGATAGCTGACCATGGTGCCAAATCTTTGCTGACTCACTAGCTCCACGGCCTTGACCCCGAAACGGATGCCAAGGATCCGGTCGAGCGAGGTGGGGTCGCCACCACGCTGGAGATGTCCCAAAACGCAGACACGCGTCTCCTTGCCGGTACGCGCCTCGGTCTCCTGGCCAACCATTTCCCCGATACCGCCGAGGCGCCATTCCCCGCTGGCAGACTGTTTGCGAAACTGCTGACCGTGCTGGATGCGTGCCCCTTCGGCCACCACGATCATCGTGCTCTTGTATCCAGCTTCCTCGCGTCGCTTCACCTCCTCGGCAACTTTTTCGAGGGAGAATGGGATCTCCGGAATCAGGATGATATCCGCCGCACCGGCAATCCCTCCCCAGAGGGCAATCCATCCCGCATGGCGGCCCATGACCTGGAGAATAATGACTCTCTTGTGGCTCGCCGCAGTCGTGTGAAGTCGGTCGAGCGCGTCGGTCACGCAGGCCACCGCCGAGTCGAAGCCAAAGGTCATCGCGGTCGCTTCCAGATCGTTGTCGATCGTTTTGGGAACGCCGATCATCGGAAACCCGGCACGGTAGAGCTGCAGTGCGGTGCTCATCGAGCCATCTCCGCCGATGGCGATGATGGCGGAAAGATCTAGTTCGCGGCAAGTCTTGGCAGCCTTGGAGACGATCTCCTCCGGGATGGAGGCCTTTTCACCGGGACCTACCTTGGAGGTGAAATGGCCCTTATTGGTGGTACCAAGAATTGTGCCGCCCACTTGCATAATGCCGGAGGTATTCTGTCGATTGAGCACCACGAAGTCACCGCCCTCCACAAGCATTCCCTCATAGCCATCACGGAATCCGAGCACCTCCCATCCGAGCTCTTCCGAGGCGCAATAGATCCCTCTAAGCACCGCATTCAGACCCGGGCAGTCCCCTCCGCTTGTGAGAACGCCGATACGTTTTTTCGACATCGCGTTAGAGTGAATTGGAGGCCTTAGCCGGGCGCCCCTGTCCAGCCCAGGAGTTGTAGAGACCCCAGCCATGCTGAATTAAAGCCAGACCCTCCTGCTCCCGGTTGGTACCACGCAGTAGCACGACAATGATACGGCGAGGGGTGGTAAGCACTGTATCTCCTTGATGGACGACTTCGGGTGTGTGCTCGGAGGTAAGAATGATACAATCGCCAGCACGCGAGGTGCGACCGGTCTTCACCCCATCGATATGATCGGTGCCCAAGAGGGTGTTCGTGTTGTGCAGCGAGACTCCAAGACTCACTGCGCCACGCTGCACATGAATTTCCCGGGTTCCCTGCGAAACATAGAAGGCTAGGCCGGACTTGGAGTAAGCATACCGGGCAAGTCGGGCAAGATCGGCAGCAGAGGAGTGGGGTTCGGCCATTCCCTCGGGTGTATCGAGGCCGTGGGGATTCAGGAAGAGCGTGTGGCGCATTCCCAACTGTCGGGCCAGTGCATTCATCTGCGAGACCGTATTGCCAACAGGATCAAGGCCGGTGGAATTCGGAAGCGCCCTGCCCAAATGGTTTGCCAAGGTGACTGCGGACACGTTATCGGAAGCAAGCAGGCAGGCGTAAAGGAGATCCCTCAGGGTCAGCACATCCCCGGCCTGGAGGCCAAGAGGGTTGATTCCTCCGGTCGTGGAGATCGCGGATTCGGGCACCGTTGCGGTCTCGTCCAGATTGCCACCCTTCAGTTCCGACCAGTCCAGGGCCACCATGGCTAGAGCGAGCTTTGTCAGGCTGGCGATCGGTAGCTTCTGATCCTTGTTCATCCCCTCCAAAATCCTGCCTGTCTGGTTATCAACGATGATCGAGCTCTCGGCATAAAGTGGAGCCGCAATAAAAATCCCTGCAAGAAGGCAAAATAGAAAACTTTTGAAGTGACGCTCCATAAGCACTCTGTCGATAAAGCTATCAAGTCGATTTTGCAATCCGGAACGAGAAGTAGAAGTGATCAAAGGTAGCTCCCTCCGCTTGGAAGTTAGTCGGCCGCAAGGCCGTGCAAGTCCGCCATCCACCGAGATCGCGAGACGTCCCCTCAGGTGCCGCGGGTGTTGCCAAACAGTTCAATATGTATTCTCGGTGCAAACCGAAATCCATTCTCCAGACAGATCTCGGCCAAGACCGGACCTCGCTTCCGCAATGTCTCTACATCCGTCCCCTCGGGCATGAGCAGGACCCTGTCGCGGGTGAAGCCGGGAACCGCCCCCACTTCATTGAGCAGTTCCTCGATCTCGGGTAGATCCTCCACGCGCGAAACCACGAACTTCAGCTGGCTGGACCCAGACTCAAGCCATTGCCTAATTACATCAGGCCTCCTTCGGGTCAAATCATGCTTCTCCCGCCATGGGCCAGCCGTTTCTGCATCCGGGGTGGAGTCAGCGAGTTTCGGACTGAGTGAGGCCAGATCACACTCGATCCCTTCAGGAGCAACTGTTGCCGCGGTCTCGATCGTGATGTGAAAGCCCTCCTCCCGAAGGATGGAAGCTAGCTTCCTAATCCCTGATGCCACCATCGGCTCACCGCCAGTCAAGACGACATGTCGGCACTCATAGCTCCGGACCCTCTCCATGATGGAGGGAAGAGTCATCTCCTCTCCCTCCGGACTCCAGGAAGCATAGGGAGTATCACACCAACGGCAGCGGAGGTTGCATCCCGACGTCCTGACAAAGACGGAGGGCACACCGAGTAGAAGCCCCTCGCCTTGGATGGAATGGAAAATCTCCGAGATTCTCATCGGGAACTTTCATCCAAAGGCTTCGGCGGCAACGGGCCCGTCTCGAGGTAGACGGTGGGGTCGGGAACCCCGGCGAGCAGGAAGGCCTCGCGCCGTTCGACGCAGGTACCGCAGCTTCCGCAGTGAATCTCTCCCCCCTTGTAACAGGACCAGGTGTGTGAAAAATCGATCCCGAGCGCGGCTCCTCGACGCACGATGCCTGCTTTGTCGATCGAGACGAAGGGTCTCAGCAGCTCAATCCTGGCATAGGTTCCGGCACGGATGGCATCAGCCATGGGATTAAGAAATTCCTCCCTGCAGTCGGGGTAAATGGCATGGTCACCGGAGTGGGCCGCAATGACGATCGCCTCGGCCCCGCGGCTTTCCGCAAATCCTGCCGCAATCGAAAGCATGATCCCGTTGCGGAAAGGAACGACGGTGCTCTTCATGGACTCCTCCTCGTAGTGGCCGTCGGGGATCGCTCCTCCGCTCACTAGCAGGTCAGAGCGAAATTCCTCCGCGACAAAGGGCAGTCTCAGCGTGACATGAGGAATGCCAGCTTTCTCGCTCTGCCATGCCGCCATTGGAAGCTCACGGGCGTGATGTTTGGCACCGTAGTCGAAGCTGAGAGAGGCCACCACACCATGCTCAGCAAGAGCTTCGTGAAGTGCCGTCACGGAATCGAGTCCGCCGCTCAGCAGGACGACAACCTTCACCGGCTTTTCTTTGCAAGGGTGGCTTTCTTCCCTGCGTGGATCGCCTCCACGCGAATGCCGATACCCCCACGGGGTGCAAAATCGCCAATTACCACTGCGCGGCGAGGGGCGATGGCTTTCACCACGTCGTCCAGGATTCTGTTGGTGATGCTCTCGGCAAAGACAGCCTGGTTTCGGTAGGCGCCGAGATACTGCTTGAGCGACTTGCTCTCAATGCAGAGCCGGGCGGGCGTGTAGCGGATCGTGATCTCGGCGAAGTCGGGCTGGCCTGTCACCGGGCAGTGGGAGGTGAACTCCCGTGTCGAGAAGGTGACTTCGTAATCGCGATCGGTGGGACTCACGAACGTTTCCAAGACGGCTTGGTCGGGTGAGGAGAGCTGCGGCATCGGTCCTCCCCCGAGAAGCGTGAGATGGAGGGTGTCCGATGCTATGTTGTTCGATTTCTTAGCCATGGACGAGATCGTCCTTCAGGGACACCTCCCAGCCAAGGAAGAACTGACTGATCAACTAAACTGCAAGCAGGCGGAGAGCCTCGGTCAAACCCTGATCGGCCTCCGGGAAATGGGAGAGGTTAAGTATCGGGAAGTCATGCTGATTTCGGAACCATGTCATCTGCCGCTTGGCATAGCGTCGGGTCATGGTGGCGATGGCAGCGATAGCCTCTGCGCGCGAGCGTTCCCCGCGAAGGAGCAACCTCACGTCCTGGATCCCGAGCGTCATTGAGGCAGTGGGTCCTGTTTTTTCCTCTGGAAGAGCAGCCACCTCGGCCTCCACCCCGCGCAGGAACATCGAGACCACATTCGCGTCAATCCGAGCATTGAGTTCCTCGCGAGCGCGTGTGATCAGCAGGGCGCGAACCCCCGGAGGAGGAGGTGAGGCTCCCGTGCGTGAAGCAGCCAGCGGCTTTCCCGTCAGCAGGACGATCTCCAGGGCTCGCTCGACCCGGCGGCGGTTAGCAAGATCAATCATTCCCGGAGCATCTGCATCCAACTCACTCAAACGCATGATGAGTTCCGAAAGCGACAGTCTCTCCCATCTCTGGCGGAGTTTCGGATTGGATGAGGGAAGCTCATTGAGCCCCCCCAGCAGCGCCTTTACATAAAGGCCCGTGCCGCCGACCACGATGGGACATTTTCCCCTTGCGACAATTGCTTCAAGGATAGGTACGGCCTCCCTCCGATAACGGCCCGCATCATAGGCCTCGGAGGGATCGACAGATCCGACCAGATGATGAGGAATTTTCGCTTGCTCGCCAGCGGAAGGCTGCGCTGTCAGCACGGGTATGCCGCGATAGATCTGAAAGGCATCCGCTCCGACAATCTCCCCACCAAGCGCCTCGGCCAGTCGGAGTGAGAGATCCGTTTTGCCGGCCCCAGTGGGGCCGGCAATAATGATTGTTTCCGTTGGAATCACGGAAACGAAATACGTTACGCCCGACTAAGCTGCCGCTGAATCGGCAGTGGCTCCCTCGGAAGCCTCGCGGCGCTCCGAGCGCTCGCTGCGACTTTCGGCAACGGCCTTGGCGCCGCTGACCACGAGTTTACGGCCCATGTATTCCTTATCATGGAGCTCATCGACGGCTCGCTTGGCTTCGTCGACGGAGGTGAGCTGGACAAAGCCGAACCCCTTGGAGCGATGAGTCTCACGATTGGAGACGATCTCCACATTCTGTACAGATCCGACACCGCTGAAGAGCTCCTGAAGGTCGCTCTCGGTGGCATCAAAGGAGAGGTTGCCGACATAGACACGTGGCGTGGTGACCTCGATGCGCTCGGGCTTGCGAGACTGACGTGGCGTGAAACCCTCGGCGCGAGGGGTCCGGCCCTGACCCTGACCTTTCGTGGCGGACTTCTTACCGCCACCGATTCCGATCAGGGAGAGCAGTTTAGCGAAGAATCCCTTCTTCTTGGCCGGCTGGCTGGAAGCGTGGTCACGGCGTGGACGATCTTCGCCACGGTAGCCACCGGAACGACCAGAAGAGCCTTGCGATCCGGAGGAACGACGACGGCCGCCGCCGTTGCCGGAGCGGTTGCGATTGGAGGAATAATTTGAGGACATTGGTTGGTGTGTTGTTGGGAAATCCCTGTGGGTCGCGGCCCGGGACACGTGGTCGGGGCTGACTGGGATCAGTGCTGTTCTAGTTCTTTACGATGTGTGTTGATGGCCCGGTAGCCGCTCCCTCCGCTGTGTCCCGATCCTCCCCTGTTGAGGAAGATGGAGTGCGGTGGGCGTTGTTTGGTCGACCTGCAGTCTTTTACGGGACGACCGGCTGCGGTGGTGAAGACCTCCTCCCCGAGAAAAAACGAATCGGAGAAGGCTTTAGAAAATTTCCCCTGTTAATTCCGTGGAACGGTCTTGAACCGCCCCGCCATGCGGCGGCTGCCTGTTACGGGCACAACTCTTTTCCTCGCATCATACCGGGGAGGAAACAAGGCAAATCGGCTATATGGTCAGGAATCCAGATTTTCTTGATGGGTCATGAAACCGGAGTGCCCCTCAATCAGAAAGCACCTCTGTGTGGAAAACTCCCGAGTTATTCACAGGTGCCGGCCCTAGTGATAGACTCCCTCATGGCGTCCAGAGCCAGCTTTCACCATATGTGACGGAGATGTCACATGGGTGAGCCCTGTTCCGTTCTTTATCAGAGTATGTTCCACGGAGCAGAGCCGCTATTCTCTAGTAACAGGAGGGTGCGCTTGGTTTCCCATCCCTGCTGTTCCACAACGTCCCTGAAAGAGAAGGGCGCGTTTTCACACAAGTTATTCACAACGGGAGGGCCTAGACCTTTTTCCCAGCCGTACGCTCGTTCAAACTGCCGCAGACCGGGCAGTGAAGAAGATCGGCGTCGCTGCTGTCGGTGTATCGCGAACTGCAAATCCTGCAATAAACATGATCGCGCCCTCTGGAATCGTAGCCATACCTTCGGATCACTTCATACCCCCCCCAAAGAAGCAACATGCCAGCAAGAAAAATCCCCAGATAGAGGCAGACAAACCAAGAGAGCGTGATGGGAATCATTTGGAATTGACCGGGACGTTCCCCGTCCCCTTGGTTACATCATCCTTGGTTCCTGCCCCCCAAATGATGAGAACACGGCCCCAGGTGACATGGTCCGCCGGTTGAAAACGCGCCGACTGAATCCAGATCTTGCCGGCCTCGTCACTGGCTGCATCTCCGGATGTCCCGATTAGGACATTGTGAGAAGGGATCCCCTCTTCATTCACGGCCACCTGATAGAGGGAGGATTCCTGCGCCCCTCTGCCATGGGCTAATGCTGGTGGGCTAGGGAGACCAAGTGATAGTGGCGGGAGGGTCACTAGGATCCGGCTCGACAGATCGTCCTCCCAATGGACAACCGTTGCGGCTCTCGAGTCTGTTACTGGGGCACCAACAGCAGGCGACCGGACCGATTTCTTACCCAAGCCAACCAATCCTCCAGAGACACCCGCATCCAGGGGAAGGGATGGAGGTTGAAGTGCTGGAAGCTCCTCCGGTGGGAGCGGTCGGAGCGGGGGGGGCGACTCCATGTAGCTGGGTCGATAGTTCAGGGGTGGTAGTGCTGGGAGCGCCTCGCCAGCGGCCCGCTGAGGTGAAAATACTGCGGGATCATTCGCCTCAAGCCAAGGGGCCAGCCGAATAGCCGCCTTGGAATCGGGGGGAAGGAAATAGACCTGCGGAGATTCCGGCCTGGGTCCGGAGGGAGCCTTATAACTGATCGAAAAGAGGAAGATCATGATTCCCTGCACGATCGCTGCAAGGAGGATACAAAACGGCAGCGTCAGCCTGGGCGCCTGACGAATGGGCCATTCGAAGAGCAAGTGAGCCAAACCGCCCAGCTCGCGGGGGGTCATGGGCACACGTGGCAGCGAGGGCATCATAACGCCGGCTTGGAATCCGTGGCCAGTACCACGGTGAACCCACACCGGATGCCGATCGTCATGATCTGGAGCAACAGGTCGTAGGGAGCCAGCCGATCCGCCTTGATGATGAGGCTGCCTGTCTTGCGAACCTTGCCAAGGGCCTTCTCCAACTCAGATGGAGAGACCACGTTGCGCTCATAATAGATCTGGGGGAGGGGAGCGCCCGTGACGCTGACCACCTGCGGGTCGTGCTGCGGCAGCAGAAGGAACGGGGCGTCGGGTACTTTCATCGGGATCCCCGGCTGCAGGGTAAAGGAGCTGGACAACAGCAGGAAAAACGCCAGGCTCAGCAGGGTCGCCAGCGCCGGCGCGAGGAGAAGAAAGGGTGAGCCCGCACCCGCCAGACGGGGAAGTCTCATGCAGCCGGCTGATCGCCTTCGGAGGGAGGAGAGGTAAGTAGATTCACGATCTCGATCCCGGCCCGCTCCATGTCATGGATGATGTCATTGACCCTGGCAGTCAGATAGCTGTGGCCGATGAAGGCAGGAATAGCTACGGCCAGACCAGCAGCAGCGTTCAACATGCTCTCGTAAACGCCGCGCGAAAGCTCCTCCGCCGTGGCGTACCCACCGTGAGCGGAGACCGCAAGAAAGGCATCCAAAAGCCCAAGCACCATGCCAAGCAGACCCACCAAGGGAGTCACATAGGCCAAGGCTGAGAGGATCGAGAGATTTTTTTCGAGTTTAGGAATCTCCAACAAGGCAGAGTCCCTAGTGATCGATTGGAGTACATCCCGAAGCTCCTTCGGACGCATGAGTGCGGAGAGCAGGACCCGAGCGACCGGCCCTGATATCGAAGAGCATTCGCCGAGCGCTTCGGCGATCCTGCCGTTGCGGATCAGTAGGGAGAGCCCGCCAAGAAGTTCCCCGACAAGGATGGATGCCCGGTGGAGATAGATAAGACGTTCCAGAAACACCCCGAGCGCAACGACGCTGCAGAGCAGGATGATCCACATGAGAGGACCGCCTTTTTGCAAGAGTTCAAGCATCCCGGGATTCTATCGACAGCGGCAAAGCGTTAAAAAGGTAAAAAAACCATCCTCCACATGGCGGCCTCCTCTGCGCTTCAAGCCGCTTCTTCCGCACTTCCCTTGGGGGGAAGTGCTTTAGCATCGGACAAATGTCCGAGCATCTCCTGAAGGCGCTCGCGCACTCCGGGGATGAACCCCCTGTCGGCATGCAACACGAGCAGGCAGAGCTCCCCCTTGTGCAGGAAGCTGAGCGCCCCCTGTTCCGCATGCAAGGTCACGGCAGGGATCGACCCAAGGCCCATCTTGGCTGAGGACTCGCGTATCTGGGAAAGCATCGTCATGGCCTGACCGCTAAGGGTCTGGAGATCGACACCAGCGCTGGTATTGGAGGCGCAGACCACCTGATCCCCGTGGGCTAGCACGCAGGCGCGCAGGCCTGGCAGTTGACCCGCCAAGGCGATGACGCGGTCGAGCGTTAACTTCTCTTCCGTCATGAAGAGATCCTGGAGGTGAGTGGGATCTGCAAGCTGATCACCGGGATCGAGCTTCCAGAGTGGCTCCAGCGCCAGGAGCGAAGGGGATTCCTTTCCTTCGTTTTCCGATGACCGGACGACGAGCGGCACGGCTTTTTCCCCCATCACGATCTCCGGAATTTCCGAGCAGTCTGCAGACTCGCGAGAAACTTTATCCGGCTTCTGCCGGCTGAAGATAGGAAGCGACGCAAAGAGCCCCTTGTTGGGGCCCTTGTTGACCTCGCCAAGGGGCTTTGGTTCCTGCTCTTCGGAAAGATCTGCCCCCGCATGGGACGATTCTTTTGAGAGCGTTTCCTCGGGAGCTTTGACTTGAGCAGTAGCCTTCTCCTCAGGTTCACCCCGCAACCCACTAACACTTTTTTCATCTAGGCTGGAGGAAGGGGGCTTTGCGATTGGGGTGGTCACAAGCGCGGCATCGATGATTCTCTCTTCACCGGTTATGCCCCTGTTCCCGTCCTCTGGAACTCTGGCGCCCTTTTCTTGCTCTCCTACTGACTCCATCTCTTCGCTGCGAGTGACCAGCCGGTAATGGAGAACGAGCCATCCCGCGGGCAACTCCACTTTCCTCATTCGGTCGGCCTCGTTGGTCATCACGATCTTTCCGGGAAGCAGATCGCTCAGCTTACCGAGTAAAAGCCCTGGCGTGTTCCCCGCAAGGAGCTCCTTGCAGGGAAGCTCGATTGAGTCCTGCGTACTGCTCCCCGGCTCCCCCCTGCTTAGGTCTTGGAGGTGTTCCGTGGGGATCCTATCCAGTAGTTCTGCCAGTGGGACTGAGAGATTTGCGGGCGCTTCCTCATAATAGCGGTAGCGGGGCGTGTTCACGGATAGGACTTCCACGCTCATATCCTCACGAAAGTCCGCCCAATCCGCAATCGGGAATCCTGTTCAATAATCTTCTTGCGCAGAAGCGGCTTCACCTCCGAAATGAGCGGATGGAGTTGAACCTCAAATATGATGACCGCGGCCTCATTCCTGCCATCGTGCAGGAGAGCGCTGCAGCGGGTGGACGTGTGCTGATGATGGCCTGGATGAACGAGGATTCCCTGAAGCATTCGGTGGAATCCGGCTACATGCACTACTGGAGCCGCTCCCGCAAGAAGCTCTGGAAGAAGGGTGAATCGAGCGGCCACACACAGAAGATCCTGCGATGGTTTGTCGATTGTGACCGCGATACCCTGCTCTTCGAGGTCGAGCAGCATGGCGGTGCCTGTCACACCGGCTTTGCGAGCTGCTTCTATGTCGAGCTCGACAAGGAGGGGAATGACCTCCCTCCACAGGAAGAGCCTCTCTTTAATCCCGACAGCGTCTACAACGGTTAGGCTGGCCTCGACATTGCGATGACTCCCTACCTGCGGCTCCTGAATCTCGTCCTCGATCACGGAACGAGGAAGGACGATCGCACCGGCACGGGAACCCTCTCGGTCTTCGGTGCCCAGGAGCGCTTTGATCTCACCCAGAGCTTCCCCCTGCTCACCACCAAGAAGCTCCATCTCCGCTCCATCATCCACGAACTGCTCTGGTTCCTCAAAGGGGATACCAATATCGGCTATCTGAAGGAGCACGGGGTCACCATCTGGGACGAGTGGGCTGATGCAAACGGCGACCTCGGCCCCGTCTATGGCGCACAATGGCGGCGGTGGCGCACCCCGGAGGGGGGAACCGTCGACCAGATCGCGCACCTGGTCGAGGACCTGAAAAAGAATCCCGACAGCCGACGCCATATCATCAGCGCTTGGAATCCAGGTGAGATCGACAAGATGGCCCTAGCCCCATGCCACGCACTCGTCCAGTTCTACGTGGCAAACGGCGAACTCAGCTGCCAGCTCTACCAGCGCAGCGCCGATCTCTTCCTAGGCGTTCCCTTCAATATCGCCTCCTACGCCTTGCTGACGATGATGATCGCCCAGGTCTGCGGGTTGAAGGCCAAGGAGTTCATCCACACCTTCGGGGACCTCCATCTTTACGTGAATCATTTGGAGCAGGCTCGTGAACAGCTCTCACGCGAACCGCGTGCGCTGCCGCGGATGCTGCTCAATCCTGCAGTGAAAACGCTGGAGGATTTTCGTTACGAAGACTTCACCCTCGAAGGCTACGATCCCCATCCCGCGATCAAGGCCCCTATCGCCGTTTAGGTTGAAGACCGCAGCGATGAATATGGAACTCAGGAACTCAGGAATGGGATTCAGATCATGCCCGATGGCGCAGGAGTTTTGGCAGCAGGCTAGGCCGAGGACTGGTAGCGGTATCGGGCATACCGCGAAGGACGAGAACGCCGCATGACGGCAAAAGAACAAGCCAGATGATTAAGGCGATTGTGGCGATGGCGGAAAACAGGGTTATCGGTAATGCCGGTACGATCCCCTGGCATCTGCCCGAGGATTTCAAATTCTTCAAGGCCACCACCATGGGTCACGCTATTCTCATGGGTCGCAAAACCTACGAGTCGATCGGCAAGCCTCTCCCCGGTCGGGAGAATATCGTCCTCTCCCGCACCATGCCAGAGACACCCGGAGTCACCATTATCCGTTCCCTCGATGAGCTGAAGGAACTTGAGAACAAATTGGATGGTCGTGACCTCTTCGTGATCGGCGGCGAAGAAATCTACCGACTCCTCCTCCCAAGAGTGCAGGAACTCTACGTCACCAAAGTCCCCCAAACCATCGAAGGCGACACCCACTTCCCGGAATTCGAATCCCAATTCGATGCAGGAACTAAAGTGCTAGAGACCAACGACTTCTCTGTGTGGAAGTATAGGCGGATGGCTAGCTTTTAAAGAAATTGCACCGGTTCGTACCAAAAACCATATTTTGGGTGGATTATTCTTATCCCCTCAATCGTAATCTTTTTATTGGTTGGTTTTCCTTTCGCCATAATGGCTGGGGCTGCAGAACTCGATCAACATCATAGCAAACTTTTTGCCCACACGATGGCTTTAATGGCGTGGGTATTTACAGGCATTATTGGTGGCGGCCCAATAATTGGCATGTACGTTGCGTAGCTTTTATAGCTAAAGCCATTATTGGTGATATTGAGGCACAGACTGAGTAAAAACGTAGCCGGCTTGGAAGATCGGATGGAGAGCAAGGCGGCCAAGGAAAGCCGTAGTAGTCCTACGGCGACCGCAGGCCAACACAGCTATCCGCCGATATCCCAAGCCCCCATCAATCCCTACTTTGGCGGGGGATAATCTTCAACGTCTGAGGATCCATCTTGGCGATAGAATTGGAAGGCAACACTCCCCTCCATGACGTCCCCGGATAGATAATCGTATCGCGCCCGATAATCGACCCGGGGGTCAGCACCGAGTTGCATCCGATCTCAGCACGATCACCGATGATGGCCCCGAATTTTTTCAGACCTGTGTCGATCGATTCCTCAGAAGTGGCTACGGAGATCGGCGCATGGTCCAGGCGAACATTGGAGAGAATTGCACCGGCACCAAGGTGCGCTTTGTATCCGAGGATGGAGTCACCGACATAATTGAAGTGAGGAATCTGCGCCTCGTCGAAGATGAGGCAGTTCTTGAACTCGCTGGAGTTCCCAAGAACGACACCATCCCCAACAACCACATTCTCCCTGATGTAGGCACCATTACGGATTTCGCACCCCTCACCGATCCACGCAGGTCCCTTGATCATCGCTCCGTGCTCGATGATCGTCCCGCGTCCGATATAGACAGCACCACTAATGAAGGGCTTTCCGATCAGCTTGCCATAGATACCCGGTTTCAGACGGAACTGGAGATAGGTCGAGATCTTGGCGAGTGCCTCCCACGCGTGGGTGACATTCTCGAAGATGACACTGTGCTCAGTACGGTCGAGATCGAGGAGGGTGTCAGGCGCGAACATGGAGAATACCTTACAGGGATGAAGGGGATAAATGGGATAGGAAAAATTGGCTGCTCATCTCCTTAATCCCGTTCATTCCTGTGAATCATGCTTTTGTTAGCTTCTGTCCGTCCTTGGTGTCCTTTACGATCCAACCCAAGGCGGCAATCTGATCGCGGATCTCGTCGCTCTTCTTCCACTCCTTCGCGAAGCGGGCGGCGGCGCGGGCAGCAACAAGCTCTTCCACTTCTGATGGGATTGTGGTGACGGTGTCTGCTTCCAAGGCCAAGACTCCATCCACGCGGCCGAGCCAGTTCAGCAGTCCGCAGGCTTGCACCGGCGTGAGCTTTTCTTCATCCATGCAGCGGTTACTCTCACGCAGTGTCTCAAAGAGAACAGCGAGTGCACCGGAAATATTCAGATCATCATCCAGCGCGCTGAAGAATCCTTCGGTGGCGGGATTCGGCACCTCGGATGCTGTTTCTGATCCCGCTGTCTCTAGAAGACGCTCATGCCACGCATCAAGGCGGGCGAGTGCGGTGCGCGCGGCACCCAATCCCTCAATGGTGAAATTGAGTGCGCCCCGGTAGTGGACGGAAATCAGGGCATAACGCACTTCGCGACCGGTCCATCCCTTCTCGATCAGATCGCGCAAGGTAAAGAAATTCCCGGCCGACTTGGCCATCTTGGAACCCTCGACCATCAGGTGGGCGCAGTGCATCCAGTAGCGGACGAACGGCTGCTCCCCATGGGCCGCGCATTCGCATTGGGCGATCTCGGCTTCGTGGTGGGGGAAGATGTTGTCGACCCCACCGCAATGGATATCGATGGTCTGGCCAAGCAGGCCTGTGGCCATGGCACTGCACTCGATATGCCATCCGGGCCGACCTTTCCCCCAGGGGCTCTCCCAGCCAACGGCACCATCCTCGGGAACCCAGGCCTTCCAGAGTGCGAAGTCGGCAACAGCCTCCTTGTCATACTCGTCGCTGGCGACCCGTTGCCCGCTTCGCTGGTTTTCCAGATCGACGTGGGCCAGCCTCCCGTAATCAGGAAAAGAAGCGATGCGGAAATAGATTGATCCATCCTCGGCCTGATAGGCGTTTCCCTTTTCCATCAGGATGCCGATCATGGCAATCATTCGTGCTATTTGTTCCGGATCGGTCGCGGCGGGATAGGCCTCGGCAGGCAGGAGTCGGAGTGTCTTGGCATCTTCAAAGAAGGCCTCCTTGAAGGGGCGGGTGTAATCAGCCAGTGCGATTCCGGCGGCATGGGCGCCGCGGATCGTCTTATCATCCACGTCGGTAAGATTCATCACACGGCGGACAATGAAGCCACGTTCCCGAAGATGACGCTGGAGCAAATCCTCGAAAACGTAGGCTCGGAAGTTACCGATATGCGCATGCGCGTAAACCGTCGGCCCGCAGGTGTAGAGCGAAAGGACTTTCCCTTCGCCGGAACGCGGAGTGATCTCCTCGCGTGTCCGGGAGAGGGTGTTGTGAACCTGCAGCGACATGCTCTTGGCGAGGACTATTCCTCGGGAGTCTCTACGGAGGCTGTCGCTAGCGCGGCAATCCCCTCGCCGCGGCCGAGGAATCCCAGGCACTCATTGGTTGTCGCCTTCACCCCAATGCGGGAGGAATCGATCCCGATCGATCCCGCGATCTTCTCTCTCATTTCTTGGACAAACGGCCCGATCCGCGGTTCCTCGGCAATGAGGGTGGAATCGACGTTGATCACCCGAGCCCCCGCTTCGGCAAGGATACCTGCCACGCGCCTTAGGATCTCGAGGCTGGAGATGCCCTTGATTGATGGATCCGTATTCGGGAAATAGTGGCCGATGTCCTGCAGACCCGCTGCTCCCAGAAGGGCGTCGGCGATAGCATGACTGAGTACATCCGCATCGGAGTGACCCGATAGTGTCAGTCCCTGCGGATGCCGAAGCGTCACCCCACCAAGCACGAGAACACGGTGTGCCTCTCCCTGCTCGAGACGGTGGACGTCGTAGCCTATCCCACTGCGGGTAATTTTTGCCATGGCTCTGGATTAAAGATGATCGAATGCGATCGTGCCGCTGCAGGCAACGCAGGAATATTTGTCAGGGACAGTTTCATGGGGTCGAAGATCCACTGTACCGCCCGCGAGTTCTACCAAGAGCATGCCGGCCGCAATATCCCAAAGACTGATCTGGCTCTCGATATAGGCATCCAATCGCCCGCTGGCCACGAAGGCGATGTCGAGCGCAGCGCTTCCCATCATGCGGGTCTTGCGGGCTGACTTCATCATCGCGCCGAGAACCGGTAATCCTTTCTCGATGGAGGCTTCTGTCTTGGAAACACCCACGGACACGATGGCATCGGCAAGTTTTTTTCGGCTGCTGACGCGGATCGGACGATCATTCAGCGTGACGCGTCCCGTGGACCGTGAGGCAATCCAGAGTTCATCGGTCATCGGCTGGTAAATGACACCAGTCGTGATGACGCCGTTCCGGCGATGGGCGATGGAAACCGCGAAGTGGGGTATGCCATAGAAAAAATTCACGGTCCCATCGATAGGGTCGATGATCCACTGGTCCGCCGCACTCTGGTCGCCCCGGATTCCCTCCTCTCCGTAGATGGCATGGTCGCGAAAGATGCCGAGGATGACCGACTCGATCAGCGCTTGGGAACGGCGGTCGAGCTCCAGCTTAATGTCGTGAGCTTCGGCTGCATCGACATTCAACTCCTGCTCAAAGTGTCCCCGGATCATTCCTCCGGCAGCGAGGGCCGCGTCACGCGCGGTGGTAAGTATCAGTTCGTCCATGGAAAGTAGTTAACGGAGGGCGGGAACGCGGTCGAGAAAGGAACCATGTAATTGATGGCGGCGTGTTTTCCCGTGACGCATCCAAAAAAATTGGGGGAAGCGTTTTTAGCGCTTCCCCCAAGATTTTAGCTCGTCGCCGAAAGGTTGTTCCGGCGGGAGGAATACTTACTTCTTCTTTTTAGCGACGGCCTTCTTGACGGCTTTCTTTGCAGGAGCCTTCTTGACGACCTTCTTGGCAGGAGCCTTTTTGGCTACGGCCTTCTTAACGACCTTCTTAGCAGGAGCCTTTTTGGCTACGGCCTTCTTAACGACTTTCTTAGCAGGAGCCTTTTTGGCTGGGGCTTTTTTCTTTACGGGCATTTCAATCCACCTCCTTGGTTCCGCATGGGCGGTGTGTGTGAAAATATTGTGAATAAGTCACTGCTGAATGTGAATAAGTTGCTTCGCGTGTTGCGTCAACGGATTTTGTTTAAATATTTTCGCGCAATGTGCACGAATTTTTTCTGCCCGACTTCGCTACGAAATCATCTGCCTGACTTTCTCCACGATTTCCCCGACGTCAGCCAACCTTCCACTTCCCTCGTAACCGCATGCCAGCATGCCTTCGGCGGGTCCGATGAACTCCGCTCCACGGCTGCGAAGCCGTTCGTAGTTCTCGATCGTTGCGGGATGCTCCCACATTTTTCCATTCATCGCGGGTGCGATCAACAACGGCGCACGGGTTGCAAGGGCCACAGCTCCTAACGCATCATCAGCAAATCCGCATGCCAGTCGTGCCATGCAACTTGCACTCGCAGGAGCAATCAGCAGGAGATCCGCACGGTCAGCCAACTCGATGTGACCCGGCTTCCAAGCATCTGCAATTTCTTCCGAGAGATCACAAAGCACGGGATTCCGTGAGAGCGTTGCGAGCGTAAGTGGTGTGATGAATTCGATGGCCCTTCGGGTCATCACGACGAAGACATCATGGCCCGACTTGCGAAGTTGGCTGATGATCTCCGCCGCCTTGTACGCTGCGATGGACCCGCTGACACCGAGGACGATCTTTTTTCCCGTGGCCTTATGCGTTCCGTTCATGCGCCGCCCTCCGATACGACACTCATACGACGGCTGAGATACCGCTCGGCCCGCATGACCGCACGGAACTTTTCGATATTCTCCTCCATGGACCCGCTGATGATCGTGTATCGATAATCGCGCCAGCATTCCATCTCACGGGCGGCGTTGCTCATCCGGATCTCGACCTGCTCGGCTGTCTCAGTACCTCGTCGCATCAGACGGCGACGGAGCTCCTCGAGTTCGGGAGGCATGATGAAGACATCCGCGAGCGCTTGAAGGATGATGGGGTCACCACAGGCCCGGATGTTATCGACGCCATGGGTGTCGATATCAAGGAGTACGTCGATGCCGTTCTGGAGGTTCTCGAGAACTGGCCCCTTCAGCGTTCCATAGTGGTTTCCGTGAACCTCGGCATGCTCGAGGAATTCATTGGCGCCCAGTCTCCGCGTGAATTCCTCACGTGAAAGAAAGTGATAGTCCTCTCCGTCAATTTCCCCGTTCCTAGGAGAGCGCGTCGTGCAGGAAACGCTCCAGACGAAGTCAGGCTTTTGCCGGAGTGCCGTGCAGAGGGTGGTCTTGCCGGCTCCGGAGGGGGCGGAAATCACGAACAGGATACCTGTACGGCGAAATTGGTGGGATGGATTACTCACGCGGATTACTCGAGGTTAGCGACCTGCTCGCGGATCTTATCAAGTTCCGCCTTGGATTGCACGACCCGTTGGGAGATGGCTGCATCGGCTGCCTTGTTGCCGAGCGTGTTGAATTCCCTGAACATCTCTTGGGCAAGGTAATCGAGGGTCCGTCCCGCCGGTTCCTTACCCTCCAGCGCCTCCCTGCATTGTAAAAAGTGACTATCGAGCCGGGTGAGCTCCTCTGTAATATCGCTCCGTTCGGCCATGAATGCCAACTCGCGCGCTAGTGCGGGATCATTGACCGATAATGGAAGACCGAGGTCTTCCAGTCTGGCCTTCAGGTGATCCCGGCGCTGGCGCAGGACGGATGGGACCCGTCCACGGATCGCTTTGGTAACGGTCTCCAGCATCTTTACCCTTTTTAATAGATCCGTGACGAGGTGAGCCCCTTCCTTCCGGCGCATTGCGGACATCCGATCCAGCGCTTGCACGAGGGCACCCTGCAGAGTCGGCCAGAGAGCCTCCACTGAGGGAGCCTCCTCGGTGGGGCTCCTCAGGACACCCGGCGCCCTCATAAGCAAATCCAGTGTGATCTCTCCGGGCAGTGAGAGGGCCTCCTGAAGGGCTTTCATTTCTTGGAAGGCTTTGCGCGCAGCCTCCCGGTCCACGACGCCCTGGCCCGGCGCACTCCTACCGGAACTCTCTAGCAGGACGGTGATATTAACCCGCCCGCGGTTAACGCTTTTCTGGACGGCTTCCCGTATCTTCTGCTCAAGGGAAGAGATCGCCTTGGGTAACGCCACGGTGATCTCGATACCCTTTCTGTTCACGGAACCGCATTCCACCGTGATCCTCCATCCTTCTGTTGTCGCGTTTCCGCGACCATGTCCGGTCATGCTCTCCATGAATCTTTATTGGTTATCGGTTCTCGCCTTGCTCCACATCATCCCCCAAACCCAGGGCGATCCGTAGAATCCAAGCGCGGCAGGTGAGGTTGTCTCCATAAGCGCTATGTTTCTCCACGCCGTCTGGTCTGGAACGAGGATGCTCTGGCGGATCCAGGCGTAGCTCTGGTTGAATAGAGCAGCGTTTCCACCAGCGGGAGATGTTGTCGCCAATGCCAGCATAAGATCGGTATCTTTGATACCCGAGGGGCCGGTGCTCTCAACAGTCACCGCATCGGCTGTTGTGGAAATCGCCAGCGAGCATACCCCAAAATGGGTCATGCCATACGCTGTGGCATTGAACCAACTCCCTCCATTTTCCATCGACAGGCTGGCCTGGGAAACTTGGAAAAGTCCGCAGGGAAGTTCCACCGATCCATTCTGCAGTTGAATAGTCCCTCCAAGTTTGGGTGCTTCTGCACCACCGGTCACAGTCAGGTCCATCGCGATGCGTGGCTTCTCCCGCCCACCCGGATTGGATTTCTCTCCCGCCGATGTTTCGAGAGCGATGAAGCCCGACGTCTTAAGTTTCATGTTCACGCTTAAATTGCCGTTTCCAATACTCCCTGTGGGGTAGGAGATCAACGGTGGCTTCTCGCCGCTCATTGCAATCCCCGGGGGAACGAAACTGGGCGTTAATCGTAGTGGTATGGCTCCGGTGACTGATTTCAGCAGGATCGTACCCGTCAACTCGGGCCTATCGGGTGGTTTGAGAGAAACCATCAGGTCGGCATCACCTTCACCCGTGAGCTCGCCGCAGAGGGTTATGGGTAGAGCATGCCCCTTCAACAAGAGGCTCCCCCCCTGGCTCTCTTTGCTCCAATTCAACTCTCCTGTAAGATTCAGCGGCTTCCCTTTGAAATCAGCGACTCCCCCAGCCAAAATGGCTTGGTTCGAATTAAGCGCGATCGGCAGCCGAAGGTTCCGCAGATGCTGCGATCCCACGAGCCTTGCCTCGTCGGCATACATGATAAGAGCCCCCACGAGGGTCGGCTTTTCGAAGCTTCCGCCCAACGTGTAGGATCCGTCGAGCCTTGCACCCTTGAACGGCCAATCGGTAAGACCGAGTAGCGAAGCCCAGCCTTCCAGAGGAACAAGTTGAGCCTTGGCAGTGCCGCGTATTGGACTTGTCTCCTTGGTAAACTGGAGCCGGCCCTGTTCCTTCACGACACGCAGCGGAGCTTCCAACTCCATCTGCAAGAGCGGCGTCTGTCCGATCGCCTCACTGAGTGATCCCTTGAACTCTCCGCGTGCGGCATCAATTGTCAGGTTGAGATCCGCAGGAGCTTCTCCAGCAAGTGAGACAAAATTGCCGATCTTTAGTCCACCATGGATTTCCGGATTTTCTAGGGAGCCGTTGGCCGAGATGGTTCCCTCCAGCGCTCCCGTCAGACGAACTTTTTGGCCAAGGAGTTCCTCGATTTCTTCCGCCTTGATGCCTCGTAGGGCAAGGTTGATCGCGAAGGGCCCACTGGTATCGATTGTTCTTAGAAAATCGCCGCTCTCCCAGACATCCATGGCATCTAGCGGGAGCGCTATGCTTCCCTGCACAAGAGGGGCTTCCTTCTCGCCTCTGGTGGCATTGATATCCGTGACTTCAAGTGTTCTTGCGGAGGCATTCAGCTTGAGCGACAGCTTCAATTCATCCTGCAAGAACTCGGCTTTCGTCAAACGGAGCTGGCCTGGAGCATAACTGCCATCGAAGGATCCCGACATTCCGGTTGCTGTCCACTTACTGATCCATTCCGTCACACGCGCTTGAAAAGATCCCGAATGAGCTTCTCTGGTTCCCTCGCCCTGCCAGGAACATTTCACCGCACCTGCTCCGATCGTGGTTGCGGTCTTGATCCCAAGCTGACCAAGTCTCTTCGTCAGGTTGTGGACGTCGATCTGCGCGGATGCCTTGTAGGCGTGCGGTTGACTGTTTTGAACACTTCCTTCCATGGAAATGTTGTCCTGGCCGCACCATGCATCCAGATGGCTCAACACGACGTGGTCTCCCTCAAAAAGAAGATTCCCTTTCATCCAGTCCACAGGCAATCCATGGATTTTCATTCCCACCCCCTGAAGATTGGCATAGCCCGTCGCCTTGTTATCGGCACCCCTGACCTCGCCTTCCATCGCAAGACCGCCAGAGAGGGTGGCAAACTGCGGCCCAGCCAATGACGCCAGGGCTCCAGCATCATCAAGTGTCGCACTAAAAGCGGCTGTGAAGGGTGATTTGAGCGCCTCGTGCCAATCCCGGGGCAGATTAACAAGACCCTTACCAGTCAGGATATTCTCCTCTTGCTGGAGGCTCAGCTCGGAAACCGTCAACTTCCTTCCAGTTAGGGTGGCTGCAAGCCTCAACGAATCCCACCCCCTGCCATCCCATCTAAAATTATTGGCAACGAGCCTCAGCGAGCTGTCCGCCTCTAACGGGTTGTCTGGTTCCCCCCGAAAGGTGAAGCGAGCCTGTCCCACAGTCCCCGAAGCCCGACGATCCTGTCCCAAGAGTTCAGCCAGTGGCCCGAGTTGCAAATTCTCGCCCACCAGCGTGAGTTCCAAGGCATTAGGATCTCCGGGTGATCCAAACGCTCCATCACCTCGGATCAATGCCTTCCCTATGGTCCCACGGATTCCAAAATCGGCCCGGCCATCTCTCAAGGCCAGCGTCACCTCATGGAGGGCAGTTTCTTTACCCAAGTTCAAATTTTCCAGGCGCAGGGATGTGCCATCCCAGCCTGCGACCGCGGCACCATGTGAAAAGGTCCCATGCCAAGTTCCCATATCGAGTTGGGCCTCATCGAAGGCCACCTTCCCTGCCCAACGGTCGGGAAGGAGGAGTTTAAGTCCACTGAGCGACAAGCGATAGGCATCGCCGATCACCACCACATCGATAGGACCACCTTCGATGGAGCTCGGAAAGAAATTGGCGGGATTCATGAACGACTCACTCCATGGCAGGCTGGCCTCACCTCGATCGCCGTCCCCGGCTCCACGCCGATCCACAAGCAGTTTACTTTTGCCGACTTTCAACTCCCGAATCAGGCGGAAGCTTTGGTACTTACCACGGATCAGCATCCCGACCAGATGGAGGGGATGGATCTCCATCCGCTCGCTTTTCCAGGAACTACGATGTCCGGTTGTTCCAAAAACGAACTCGACATCGTTCGCTCTGAAAATACCGTTCCCCTCATACGTCAGCTTTCCTACGGACAATTGGTCCCCGCGCATCCAACTCGCACACGTCAGACCCGCATGAAGAGCTCCGCAGGCCAACGATTCAAAGAAGATCCACGCCGCTAGTAGGCTAGCCATCACGGCGAGAGCTCCCCACGCTGCAGGTGTGGAGGAACGCCCGGGCGGATGCTCTGTTTGGGATGTTTTTTTGGAGTTCACACGCAGATGCGTCACTTCTAGAGGGTGAGTATGTCTGGCTCTACTCTAAAAAACCCGACAAAAGCACTCCACCCTCTATTCCTAGAGACATCCCTTAAAAGATACAGGCCGCCGCATCATAGGATACGACGGCCTGTTGTTCCCCCCAGAACAATCTTTCGATAAGTTGATCTTATAGCTTTTGCTCCCACGATCAACTGTTTTTTTGATATTTTCTCAAAAAATTAGGTTATTCAGACCGTAGGGCGGCTGCTGGGAGGGTTTTGGACGCACCAACTGCTGGAAAATACCCCGCCACAAGCGCGGCAGCCGTCATCCAAAAAGGGACTATAATGATCTCCCACCAGGGGTACGCCAAATCGATGCTCCACCCAAAAAAGGCCTTATTAACCACCCAAGTCAATACCAGCGCCAGCACAGCACCGCTCACGATCCCCACCATGCTTGCAATCACACCGATCAGCGCTGCCTCGCAGAGCATGATGCGCACAATCTGAGCTTTGGAAGCACCCAGCGAGCGGAGCACTCCGAGATCACGCGCCCGTTCGAGCACCAAGATTCCCAAGGTCAACATGACACCTCCCACCGCTACGGCGATGGATATGCTCTTGAGTACGGCCGTCACCGCAAAGGTCTGATTAAAAATTTCCAGTATACGCGCCTTCAGCGATTGGTTGCTGTAGCTGGCAAAGGCCTCCTTACCTCCGAAGGCGGTGTTAAAGGCGATCATCTCCTTCTCCCGATTTTCAGGCGAGGTTCCCGGGTGAAATTCGATCGCCAGGGAATGGACACCCTTCGCTCCCCAGACGCTGGCAAAGTAAGCTGCCCCGATCATTGCAATCCCGCGATCGCGCGTATAATCGCGGTAATAATCCAAGATCTTCAGCGCGAGGGGTCCCGATGGTCCGCTAAGTACCAACATATCTCCCGGTCCCAATTTTAACCGCCTGCCAAGACTCTCGGATAGCGCCACTACTCCCCCATTTTCCAAAGCACGGGTTTTTTTTTCTGCGTCGCCGTGGATGAAGTCCACCGATCCTCGAGCCGGCCCCGCCACGACGCCGAGTGTGACCTGCTCGCCATGGATGGTCCGTGCTTCGACTTCCCGGAAGCTGCCTACGGTGACCACGTCAGGCCTGCTTGCCCACCATGAAACGGCGCCCTCCGGGAGCGTGTGCTCGAGCCCAAGCAGCTCATTTGCCGCCGGTGCAATAAAGAGATCAGCCGTCAATGTTCTTCCCGCCCACGCAATCACGCTACCACGGAACGAGTGGATCATCACACTGATTCCCACGGTCATCGCAGCCGCAGCCGCAAGCGCCGCAATCGTCGGCGCGGTTCGGTGCAAGGAGCGCATGGTCTGCTCCAAGGCGATGCGCAGGATCGTCCCACCTGCAGAAATCCGCTCTGAAAGAACCCCCCTCAAGACACGTGCGAACCCTTGTGTCGCGAACGGCACCATGAGAGAAAATCCTGCCAGGACAAAGAACGCGGCACCGAATCCCAGCAAAGGAAATCCACCATTCAATGCACCCAGTGAGAACACAAGAGCCAGCAGCAGGGAGGCCAAACCTATCAAGGCAAGCCGGCTGGCGTGAATGGGAAATATTTCGGGTGCCGATCCGGGGTGAAGTACTCGGGTCGGGTCAACGTGCGCGGCTTGCCGCGCCGGAATCCATGCAGCAACCATGGAGGCCCCCGTCCCGATCACAACTCCCGCAAGCATCTCCGGCACACTGGGCCAACCTCCGTGCGCTTCCACCGGTAGGTAGAGGGAGGTCACGGTCCGCGCCACTGGTGCCGCCAGCAAGGCTGAGAGGAGCGGTGAAATCAGCACGCCGAGCATGGATCCGACGACTCCACTGAAAGCGGCTTCCAGTAACACCATCTGCAGGATGGTCGAGCGCCCCATTCCCACCGCTCTCATAATGCCGAGCGAAACGCGGCGCCTGACGACCGAGGCGGCTGCGGAATTTCCGACGAAGAACATTCCCACCATGAGCGAAACTAGGCTCAACGCCGTCAGGTTTAGGCGGAATGCGGAGAGCATGATATCCACCTGCTTGGTACGCATGGCGGGTGGCTCCACCGTGATATCCAATGGCAGAAGGTGCCGGAGCCGCTCCATCACCTCCGTTCGATCTTCTTGATTCCGGAGCTTGATAAGGATGGCCGTCAGCGTCCCAGCTTGGCCGACCCATTCCTGAGCGATTGCAAGATCCATTGCGACAACTCCGGCGCCGGATGCAGCTGTCCCTTCATCATGATGCAAAACATACTTGAGCTGAACCTGGCGGGGCGTTCCGGGACCCTGAAGGGTGAGAAAATCTCCCTTTTTAAGATGGTGGCGCGACAGGAATCCCTCACTCGAGGCAACGCTGTCGTTACGCGCGAGCCATTCGCCCAAGTCCCCCTGGTCGTTGGAACCGAAGGCTGGCTTCATCGGCAGGAGGTCGCTTGCGGTAAAGGGATCGATTCCCACCAGATGCAGCGACTCACCGGGGTAATCTGGAAGCGTTACCATGGCCTCGATCAAGGGTGTCGCTGCTTTCACGCCGGAACAGGCTTGTACTTCGGGAAGCACTGCTTCCGGAATCCTCCCGCGAATTTCTAGATCCGCTCGGCCCGTAATAATGGAAAACGCCTGATGAAAACTCTCCACCGCACTTCGGTTGGCGATCGTAATCGCCAAAAATACTGTCACTCCTAGGGCTATACTGAGGATACCAAGCATCGCTGCATGAGGGCGAAGGATCAAGGGTCGGAGGGAGCCTCTCCAACTCATGATCAACGATGACCGCAAGCTCATCGTTTTCCCTCGGAGTTGGCTCTTGCGGAGGCTAGGCGCAGCCGCCTCTCCAGCCTCATCTGCAAATTTTTCTCCACAATCTTTCCTCCGTCCTTGGTCCGGAGATAAAAAACATCTAGGGCCGCTTTCTGTTCAGTTGCAATGCGTGCTGCCTCAATGGAGATTCCACCGTGCGAGATGGCGCGTAGCAGGTGGTAGAGGAGCCCTATTCGGTCAGGGGCCTGAACCTCCAGAATTGTGCATGTCGGATGTGCAGTGTTATTGAGCTTTACCCAGACCGGTAACTCTTCGTCCTCGGGAGTCGTGGACACATTCCTTTCAAGACGAACCGGTTTTGTTGGTTCCGGAACCAGTCGACTTCCCGGCGCCATGAGCAACTCACTCAGCCGCTGTTCGAACTGTTTGCGGTCGCGTTCACTGGGAAGTGGATCGTTGCGGTGATTAGAAACCTTAAAGATATCCAGGATCAACTGATCCTTGCGTGTGAAGACATCAGCACCCAGCACGTTGATACCAGCTCCCAGAAAGGCGGCTGACAGGCGCTCTAGCAATCGCTCTCTATCCCAGCCGCACACGAGAACCTCTGAGTATCCGGCCTCGGGGTGATCAATCCACTCGACAATAGGCTCAAGGTTCGGTCCATCCTCCGCTAGCCCTTGTTCTAAAAATCTGCGGAAGAGGCGAATGTGACCCGCAATTTCCCTGGCATCCTTGGCTTGCAGGTAGCGCTCGGGCATTCCGTCGAGGTGGACCTCCTCCTCCTCCCTGTATCCCGCGGGCAGACTTTCTGTCACTTGCTGATGGAGATCTTCGCGACGCTTGTTGCGTTCCTGCAGGAAGCCCTCGCTATCGCGGAGGCACTTTCTTGTCTCATGATAGAGCTTCCAGACCAACTGCTCCTTCCAGTCACTCCATCCCTCGTCGCTGGTGCCCATGCCGTCGGCCAGCGTGATAACCATGAGGGCATCCAGAATGATTGGATCCTTGATGATCTGTGCGAACTCCTCCACCGTCGCAGGATCGTCGATATTCCGCGATCGTGCCACGCCGCTCATCTCCCCGTGTGCATCCACCAGCGTGACAAGCATCTTCAGCCGCTTCGTTCCAAGTTGAAGCCTACGGGATACTTTGAGCGAGGCCAGAGCGCTTTCCTCCTCGTGGTGACGAGTGTTTGCGGCCTTGCCCGTATCATGAAGAAGCATGGCGAGGTAAAGGACTGCTGGGTCCTCAATTCTCCTGAAGAGTTCTCCGTATCGCTGGAGTTTTTGATCCTTGGTGAAGAGCAATTCATCAATTTTTTCGATGCATCGGAGCGTATGCTCATCGGCCGTGTAGCGGTGAAAAAATTCGTGCTGAACAAGGCAGGTCAGCGGTGCAAACTCCGGTAAATATTTACCCAGAAAGCCTAGGTCGTGCATGAGCCTGAGGATCCGTCCCACCTCCCCCTTGCGGGAGAGGATATCCAGGAAGACCGTCCGAATTTCTTTATCATATTGAAAGGTCCGGTCTACGAGTTTGAGTCGCCGCTTGATCAGATCTCCTAGCTCGGCGGAAAATTTCAGCTGCCGCTTCTGGGCCAATTGGAAGCCCCTCATCATCCGGGATGGATCTTTGTTGAAGATATCCCTGGATTTGGGGAAAAGCTCTCCCTCCCTGATCTCCATTTCATCCACCGTTTTCTCGCCCCGGCCAAGCAACTTGCCGAGAAAGGTGGTCTTCATTCCCCGCTGTTCGCGGATGTGCCCCAAGGCTAGCGTCGTGATAAGGTGAACTTCGCGTGTATGTCGGTAATAGTCGCGCATGAAGGCTTCGCACCTCCGGAGAATATTTTTTTCGGGGTACTCCAATGCCGTGGCCACTTTGCCTTGGAGTTGAAGCGTCAACTGGTCCGCTGCCCGTCCCGTCTGATAATGCATTTCAGTCCTCACTCGGAGGAGGAAATCATGGGACTCCTCGAGAAGTTTTCGCTCCTTTCCATGCAGGATGTGTTCCTCGACCAGCCGTGCCAAATTGTAGGCTCCAGAGTGGAACATGCCCGTCCAAAGTAGGTTTTGATAGTCCCGAAGCCCGCCGCAACCCGATTTGATATTCGGTTCCTGCATGAAGACGCTTGCACCATATTTGGCACGAAGTTCCTTCATGTTTTCCAGTCGGAAAAGAATGTAGCTTTTTTCCTGACCCTTGACGCATTCACGTTCAAATTTCTGCCGGAATTCCTCGAAGATTTTTTTTTCCCCCGCTAGCCAGCGACTCTCCAACATGGCCGTCTTGGCCATCATATCGTTGTTGGCCTGTTCGATGGTTCCTCGGATAGAACGCGTGGCATGGCCGACCTTGAATCCCAGATCCCAAAGTGCCATCAGACAGGTGGTGACCACTTTCTCCATTGATGGGGTAGTTTTTTCCCCTTCATGAAGGAATGTAATATCGACGTCGCTGAACGGGTTAAGTTCCTTTCGTCCGTAGCCTCCGAAAGCGCTCACCACGAGACCGGGCATTTCTTTATTCCCGGATTCCTGAATTTCCTTATGGATCGCAAACCGAAATATCTCGCGGAGAAGGATGTCCACCATCTCGGATCTTCGCCCTGCAATCTCCCTGCCTCCTCCTCCTGCACGATGCCAGATTTTGAGTCTATGCTCCTCCCTCTTTCTGAACGTGAGGAGTTGCTGAATGGGAAGTTCTTTCTGCCCATCCAGCACGGCTGACAATTTCTTGGCGACCTCGCGCTGAATTTGGGCACGATGCTCGGATAACGGAACAATTCCCTCCATAAAGTATTCTCTCCTTATTGGCTCGTGATCACAATCTCAACCCTCCGGTTGATCTGCTGATCATCGACTGTTCCCGATGCCGGGGCCAAAAGCCTGCTTTTACCGAAGCCTGCGGTGGTCATCAAGTTGGGATCTATGCCCATTTTTTCTTGTAGCCATCTCCGGACGGCCTCTGCTCGGCGCAGACTGAGTGCATTGTTATAGTCATCATTTCCAAAGGAGTCTGTGTGCCCTTCGATTCTAAATTTGGCCAGTGCATTCCTTTGAATGAGTGCACCTAGTTTTGCCAAGGCTTGAGCTGCTTCTGGCTTGAGTATATCGGCGTCGTAGCCGAAGAGGAGATCGGTCGGCATCAAGATGGGTGCAGTTGCCGAAGTAACGGTTTCTTTACCGGCTAAGAGGGCGTCCAAAGAACTGTATTTTTTTTCTTCTTCCCCTTTTCCTATCGGGATCGTTGGTAACGCCATATCATCAGACCCAGGTGGTTCCAGTATTGTTTTCAACGCGGGATTCTTCCCTGCGTCTGCAGGCATCTGGATTCCCGCCAGTATCTTTGCTCCCTCCATTGTAGCCGTTGCCATACCTGGCATTTCGCGAGGCAAAAGTTCCTGATTCAGTTCCTTCGGTTTGGAAAGTGGGGTCTGCTCGTTCGCCTGTTCCTGAACCCTATCAAAGGGTCTCTCCTGATCCAATTGGACTGGCGGTAACAAAGTCTTTTTGTCGACCTCAACTTGAACCTCCAAAACTTTGGGATCGATTTCCACCCTCTTCATCCGGAATGTCCTAGGGATGATCTGGTCGTATGCGTCCGGAGAGAAGCCGGAGATCACCCAAGATTGTGTTGTTTCAAAGAAAAGAAAGTGCACACCCAACGAAACAAGTAACGCTAAGACAAACAACCAAAGAAAAATGGATTTTGTTCCCTTTTGTTCCTGTTTTAACGATACCGTAGCCATAAAGACCTTAATCTAATGAATCCCTTAAGCTACGGAAAGGAATCTTCAAAGACTCAGCGCCTACAAGTGACTCAAAAAGGGTCGTTGAAACCTTTGTGTTTAGATTCCTTGTTGGAGTAGTTACACACATCTTTAATGGATTTTTCCATTTTTAGAAAAAGATCTTCTTAACCATAAGAGTGTGAGTAAACCTTTCCTAGAACGATCAAAACCTTCAAGAGAAAGGAGTTGGAGAAGATGATTGGGTGTGAATCCTTCCCAATGCTAAGTGTTGAAGATCTCAATCTTTTGTTCCATGAAACAAGTTTACTAAGAAAATCACACTTCTTCACACGAAACACTCACCCTGATCTCCAGGAAGGTACACACGCATAATAAATTTACTAATGTGTTTAAAGTCAAACTCTTATAAAAAAGTTCCATGTGGAACAAATTTCTATGTACACTTATCCTGATCACTTTGATGTATTGGTCATAGGTGCAGGCCATGCAGGGATAGAAGCAGCCCATGCCGCGGCCAGGTTGGGTTGCAAAACACTTCTTCTCACTCAAAATGCTGACACGATCGGTCAGATGTCCTGTAATCCTGCTATTGGGGGATTAGCGAAGGGGCATATGGTTCGTGAAATAGATGCACTTGGTGGGGTCATGGGACTGAATACGGATGCTACAGGTATTCAGTTTAGGATGCTAAATGCCTCCAAAGGGCCAAGCGTCCGGGCACCACGGGCTCAGTGCGATAAGAAAGCCTATCAGTTTCGCCTCAAATCTTTGTTGGAGAACCTCCCTAACCTTTCACTCAAACAAGCAAATATTACCAACCTCCTGGTTCGAGGAGATAAAATTACAGGGGTAGAGACCAACCTAGGACTCCGCTTTTTAGCCTCTTCAGTGGTGATTACTACCGGAACCTTCATGCGCGGTCTCCTACATGTGGGAATGAAGACACAGACAGGAGGAAGGATGGGAGAATTAATATCCACCCTCAGCGATCACCTCAAGGAGCTAGGTTTTGAAGTGGGGCGTTTCAAGACAGGGACCCCTTGCCGCTTATTGGCCAAATCGATTGATTTCACCCGCTGTGAACGTCAAGACGGAGATACACCTGAACCGCTCTTCTCACACATTCCTGAATCCATTGAAAAAGGTCATCATGATCTTCACACGCTCAATCACTTCCATGATGGAATGTTCCATGTGGAACAAATCCCCTGCTGGATTACCTTCACCACCGAAGAAACGCACACGATCATTCGCAAGAACCTCCACCTTTCCCCGCTCTATGCAGGCGTGATTGATGGAGTGGGACCCAGGTACTGCCCATCGATCGAGGATAAGGTGGTTAAGTTTGCTGATAAGACACGACATCAGATTTTTCTGGAACCAGAGGGAAGGCACACCGGGGAAATTTACGTCAATGGGGTTTCAACCAGCTTACCGTACGAGGTGCAGTATGATTTTATACGATCGATCCCATCACTGGAGAAGGCGGAGATTCTCCGTCCTGGATATGCTGTCGAATACGACTACTGCCCTCCCCACCAACTTCACGCGACCTTGGAAACCAAGAAGATCGAAGGCCTCTATTTTGCAGGCCAAATCAACGGAACTTCAGGCTATGAGGAAGCGGCCGCGCAGGGCTTGATAGCCGGAATCAATGCCGCCCTAAAGGTGCAGCAACGAGATCCTTTTATGCTCGGCCGAGATCAGGCCTACATCGGAGTAATGATTGATGATCTCATCACTAGGGGAACGCCGGAACCCTATCGAATGTTCACCAGCCGCGCCGAATACAGGTTGCGACTACGCCAAGATAATTGTGATATCCGATTGACGGAGAGGGCTTTAGATCTAGGTATGGCCTGTGAGTATCGGAAAACTTCCTTTTTAGCAAAGCAAGCCGCCTTGCAGGCGCTGTTCGCTGAAACATCTAGGTCGCTCCATGACGGGATCCCGTTGGCCCAGTGGCTCAAGCGCTCCGAGAACACACCAAGCAAACTTCCCCTTGAACTTTTCAGACGTTACAAGCCCGAGATCTGGGATCTGGTGGAAACGGACCTCAAATACGAGGGTTACCTACGCCGTGAGCAGGATCAAATTGAACGGCATCGTCAGCAAGAGGAGGCCCTTATTCCCGCAGGGATTGATTACGATGCGATTCCCAGCATGAGACTGGAGGCAAGGCAAAAGTTCCGAGATTACGCACCCGGCACGCTCGGTCAGGCCTCTCGGATCAGCGGCATTACGCCGGCCGACATTTCTGTGCTCTCGATTTGGATGAAGAAAACCGAGTTGAACTCTTTGCGTGAGCAGGAAAAAAGCCAGCAGTAGTCTCTAGGAAATGTTCTCTGGGTTGTCCAACCGCGCAGCAGCCCCCTCAATGGTAGACTCAATAATAAAGAGGCCGTCGAGACCCGCTAGCGAAAATAGTTCCCCGACAGGTTGACTCAGTGCGGCAAAAGCTACGCCACCGTTTGAGGCAGCACACTGGCGCTGCGCCGATAAGAAGACACGCAGTCCGGCACTGCTGACGTAGGTCAGCTCTTGGCAGTTGAAGATCATCTTTTGACCGATGTTTTCCTCCAGCGGCTTGATCCGTTCTTCGAGCGAGGGAGAAGTCGTCACGTCGAGCCTTCCGGAAAGATGGAACACTGGGACATCGCCGATAAGGGAGAGCGTAATCTGCATGATGGAGGATGGTGTCACAGCAATTCCTCCCTCGCAAAGGATTTGAGGTAAGTTGGAAAGCCGATTGCCCTGGCAGAGAGAATCTTTTTGACGCATGGTCCCCGGACAAGGAATCTAGGGGCACTTATGGCTACCACACCTTACGACCTTATCGTCATCGGCGGCGGACCCGCCGGCTATGTTGGCGCAATCCGCGCCGCACAACTCGGCAAGCGCGTTGCCGTTGTTGAGAAAGAACGCGCCGGAGGCACGTGCCTCAACTGGGGTTGCATTCCAACGAAGGCTCTCCTCAAGAATGCCGAGCTCTACACCCAGATTGGTCAGCACGCGGCGGACTTCGGTCTCGAAGTCACTGAACTCAAGTATGATTGGGACAAAGTGATCGGCCGCTCGCGCAAGGTGGCCGACAAGCTTGCCGGCGGAATCGAATTTCTGCTCAAGAAGAACAAGGTCGACTACATCAAAGGCGACGCCTCCATTCCGAAGACCGGCACCGTTGATGTCAAGGGAGCCGACGGTTCGGAACAATCACACACTGCAGCCAAGATCCTCATAGCCACGGGGGTCGTTACCAAGGAAATGCCCGGCTTTGCGTTCAATGGAACAAGCGTCATCGGAAGCCGTCATGCCCTGGTCCTCGCAAAGCAGCCCAAGGAGATCATCGTAATCGGGGCAGGAGCAATCGGCATCGAGTTTGCCTATTTCTTCAATGCATTCGGCACCAAGGTAACGGTCGTCGAAATGATGCCCAACATCCTTCCGGTCGAGGACACCGAGGTTTCCGTTGCCCTTGCCAAATCCCTTACCAAACAGGGCATTCGTATTCTTACGGGCACCAAGGTCGAGAAGGCTGAGACCACCAAGGAGGGCGTCAGCATCACCGTCTCGGGCGGGGCGAATGAGTCACTAACAGCGGACGTTGCGTTGGTCGCTATCGGTGTCACCCCTTTGCTTCCCGATGGAGCAGCTCCCTTCAAGCTCGATGAGAAGGGTTACCTCGCAGTCAATGACCGATACGAGACCAGCATTCCGGGAGTCTACGCAGCCGGTGATATTATCGGGCCCCCATGGCTCGCCCACGTTGCAAGTTGGGAGGCGGTACAGGCGGTCGAGGGAATGTTCGGCAAGCGTGTGCCTGCCCGCAAGCGGACCTTCCCCGGTTGCACCTACTGCCATCCTCAAGTTGCGAGTGTGGGACTCACCGAGCGCGCCGCCAAGGAGAAGGGACTCACCGTCAAGATCGGCAAGTTCCCGTTCCAGGCCAGTGGCAAAGCGATGGCCGTCGGCGACACCGACGGCTTCGTGAAGCTTCTCTTCAACGAGCCTCACGGCGAGTTAGTCGGAGCTCACATCATCGGCGCAGACGCCACGGAGATGATCGCCGAGATGGGCTTGGCGATCACATTAGAAGCCACCTACGACGATATTGCCTCCACGATCCATGCGCACCCCACCTTGAGTGAGGCCATGTTCGAGGCGACGGAGGCAGCTCTCGGTCACGCCATTCACATTTAACCTCCAACATGGAGAACCCCGCCGAGGAGACCGTCCGCGACCTTCAGGAAGGCCTGAGTGAGAGGGCCTCCGAGGCAAGGGAGGGGTTGCTCACGCGCATCGCCCTCACGACGGCCCTGATCGCTGCGCTTGCGGCCGTGACGGGCTACCTCGCTGGGGAACGTGCGGACGAGGCCTTGGTGGATCAGATTCATGCATCCGATCAGTGGTCTTATTACCAGGCCAAGAGCATCAAGGGGGCGGTCCTAAGCGCAAAGATAGAGACTCTTCGCGCACTGAACGGAACAACGTCCTCCCAGGCCGATATCGATAAAGTGGCGCGCTACGAAAAAGAAATGGCTGAGATCAAAGTGAGCGCTGAAGAGAAGCAGAAGGCGTCGTCCCATCGACTAGCCCAGCGAATGACGCTGGCCAACGGGGTCACGCTCTTTCAGATCGCCATCGCCATCGGCGCCATCTCGGCCATCACGCGAAAAAAAGGGCTCTGGGTTGTGAGCCTTGTTTTCGGCGCGGCCGGACTCGTCCAACTCATCCGAGAACTTTTTTTCAGCTGAGCTGATACGCGGCGGCGGCGAGCTGTTACCCGCGCAGCTTGCGGATCTCTGCCGCGCGGTCGGCTGCTTTGAAGACCGAGGTGCCAGCCACCATGACGTCTGCTCCGGCCTCGCGGCAGAGAGCTGCCGTCTCCACGTTGATCCCGCCATCCACCTCGATTTGGAATCCGAGCCCGAGATCCTCGCGGAGCCGAGCAGCCTCGCGGATTTTACCGAGCATATCAGTCATGAAGGGCTGTCCGCCGAAGCCGGGCTCGACCGTCATTACCAGCAGAATGTCGAACCGACCGAAGAGCAGGCGAGCCTGATCCAGAGGCGTTCCGGGCTTGATCGAGAGACCGGCTTTTTTTCCAGCCGCTCGAGTCCGGTCGAGCGTGATCCCGGCATCGTGGTTCGCCTCGAGGTGCGACGTCACCGACTCCACGCCTCGGATTCCGAGGAACTGCTCCAGATAACGGTCCGGCCGCTGGATCATAAGGTGGACATCAAGCGGAAGATTCGTGTGGCGAGAGGATGCTTCCACGATTGGGGCGCCAAAGGAGATGTTCGGGACGAAGTCACCATCCATCACGTCGCAGTGGATCCAGTCGCAGCCTGCGCGCGTGATATCAGCCACCTCATCACCGAGTCGGGAGAAATCACTGGCCAGAATGGAAGGAGCAATAAGCGATGCGGGCATGGGCATTTTCTAGCGCGTCTTGGGCGCTTAGGCTATCCCAGAGATGGGTGATCGCGCATCTCCCACCCACATGATGCAAAAACTACTCATTCTACTTCTGGCAACGTTGGAACTCACTTCCCTTTCTGCAAGGAGCGAGAGCTTTGCCCCGCCGTCTAACAGCTTCGATCTTCGGGACTGGAAAATCAATATTCCCGGGCCCGTCGAGATCAAGGCCCTCCAAGGATATGCTTCCAAATATTTTGAACTTAGTGCCGGCAAGGAGATGTGCTTTCATTTGGATGCCGCCGAGAAAGGTACGACTCCCAACACCCATTTCGTCCGATCCGAGTTGAGGCATCTTCCGAATTGGAGGGCCAATGAGAGCCACGCCCTCTCCGCCGTGGTGCACACGGATTCCCACCTCTCTCCCGACAAGGTCACCGTGGTCCAGATCCACGGCATGACCGATGATAAAAAGAACGCTCCCCCACTGCTCAGGGTTGCACTCAATGACGGGGACCTGGTGGCCATCATTAAGACCGACAGCGCCGGCACGCAGAACGACACCACCATGCTGGTCAAGGGACTTGGACCCAAGCCGGTAAAGATTGATGTAGTGGTGGAAGGTGGACAGCTCAAGGTTCTTGCCGACGGCCAACTGAAAGTCACCCGATCACTGGCATTCTGGCCCTATCAGAACTACTTTAAGGCCGGTTGTTATCCTCAGGCCACCAACGGCACCGTGGATGTCATGTTCAGCAGCCTGAGCGCTAAATAAAGCATGAATGACCCCGCCGACATCACATTGTTCACTCCGGATGAGGAGCCGATCATCGATCTCAACAGCGACACTTATTTCATGGGGCAGGCCCTGCGTCAGGCTGTGAAGGCCTACGAAGCCGAGGAGGTACCCATCGGTGCCGTGGTGGTCAGGGAGGGCAGGATAATCGCCCGGTCTTCCAATCTCGTGGAGACCCTCAAGGACGCGACAGCCCACGCCGAGATGCTCGCGATCACGCAGGCGGAGAATGCTATCGGAGACTGGCGACTCAATGAATGCGACCTGTATGTCACCAAGGAGCCGTGCCCCATGTGTGCGGGCGCTCTGGTGAATGCACGACTACGCCGGGTCATCTTCGGATGCCATGATCCCAAGGGGGGTGCGGCTGGGGGGAGCATCAATATCCTCCAGATGCCGGGCCTTAGCCACCGGTGTGAGATCACCGGCGGTGTCATGGGTGAGGAGAGCGGCCAACTGCTCAAAACCTTTTTTGCCGAGCGACGCGGGAATACAGAATAATTCCCGCGCGAGATCACTTCCTCCTTGGCTTGCTACAAGTGACTCCTTCGGGTTTAGTCACACTTCGCCCAAATTCCACAAACCGGGCCTTTTTTCATGTTCAACTGGATCTTAAAAAAAATCGTCGGATCAAAGAACCAGCGCGAAGTGCGCCGCATGCTTCCGCTAGTCACTAAGATCAACGACATCGAGAAGTCGCTGCAGTCTCTTCCCGCCGAGGCTCTTAGCCAAAAGACCGCTGCCTGGAAGGCCGAGCTCTCCCAGATTCAGGATCCGGATCTCCTGCAGAAACGCCTCAACGAGATCCTCCCCGAGGCCTTCGCCGTGGTGAAGAACGCCGCCCGCCGCATGGTTGGGATGCAGTTCATGGTCTGCGACCACGAATACACCTGGAACATGGTCCACTTCGACGTCCAGCTCGTCGGAGGCATGGTGCTCCACAAGGGACGCATCGCCGAGATGGCGACCGGTGAGGGTAAGACCCTCGTGGCCACCCTGCCCGTTTACCTGAACGCCCTCACCGGGCGTGGAGTCCATGTCGTGACGGTAAATGACTACCTCGCCCGCCGTGATGCCGAGTGCATGGGACAGCTCTATGCTTTCCTCGGACTCTCAACCGGCATCATCCAGCACGACCAGTCTCCCGAAGAGCGCCGCGCCCAGTATGAGTGCGACATCGCCTACGGGACGAACAGCGAGTTCGGCTTCGACTACCTCCGGGATAATGGGATGGCGACCAGCCGCGACCAGCAGGTCCAGCGCGGCCACTACTTCGCCATCGTCGACGAGGTCGACTCCATCCTGATCGACGAGGCCCGCACGCCGCTGATCATCAGCGGCCCGGCCACCGTCTCCACCCACCAGTACGACCGGTTCAAGCCGCTCGTCGAACAGCTTGTCCGCAAGCAGACCGCGCACATCAACAAGCTTGTGGTCGACGCCAAGGAACTTCTCGCCAAGGGGGAGAAGGAGGCCGCTGGCATGGCCCTCTTCAAGGTGAAGCTGGGTCAGCCGCGCAACAAGGGCCTGCTCCGCGCCATGGAGGATCCCGAGCTTCGTCGCCTCACCGACAAGGCCGAGCTCTCCTTCTACCAAGATACTTCAAAGGACGCTCTCGTTGCGCTCAAGGAGGAACTCTACTTCACCATCGAGGAGAAGCAGCAGGAGGCCGACCTCACCGAGATGGGACGCACCTTCCTCAATCCCGACGACCCGAATGCCTTCGTCCTCCCTGATCTGCTGACGGAGTTCGCCGACATCGAGAACGATCCCGACCTCGATGCCAACGGCAAAGCCGCGATGAAAGCCGAGCGCCAGCGCCACTGCGACCACTCCGCCGAGCGGATGCACAATATCGCCCAGTTGCTGAAGGCCTACTGCCTCTACGAGAAGGATGTCGAGTACGTCGTCGAGGAGAATAAAGTCGTCATCGTCGATACCTTCACGGGCCGTAAGATGGCTGGCCGCCGCTGGAGCGACGGACTTCACCAGGCTGTCGAGGCTAAGGAGGGAGTCCAGATTGATCGTGAGACCCAGACGATGGCCACGATCACCATCCAGAACTATTTCCGCCTGTACGAGAAGCTGGCAGGCATGACCGGAACAGCCGAGACCGAGGCCAATGAGTTCCACGACATCTACGCGCTGGCCGTTAATGTCATCCCGACGAACCGCCCCGTGGCGCGCCTTGACGAGAACGACCGCATCTACAAGACGCGCCGCGAGAAGATGTCGGCCGCCATCGACGAGATCAAGGCCTCCCACATGCGCGGCCAGCCGATCCTTGTCGGTACGGCGAGCGTCGAGTCCTCCGAGGTGCTCAGCCGCATGCTCAAACGGGACAAGATTCCCCACACCGTGCTGAACGCGAAGTTCCACATGCAGGAGGCCGAGATCATCTCGCGCGCCGGCATGAAGGGAGCCGTTACGATCTCCACGAACATGGCCGGCCGTGGTACCGACATCAAGCTGGGCGAGGGAGTCTCCGAGCTGGGTGGACTCTTCGTCCTCGGCACCGAGCGTCACGAGTCACGACGCATCGACCGCCAGCTACGCGGACGCTGCGCCCGTCAGGGAGATCCGGGGCGTTCCCGCTTCTATATCAGCTTTGAGGATGACCTCATGAGGAACTTCGGTGCCGCCGACCGCATGACCAAGATCATGGAGACCTTCGGCATGAAGGAGGGCGAGGAGCTTGAGCACCCTTGGCTCAACCGCTCCGTCGAGACCGCCCAGAAGCGGGTCGAGCAGAGGAACTACCTCATGCGCCGTCGGACCCTGGAGTTCGATGATGTGATGAACCAACAGCGCGAAGTCATCTACGGCTACCGCAACGAGGTCATGGATGCCGAGAATCCGCGCGTCCTCATCCACGAGGTCATCAACGAAGTCGTTCCGAAGAAAGTAGCTGCCTTCCTCACGACCGAGAGCAGTGATTCCGAGCCCGATGTTGCCGGACTCCTCCAGTGGGTGAACAGTACCTTCCCCGTCGGTCTGACCAAGGAGAAGTGTGCCTTCGAGAGCCGCGAGATCGAAGAGAACGGCACCTGGCTCGCCCAGACCCTCATCGAGGCCTACGACCGCAAGGCCGCGATCGAGGACGCCGCCGCCCGTCCGGGATTGGAAAAGTATGTCATCCTGAACGCCGTCGATCGCCTCTGGCAGGAGCATCTCTACGCCATGGATGGACTCCGCGAGGCTGTCTACCTCCGCGCTTACGGGCAGAAGGATCCGCTGACGGAGTACAAGACTGAGGCCTACGCCATGTTTGTGGAGCTCATGGAGAGCATCAAGAACGAGGTCTTGAACAACCTCTTCCGCTCCACCACCAATCTCCAAGCCTTCGAGCAGTTGCTCGCCTCTATGCCGCGCCACCTCCTCCAGCAGGATCTCGTCGGCGCTCCCCATCTCGGCGTGGGTGGTGAACCCGACACCACGCAGGCCCCGACTCCCACAGGCGCCCAGTCCGTCTTTGAGCAGGCGATGCAGCAGAAGCCCGTTCAGAGGGCGCAGGTGGTGAAGGCGGGACGGAACGACCCTTGCCCGTGTGGGTCAGGGAAGAAGTTTAAATCCTGCTGTGGGCGGACAGCCTAATTAGGCTGTCCTCTTGCACTCTTGGCGCGGGGCGTTGTTGTTGCTCGATCGCCGTAGCACTACTACGGCTTCACTCGCACGCCTAGCCCCGCATACAAGATTGCGGCGCCACATATGCGTTCGCAGATATATTAATAGGAAAAAGGCTTATCACTAAGCAACCTAGTCCCATGGAGCAACTTTGTTTGCGAAGTGCCAAGCAAATGCGTCTGGGTGAACATTCAAAGACTTTGATCGCGCGGCGCCGATCTCACGACCCTCGAAGCCACGAATAAAACCATTCTCATCCATCTCTTTGACTTTTCGTGGTATGTAAACTGTTCGATCGGGTTTGACTCCAAAAAGTCCTCTATCAAAAGCCCAATGAAGAGTCTGAGTCAGGGCAAAGCCATTACGAATATCGTCAGATCCCCTGTCGCTGACAGGAACAACGTGGGCCGCTTCAATTTCATATCGAAGCGTGGGTGTTGCCAGAATGATTCCACTCACTGCACAGCGCTTAGAGTACTGACTCCCAACTTGAGCTGAAAAAACCGAGCTCCTTGCAATTCTTCTCTGCCTTGTCTCAGTTCGAGGAACGATTTCCCTTTGGACTACGAACGGACTAACAGCCAGATCAGCCAACTCAGTCTTTGCCTCACTAATTTGATCTTGTGTGACAGGTTCATGGTTCTCATCCAAAGCGCCCCATTTTCTCCCCGTTATATAATCTTCAATTTCATGAAACTCCGAAGTTTCACGCTTGATCAGCATAAGACGGAAAACATCCAAAACATCGGCTCTTCGTTGGAATACCACAATATCTCCAGCACGAGCGGCTTTACCTATTAGACTAAAACCCTTTGTCAGCCTGCTTTCCGGGCTTCTCTCTCCTGACCAGGTTTGAAACTGATAGCGAAGCGGGGAGAAGAGTTTAAAATCGGTACCAATGTATATTTCAACTTGAAGAATTCGCTCAGTAGTCGGTGACAAAGCAGAGGTCTCACTGGCATCAAGACTTGGGAGATAACGCCTTAAATCTTTTGGAAAAGCCATACCACCTTGATGGCTACCAGTCTGATGAGTGTCGTTAGATGCAAGCTGCTTAAAAAACGGAGAGTCCCAAGCGGGGTCTTTAAGAAAGGCTTTGAGGCTCATTTCTTGGTAATTTAACCGGCTATCGAATGAACAACGGCCGATGCAATTCTTTCAACGACGGGCACGACAACGGAGTTGCCAAATTGTCGGTAACTTTGCGTGTCAGAAACAGGAATTTTGAATTCTTCAGGGTATCCCATAAGCCTCGCACACTCACGAGGGGTCAAACGCCTTGGATTTTTCTTGGGGCCTTGGCAGATAAGGATCTCCGATCCGTCCTTGTGATAACGAGCACTGAGTGTTCTTGAGACATCATTTTCAGTAACAAGACCAAATCCGAAACCATTACCTGCCGCTTTGTGTTTCTCAGCGTATTTCTGGAGATAGTTCCAAAGTTTATCCGTGAGGGTGTACTTTTCAGCAGGCTTCTTTTCTAAAATTGAAGAAAGTTTGGGGCCTTCCTTAGGAAAATCTGGAAACAGAAACTGGCGCTTATCTGACTTAGGGAAACCAACGAGGAAGATTCTCTCACGATGTTGAGGAACCACGGCTTTAGCATCGATGATCTTGGTGCTCACATCATACCCCAGATCATTCAAGGTGTTCATTATTATCTCAAATGTTCGGCCTTTGTCGTGGGACTTCAGATTTTTGACATTCTCAAGGACAAATGCGGATGGACGGTGATGTTTGATGATTTTGGCTATCTCAAAGAAGAGATTTCCTTGTTTTGCGTCTTCGAAACCGTGCTTCCTCCCCAAACTCAATTTCTTTGAGACCCCAGCAATTGAGAAGGGCTGGCATGGAAAACCAGCGCAAAGAATATCAAATGCAGGAATGTCCTCGACTGCAACAGCGTGGATGTCCCCATACGGTTTTTCACCATGATTTGCTGCATAGGTAATCTGACTAAACTTGTCCCAATCGGAGGAAAAGACACACTCAGCGCCTTGGCGCTCAAATCCATATCGGAACCCACCAATTCCGCAAAAGAGGTCGATAAAGCGAAGCACACGCTTTGTACCATATGCCGGGGAAGTTTCCCTAACCCTTGTGGCGGATTTTTTCCTCGTTGGCATTTGCTGAAATTATGAGAGAGAAATCAAAAACTACAAAGCGTTCTTCAAATTTACCAAGACCATTGATTTTGAAGAATGCATCTGCACTCAAAAATAGCTTAGAGCACATGACACCAAGTGTCCTAGGCCGTGATATTCTTCAGATTCTTCGCCAACGCCGCGCCGAGGGCTTGGACTTTTGTCTCCTGCTTGGGATCGACGAGTTGACCGTCCGGACCGAAGGCCTGAAAAGCCGAGGGGATGGCGATCTGGTCGGGGAGCAATGTGATACCGAGATTGCCAAGGAGCATCCGCAGGGGAACCAGTCCGCGCAGACCTCCGAGGCCACCGGGTGACGTCGCCATAACGACGGCGCTCTTCCCAGCGAGTGCGGAGATCGGCGGCTCGTCGGGGCTGTCACCGCGCGAGACCCAGTCGATAGCGTTCTTCAGCGCGGCGGAATAACTGCTGTTATACTCTGGCGAGGCAATGATCAGTCCCTGATGAGAGAGAAAGAGATCTTTCAGGCGCCTGGCCTCGTCGGGCTTCCCGATTTTTGCCTCAATATCTTCATCGAAGAGGGGCATGGGAAAATCACGCAACTCGATCAGAGTCACCTCGGCCCCTGCCTCGCGCGCCCCCTCAGCGGCGATGGCCGCGAGCTTTTGGTTGAAGGAATCCTTCCGGAGGCTACCACCGAAGGCCAAGATGCGGGGCTTGCTCATGAATGTAGTGTTACTGCGGAACGAGGGAGCCGAGGACCGCCCCCCAACCATTGTTCCAGGCCTTCTCGAGTCCCTGAGTGAACTTGGCGCTGGCGGTATCGGGATCGACGACCTTTGCGTAGAGGATCTCCTGATAGCGACCGTACTCGGCATCTCCACCGACGAGCAGAATATGCTGACCCGGGTCTGCCAGCATGTGGAGGGTCTGCCCATTGCGGGTCTCGTGGCTGATGTGTCCCTGCCTGAGGGATTGGAAGTGGGCGATCTGTTCTGGAGTCGAAGGCTTCACAGTGCGGAATCCGGCTTCACGCAGAAAGTTCTCCTTTTGCTGTAAGTGGGTAGTGCACCCGGTGAGAAAAACAGCGAAGAGGAGGGCGAGCAGGGAGAGCGAGCGGTTCATGTTAGAAGGAGGGATAAACACAACACTCGGATGAGTCGATCAGGAAGAGGAGGCTAGTAGATCATCGGACCACCGAACATGCCCATCGGGCCGTACAAGCCTTCCAATGGTCCGCCCGCTTCGTCGAAGGCCTTCAACTCCTCATCTTCTCCGATGCCAGGAATGACTTCCTTCTTATAGAGGATCTGTTGGTAGCGCTGATACTGAGGATCGCCGCCGATGAGGACGAAATGCTGCTTGGCATCGGCCAGGACGAAGAGGACTTTCCCCTGGCGCTTCACGCGGGTGATGTGACCCTGGGGCAGCGCCTTGACCCGTGCTATCTGGACAGACGTAACGGGTGTTACGGCCTGGAAACCGGCCTCGCGCAGGTAGCTCTCCTTCTTCTGAAGATGGGTGGCGCAGGCCGACAGGACCATCACGAGCAGAAGGATGGCAAGGCGAGGGAGTGAATGAGAGAGGAGTCGTGTCATGGCAATGCCTCTATGCTTTAGAAGAGTTTCCCCCGAAGTCCAAGGAGAACGGAGCGACGCACCGATTAAATCTCGGTTCCCGATGCCAAGCTGTCATGATCTCCCCATGAAGTCCGACCAGGATCTGTACAAGCGTCTGCGCGATCTCCCCAAGGAGGAACTCTGGAGCAACGAGGTAAGCCGATTTAACACGGCTTCGGAGCGGGAACGCATGGAAAGCGTGGCCGTGATCCGCGCAGTCGGGATGATCTTTTCCCGATTCGGAACGGAGGAGGAGAAGGCGCAGGTACGCCAGTGGTTGATTTCGTTGCTGCAGGATCCGCAGGAAAAGGTGCGTCGCTACGCCTTGGCCGCACTCCCCAAGATAGGTGTGGGTGAATCCGGGGAACAGGAGATGCTGAATCTGCTGGGGAAAAGCGGAGAAGATCGGGAGAAGCGCCATCTGGGCCGCGCGCTGGAGAAGGTCGGCGGGAAGGCCACACTGAACGTCATCGAGGAATCAGGAGGGGCCATCGTGCCGGGGATCAGCGGACTGAAGGTGAAGGCCGCTGTTTCCAGAAGGGAAAACCCCGGATCCCTCCGCATGGAGGCACTTCTCTCAGGGGATCCTGACATGCGCGTCCTTCTTCGCTGTCGCAAGGGTCTCGAGGACTTCGTGCGTGAGGAGGCCAGGGAGATCCTTTCCCCTGCGGAGTGGATCATCGAGAGGACCCAGCCCGGCTGTGTAACGCTGAAGCCGCTCGGAGACTTTTCCCTAGCGACACTCTACAGGCTTCGCTGTTTTGCCACGGTGGCCTTTCCACTGGGAATGGTCGCCGTTGGCTCCGGCTCCAACGCAAGTTGGGTGGAGCCCCTAGCCCGCTGCATCGCATCGCATCGTGCCCGCGAGATCATGAGCGCCGCCACGGAGGGAGAGCCCCGCTACCGACTGGAATTCGCCGGCCGTGGTCATCAACGCGGAGCCGTCCGCCAAGTGGTGGATCGTGCCTACGCACTCTCTCCTTCCATTCTGAATGACTCCCGGCAATCCCTCTGGTCGGTCGACGTGATCCCCAAAACTTCATCGAGCGCTACGATTGGCCGAGGAGAATCCATGGTCGAACTGAGGCCGCGGCTCTACCCCGATCCGCGACTCCGTTACCGTCAGGATGACATCGCCGCCGCCTCTCATCCGCCGCTCGCTGCGTGCATGGTGCGTCTGGCGGGAGTGAAACCGGGTGAGATCGTCTGGGATCCCTTCTGCGGATCGGGTCTGGAACTCGTGGAGTGCTCCCTGCGAGGAAGCGTTGTCATGGCTCACGGAACAGACTTGGATGCCAAGGCCATCGGGGTGGCCCAGGCAAACTTTGCCGCTGCCCTTCGTGACAACCCAAGAATGGGGGAGGCGCGCGCCGAAATGGTGGAATGTGATTTCCGGGATGCGGCAACAAAAGCCGGGATTTCCCTCGGAAGCATCTCGCTCATGATCACCAATCCCCCCCTTGGACGACGCGTCCGGATCAAGGACATGCAGGGGCTTTTCGCCGACCTCTATGCCGCCGCTGCACAGGCCTTGAAGGTGGGAGGCAGGCTCGTCTTCGTGAATCCTCTCCGCACCGGCCCCTCCGATCCCTCGCTGAAGTTGGAGTTTCAGAAGACCGTGGATCTGGGGGGATTCAACTGCCGACTTGAGATGTACCGCAAGGTGCTTCCCGGAAAGCAGGTGACCCTTGCGAGAGGTGGCAAGAGCGACAGGAAGGCCGCGACTAACCCGAAAGAGCAGCAAAGCGCTGGGAGTGACAAATCATCCTCACCAAAAATGCCTGCCCCAGCTTGGTGGAGCCGCGTTGGAAACAAGGGTCGGGACTGGGACCGGGAGCGGAGGAGCCGCAGCTAATCCCCGCAATCAGGGAGATCAGAGCGACCCGCCGGGTTCTCGGTCAACGCTATCAGCGGTGCCAGGAGACGGAACCGCCCCGGAAACCGGTAGCGCTTCCCGATCCGCCGCCCCATGAAGCCGATCCACCTCGCGCTCCATAGGCGCTGCCATAGCCATCATGAGAGTAGGCGTAACCGCCATTGGCGTTGTGGTAGTAGGCACTGCTGGAATAGGGGGTGTGGTAATAACCACCCGAGGCATAAGGGGTGTGATAGGCGGCGCCGTTGACGCCGCGGTAGTAGGAGCTGTTGTAGTAAGCGGCACTGGTGCCGTAGTAGGCGCCGCCGTAATAGCCGGCACCTCCCCAACCGTAGAATGGAACCACAGGTGGGGGCGAGTAGACGGTGGGCCCGTAGTAGGCGGAGCCGTTACAGGCCGTCAGGAAGAGAGCAACAGCCACAAAAAGGCTGGTGACGGACAAGGATCGTAAAGCGTTCATGATGAAGATGGGAGTGGGTTGATCAGCGGTCGGAAGCTTTCAGCACGGCCTTGAAGGGGATCTCCTTGAAACCGGTCGGAGGGTGAAAAACAAACGATGAGTTAAGCAGCCATGGATGAAGATTCCAGGCGGAGAACTCCACGATCGAGCGTGGGAAGTTGGGCCTGTCCGTGATGGTGATCGCAAGTCGGCGTGGCACCGCGCTGCGACCGGCATCAATCCAGATTTCCCAATTCACACCGGGGGATCGGAAGGCCAGATGATCGCACTCGACGCCGTTTACCTTGCAGGGGCCGACGACAACGGCGCTCAGGAGTCCGCGCGTAAGGACGCCGTACGGATCGCTGTTGAGGATCGGGGCGGAGGGAAAGCGGATCCCGGTTTCCTGCTGCAGACCGGAGAGCATCTCGTCGATGGTCGATGGGGCCTTCAGCGTGGAGAAAACCTTCGTGTGCGGTGCGCTCGCGGAGACCGAGGTCCCGTCATAATAAAAATCAAAGGGAGGCGCATCGCCCCCGAGTTCAGCGCGAACCTTGTTGGGACGCTGGAGTGAAATCCGCCCGGCGGGGAAAAGGGTAATAAACTGACCCGAGACGGAGGGGACCTCCATAACCCCGTGAGTTTCCACGGAGAGGGCTTTCGCAGCGGAGAGCGTGGCGCTCATCCGCTTGAGCATCAAGAGGGCGTTGGGGTCAATGGGGGAGGGCTTTTCTGCCCGGAGAGAGCCGATCAATAGAAAGCCGGCCAGTGAGAGGAGGAGTGGATTTTTCATGGAAAGAGGGTGGGTGTCGCATCCTTGGAAGGCAACACAGGTTGGTGTCGTAACATGCTCATGCTGCAGAAAGTGACATGCGACAAGATAAATTCCATCGGGATGGCCACCATAACTGCTCGCCAACAGGAGATTCCCCAAAGAGCGTCAGCGGATGGAGAAGTCATTTGAAGAGCTCGATTACTGCGACACCCAACTCGGCGAGCTGATCCTGCGCCGGCGTCGGATCCCCATGTTGGAGAACGAGGTCGTCCACGAGATCATCCTCAACGGGGAATTCCTGATGAGTAGTCTCTTCCATGCGGTGGAAGAGGCTCTGGCCGACCTGGGCCTTGCAGCCGTGGAGACGAGCGGAGGAGGGTCTCTCGATGTGGTCGTCGGTGGCCTAGGTCTCGGTTACACCGCAGCAGCCGCCTTAAGAAATAAAGAAGTAGGCAAGCTGCTGGTGGTCGACTTTTTGGAGCCCGTGATCCGCTGGCATCAGAGCGGGATGGTTCCGCTCGGTGAGGGGCTGTCAGGCGATCCAAGAACGCTCTTTCTGGAAGCGGACTTCTTTGCGCGCGCCGCCGATCCTGTAACAGGCTTCGATCCGGAGTCGCCCGGCTCGAGGTTCCACGCCATCCTGCTCGATATCGACCACACGCCCGGGCATTGGCTCAATCCGCGTCACGCTGCCTTCTACACGACCGAGGGGTTGCAGACCCTGAGGGCGCAACTTCATCCCGGCGGTGTCTTCGCCATGTGGTCGGATGAAGCACCCGACCAAGCCTTCTGCTCGCGTCTCCGGGAGGTCTTCCCTCGTGTTGAGGCGACAGTGGTAAGCTTCCCGAATCCCATCCGAGGCGGGGAATCGACCGGGACGGTTTACGTAGCCTGCCGAAGGCTTTCCTGAAGTTTTTCGTAGGCCGCCAAGACCTCTTCGACCGAGATATCGGCGACCACACGGGAGGGCTTCTGAAGCGCGACGTACGGCACACTCCACGGGTGCCATTCGGGCACGGGGCTAGGACCGAAGAAGCAGACGATGGGTTTGTTCAAGGCTGCCGCGACATGCATCGCCCCGCCGTCACTGCAGATCATCTGGTCGGAGAGTGAGAGAGCGGCTACCAACTCGGGGATGGTGTTGGTGGGGCAGGGGAAGACCGGCAGATGACGCAGTTGCCCGAGGAGGAGTTGAGCCTTCCCGTCATCACCGGGGTGCATGGCGTCGTGCTCAGAACCGGGCGACCAAAAGAGGAGCACCTGAACATGATGGGAATCCATCAAGTGCTTTGCCAATGCTGCAAACGAATCCACCGGCCACCGCTGATTCGGCTTGCGGGTGCTGATATGAAAAGCCAGCGATGGTCTGGCCGGATCCCAACCCAGAGAAATGAGTCGGACTCGTTGTAGCTCAAGCTGATGAGCGTCCGGGAAAAGCTTCGTTTTGCCCATGGTTTCCTCCGCGCCCAGCATGCGTGCGAGACGGGCCATCTTGGAGACTTCGTGCTCATCAAACCCGCTGTGATCAGGTGCAAGAACATCGGGCTGACGGTGGTCCGACTCTCCGGGCTCGCGGAAGCCGATGGTTTTTTTACCGCCCAGCGTATGGCCGTACCGCCAGCCACCGTTTGCCAAGATGACATGATCGAAGCGTTGCCTGCGGATCGATCCGAGAAGCCGCCAGCGATTCCAGAGCATGCCCAATCGTCCATAGCCGTGGCTCTTTTGCCTCTTCTTGAGGAAAACGAGCACCTCGTTGACATCGGGATTTCCATCCAGAACCTCCTTGTTGTAACTACTGGCAAGGACCGAGATCCAAGCCTTGGGATATTTTGTGCGAAGACCGTGAAGCAGGGGCGTCGTGCAGATCAGATCGCCGATATTATCGCGCCGGACCACCAGGATCTTGAGGTGAGCACTCACGATATTAAAAGCTGTCTGCAGATTTGGCGGCTAGAGGGCTAGAGGGGGGATTAAACCCTGAATTCTTTTTGGAGCAGTGACTCTAACGCCTTCATGGCTGTCTCAAGCTCTTCGTGAAGAGCGCCACGCTCGACACCGGGCGGGAGTGTGAGGGCATTTGCAACTCGGTGGGCAAGGGATCGGTTGGGGTTGGTGGGAGAGATCCGATCCAGCAATCCAAGGATGCTCTCGACCTGCGAACGGGCTTGTTGGACGCGCTCCTTGGCAACATCCTCGGTGATGGTCCCCGAGAGGATGCCCCTCAACTGTTGGCAGTCGAAGTTTTTGCATCGTAGGGGCCGCTGATCGTAGATCGAGCAGGAGCAATGGCCACCCTCTTCCCGATGAGCACTGCAGGGTTGGAGGAAAGAGGAGACACCTTTCTTGCTACGGAGCTTCAAACCGAGGGATGCAAGCTGGCGCGGGTTGTCCCCCTTCTGTAACTCGACGGCATGAAAGAGCACGCCGTCACAACACATGCCACAAGATCCGCAGAGCCGTGCGGAAGGAGTGTCGGAGAGATCGGCTACCATGGTTTGCTCAAGGTTAGGAAATCGGGGAGGGCGAAGCCAGTGAGAAGCGAGCGAGGAGCTCTTCACGGTTGAGGCCATCGATTTCCACTAGCTTTCTGGGGCTCCCATCGCCCTGAACGAGACGGACCGAGCGCTTGGGAAGATCCAGCTCGGCGGCCAGGATCGCACAGAGTTCACGGTTGGCCTGACCCGCGACAGGTGGTGCGTGGACCTTCACTTTCAGTGCGTCGCCAAGCCAGCCCACCATCTCACTCTTCGGTGCATTGGGCACCGCCTTGATTTCAATGCGGCATACGGACATCGCGATGAGCAGGAGGCTCAGGCCAGAGCACTGAGAAGCTTCCCGTGAAGTCCGTCAAAAGCGCCGTTGCTCAAGACCACAACAACATCGCCCTCTTGCAACTGTGGCCGCAGTTGTTCGATAATCCTGTCGGCGGAGGGCTCGTGGAAGGCTGGCTTGCCGGCTTTCACGAGGTCAGCCACGAGGCGGTCGGCATCCAGGCGCTCTTCGGGTTTCAGATCCGTCGCGCGGTTGACCTCCCCGATGACCACGCCGTGAGCGGCGGCGAAGGCCTTGGGAAATTCCTGCTGGAAGATGGCGCGTCGGGTGGTGTTCGAACGGGGTTCAAAGAGAGCCCAGAGCCGGGATCCCTCGTAGTGCTTGGCTAACCCCTCGAGAGTCTGACGGATGGCGGTGGGATGATGGCCAAAGTCATCGATGATGGTGATGCCCCCCACGACGCCACGTACCTCTTGGCGGCGTTTGATTCCGCGAAATTGGAGCAGTGCCTCACGGATGGTCTCGGTCGGAACCCCGTAAAAATGGGCAGCGGAGACCGCCATGGCGGCGTTGCGGATATTGAACTCACCCGACATCGGGATCTCGAACTTCTCCCCGAACAGCTCGAAGCCGCTGCGGCCCTCCTTTTGCCAGGGGTGGAGGATCCGGTTGCCGGCATTCTCGGAGAAGCCGACCTCAACGATCGGGGCCTGACAGTTACGGGCGACATCGAGGCAATTCTGATCATCGGCATTGATCAGTACCATCCCCTCGGAGGGAACAACGTTCAGTAGCCTTCGGAAGCTGAGCTTGATGGCCTCAAGGTTCTCAAAGATGTCGGCGTGATCGAACTCCACATTGTTCACCACGACGAGCTCGGGAAGGTAGTGGAGGAACTTCGAGCGCTTGTCGAAGAAGGCGGTATCGTACTCGTCCCCCTCGATCACGAAGTGGCGCGAGGTCACTACATCGCGCAGGCAGGCACCCTGACCGAGGTTCGCGGGGATCCCTCCGATCAGGTAGGAGGGGTTCTTCCCGGCATACTCGAGGATCCATGTTGTCATGGAGGTCGTGGTGGTTTTGCCGTGAGTGCCGGTGATGACGATATTGTGGCGCCCGCGCAGGAAGTGGGCCCGGAGCACCTCGGGGAGCGAGGCGTAGTTCAGCTTCCTGTTGAGAACCGCTTCGACTTCGGGATTGCCGCGAGAGATGGCATTGCCGACAACGATGAGCGCCTCCTCCTTGGGAAGGTTTTCGGGACGGAACCCCGAGAAAACCTCGATCCCCCGCTCGGCGAGGAAGTCGCTCATGGGAGGATAGGCCTGCTGGTCGGATCCGGTGACGATCCATCCCTGCTCTTTCATGCCAACCGCAACGGCACCCATTGCCGTGCCGCAGATGCCCAAGAAATGGACGCGGCGCGCCTTATTGGTCATGAACAGAGGAGAGGGAGGGGATGAGACTGGGTGCCTGAGAATGGTAGAGACGTCCTAGTAGACGTCCTTCCGATAGCGCTTCGACTTCTTTAACTCCTCCACGTATGCGGCGGCCTCCTCGGGGGACTTGCCTCCGGCGGTCTCGACGACCTTGTGAAGAGCGGTGTCTACATCCTTGGCCATGCGCGATGCATCGCCGCAAATGTAGAAGAAGGCTCCTTGCTCAAGCCATCCGAAGAGTTCTTCCGCAGCCTCCAGCATGCGGTGTTGGACGTAGATCTTCTCGGCCTGATCGCGGGAGAAGGCGGTCGAGAGCTTGTGAAGCACACCCTCCTGCTGCCAGGCCTCAAGCTCCTCGCGATAGAGGAAGTCGGTCTCCGATTTCTGATCACCGAAGAAGAGCCAGTTTTTACCCGTGGCGCCGCTGACCTTGCGCTCCTGCAGGAAGGCCATGAAGGGAGCGATACCGGTGCCCGGACCAACCATGATGACGGGCGTGTTGAGATCCTCGGGCACCCGGAAGTGCTTGGCTGTGTGGACAAAGACGGGAACGGGTGCGTTGTCAGCCCGGTCGGAGAGGAAGGTGGAGCAGACTCCTTCGCGCTTGCGGCCATGGCTCTCGTAACGGACGGCCGCCACTGTGAGATGAACCTCGCTCGTGTGTGCCTTCTGGGAAGAAGCGATCGAGTAAAGCCGGGGCTGCAGCTTGCGCAGGCACTTCACGAACTCTTCCGGGGTGAACTTGGCTGCGGGGTGAGAGAGCAGGGGATCGATCACTTCACGGCCCCAGACATAGGCTTCCAGATCCGCCTTTCCTTCAGGAGTCGTCATCGGGGCAAAATGGGCTGCTGTGGGATCCTTCTCCGCAATGGCCGCGAGGAGCTTCTTATCCTTCTCCGTGATCACATAGCTCTTAGTCAAAGCTTCACGGATGGAGACGATGTTTCCGTTCGGATCCGGCACCTGCTCCTCCCCGCTGAAACCGAGCACGCCGAGGATCTCCTCCACGAGAGCGGGGTTATTGGTTGGGAAGACGCCGAGCGAGTCACCCACTTCATACGCCAGGCCCGAATCCGCAAGATCGATCTCGAAGTGGCGGGTGTCTTTGGCAGAGCCCTGACCTGTCAGCTTGCGGTTGGTCTTAAGCTTTGCGGGAAAGGGATTCTTGCGGGAATAGAGAGCGTTGGGATCAGCGGACATCGGTTTAGAATAAAAGGTTGGTGATTTGGTTCAAGTCAACAGAGAGCAAAACGCACGCCAGATGGTATGTAAGCTTCGGGTTTCACCGCTCGCGCTCCAAGCCCCAAGGAACTATCGGGCCAATTCTTGGAGGAGGATCTTATTCATCCGGATACCTCCGAGGAAATTCTCCATCAGCATATTCTCATTCGGTGAATGGATGCGGCAGTCGGGATTGGCAAGGCCGAGCAGATAGGAGTCGACACCCAGGATCTCCTTCAGGGTGGCAAGGATCGGGATGCTACCTCCATCACGCAGGAGCAGGGGCTCCGTGCCAAAGGCTTCTTTGAGAGCTTTGCGTGCTGCCAGTCCGTCCGGCGAGTTGGGGTCGTACTGGTAAGCGGCCCCTGAATGGCCTGTGACGATTTCGAGCAGGACGCCGGGAGGGGTCTGGGCACGCAGGTATTCTTCGGCAGCAGCGAGGATAAGCGCAGGGTCTTGATCGGCAACCAGCCGGAAGGTAATCTTGGCGAAGGCCTCCTTGGGGAGGACGGTCTTGGTGCCTGCTCCCTGATAACCGCCGCCGATTCCATTCACCTCGGCTGTCGGGCGGGCACCGATGCGCTCGATGGTCGTGAACCCTTTTTCGCCGTACAACTCGTTCACGCCGGCCAATTCCCGGATGGCGTCGTCTCCACCGGCCGACTGCTCAAGGTCGGCGGCCGCTGCACGCTCCCAAGACTCGAGTGGCCGCACGGCATCATAGAATCCGGGAATCCGGACGCGACCATCGGCATCGTGGAGGGAGGCAACGAGTCGGGCCACCACCGTGGCAGGATTTGCGACTGCTCCACCGAAGAGACCGCTATGGAGATCCCGTGCCGGCCCGCGTACAAAGAGCTCCATGGCGGCGATCCCTCGGAGTGCATAGGTCAGCGCCGCCGTATTGCCGGGCCCCATCGCCGTGTCGGAAATGGCCACGAGGTCGCAGGCAAGCTCCTCACGGTGTTCCCTAAGAAATTCCTCCAGATTCGGGCTGCCGACTTCCTCCTCACCCTCGATGAGGAAGATCACGTTGACGGGCAGCGATCCCTTTTCGCGGAAGGTCTCGGCCACGCCCATAATATGAGCCAGAATCTGTCCCTTGTTGTCGGCCGCACCACGTGCATGGATGCGACCGTTCTCAATGCGGGGCTCAAAGGGGGGCGTGGTCCAACCCTCCAGCGGCTCCGGTGGCTGCACGTCGTAGTGGCCGTAGATCAATACGGTTCGTTTCGCGGGATCGTGGGCCGAGCGGGCTACTACCACGGGAGAACCGGGGGTGGAATGAACCGAGGCGGTGAGTCCGATCGCGGTGAGCTTCTCCCAAAGCCACTCGGCGCAGGAAGCCAGATCCGGTGCATGCTCCGGCTGGGTGGAAATGCTAGGAAAACGCAGGAAGGATTTTAACTCTTCCAGCGGATCCATGGGCAAAGGGTCAGGCGTTCAGGGTGACTCCGAGGTCACCGATCTTACCGAAGTTCAGGCCGGAAAGCGCCGGGGTCTCCAAGGCCATCTGCTTAAAGAGATCCTCCAAGGAAGAAGCGCCCTCGCCACCGAGTGCCTTGAGCAAGTCGTTGAGGATCTCCCAGTCGTCGCGTGCGCTGCCCGGAGCAGTGAGAGCCCGGTTGAGGCGCTGGAGTCGTCCGTTCACGTTCACCATGGAGCCGCGCTTCTCTGCGGAGGCGCTGCCGGGGAGGACGACCTTGGAGAAGCGGAGAGAGGTATTCGGAAGGATGTCGATGGTGATGAGGGAAGCGAGCTTGCTTAGATCAGTCTCACCGAGGCCGCAGTGGAGTGGGTTCTCCCCGAGAACAACCAGCGACGTGATCTGTCCGGAGGCGATGCCCGAGACGATCTCGGGGAGACGTGAGCCAGGGGTGGCGGAGGTGACTCCGAGGAGGCGGGCGCCACGGGTATTGGGATTGCCATCGTCAGACACAAGGAACCCGTCACCTTTCTGAGCGCGGGGACGGATGTCGATCAGCTCGGTCTGGAGGACTTTGGCAAGGCGGCTCGCAAGAAAGAGCTCCTCGTTGGTCATGCGTCCGGAGGCGATGATGGCCGTGCCCTTGCCGGCATGAGACTTGAGGGTTTCCGCAGCTGCAGCCACGGCATCCTTCCATTTGGCCGATGCTCCACCCACCAAGGGCTCTTTGAGACGATCCTCACGGTGAATGTAGGTGTAGTTGAGGCGATGGGAATCGGGCATCCAGAAGGCGTTCACCGCCTCGTTCTCGCGCGGGGTGATCCGGTGGATCTTGTTCTCGCGGCTACCGATGAGGATGTTGCTGCCGGTACCGCAGTTCGTGTCGATCGTCTTGGTCTCCTTGAGGAACCAGACGCGCATCTTGAAGCGGAAGTCCTTGGAGGTCAGGGCGCCTACCGGGCAGATGTCGACGGTGTTGAGCGAGTAGTTACTGTCGAGACGCTTGCCGGGATGGACGGTGAGATGGGTGTGTCCACCGCGGTCGACGAAGCCGAGGCAGTCATCCTTGGCCACCTCGTCCATGAAGCGGATGCAGCGGGAGCAGAGAATGCAGCGCTCGTCGTCGAGGACAATCCGTTCGCCGATATCGACATGCTTCGGCTTCTTGACCTTGGGATCCTCGAATCGTGAGTGGGCGTTGCCATACTCGACGGAGAACTCCTGAAGGCGGCACTCTCCGGCCTTATCGCAGATGGGACAATCGAGCGGGTGATTGATCAGGAGGAACTCCATCACACCCTTGCGGCAATCCTCGACCAGCGGTGAGTTGGTGCGGACGCCGAGACCTTCGGAGACCTCAATGGCGCAGGAGATGGCGGGCTTAGGGCTCCAGTTGATCACGGGGTGCCCGTCTGGACCGATCTCGGGCTTGCGATCTGGGCCCATCTTCGGTGTCCCCATCTCGATGAGGCACATGCGGCAGTTGCCGGGAGAGCTCAGTGCGGGGTGGTAGCAGTAGTGAGGGACGTAGCTTCCACTCTTCATGCAGGCCTCGATCAGGCGTGTACCCTTTGGAAACTGTTTCCAGACGCCGTCGACCTGGACGTTGATCATCGGGACAGCTGTTTCGGCCTTGGGTTCTGCAGTGGTGGCGGTGGCGCTCATCGGTAAGTTGGAGAAAGGCTTTCCCAGATTGGAAAAGAGATTCCTTTTATGAACATGGGGTCGGCGCTGGGCAAGGAAGAAGCCCCGAGGAATGACACAAAAATCAACTTACCCCTGCCTAGTGGCTTGCACCCATTGCGCAACAGACCTAGTGTCATGTGTTCAGTCATTCAGGATGGGTGGCAGAGTGGTCGATCGCGCACGCTTGGAAAGCGTGTTTACCTTTATCGGTAACGAGGGTTCGAATCCCTCCCCATCCGGATTTTGCTGCAAAGGCACTTGTCCGGGATAATTTCTCCCCTCTCCCTGAGATTGGGCTAACATGTTCCCCAACATGAACTCCTTTGCCGATCTCAACCTACTTTCCACTCTTCAGGAGACGCTTGTGGAAAAGAACCTGACCACGCCCACGGAGATCCAGGCCCAAGCCGTGCCGGCACTGCTCGCCGGACGCTCCGTGGTCGGGGTTGCAGAGACGGGTAGCGGAAAAACCCTGACCTACGCCCTTCCGATCCTTCATCGGCTCAAGACACTGGAGCTGGGTGGCAACCCGATCAAGGTCTACGGGGAACCTCGCGCCATCGTGGTGGTGCCGACCCGTGAGTTAGGAGAGCAGGTCGCCAAGGCCTTCAAGCTGTTCACTCATACGACACGTTTGCGCGTGCGCTCACTTCTTGGTGGAACAACCATGGAAGTCGCAAAACGAAGTCTCCAGGGGGCCTTCGAAGTCTTGGTTGCCACGCCGGGCCGCCTCATCAAGATGATGGATGCGGGGTTGGTCACGCTGGGAGATGTCCGCACGCTGGTGCTCGATGAGGCCGATCAGATGGTGGATCACGGATTCTTGCCTGATGTGCGGCGAATCGTGAAGAAGTGCCCTGCCGATCGCCAACGCGCGCTCTTCTCCGCAACCCTTCCCCCCGCCGTGGAAAAACTGGTCGCGGAGCTCTTCACCGAAGCGGAGGTCATCCGCAGCCAAGGGAGTCACCGAGTCGTTGCTAGCCTCACCACCACCAACCAAAAGGTAGTCGACGGAAAGCGATTTCCACTTCTCGAAAGCCTGCTGGGCAAGAAGGTGCAGGGAGGCACGATCCTCTTCACCAATACCCGCGAGCAGTGCGACAAGCTTGCCGAGGAGTTGGAGGATGCCGGATGGCCCTGCGTGGTCTACCGTGGTGAGATGGACAAGGCCGAGCGCCGCCGGAACCTCAAGTCGTTCCGTGACGGTGAGGTCGCCCTGCTGATCTCGACCGATCTCGCCTCCCGCGGGCTCGATGTCGAGCATGTCGGTCGCGTCATCAACTACCACCTGCCGCGACAGATGGAGAATTACCTCCACCGCGTCGGCCGCACGGCCCGTGCGGGACGACCCGGGCTGGTGGTGAATTTCATCACGGAACGCGATGCGCCCCTTGTGAGCAAGCTCGACGCTGTGAGGGCAGCCCCCAAAGGCTCCCTGAAGTCTAAATAAACTTCATCGGGAAAATCGATCCACTGACGACCTCCTCCATGGACTCCTTGGATGCGCAATTGACGGCCAATCTCTCGACTCTTGCTGAGCAGGGACTGCGCCGATCCCTGCGGGTGATGGAATCAGCAAGGGGCCCCCGGATTACTTGTGCCAGACGAGAATTGATCAATTTTTCCTCCAACGACTACTTGGGCCTCGCCTCCCATCCGGCGCTTGCGCAGGCCATGAGTGAAGCCGCTGTGCGCTGGGGGGTTGGCTCCACGGCCTCGCGGCTGATCTGCGGAACCACGACGGAACACGCCGCCTTGGAGGAGGAGCTCGCAGCAGCCAAGGGGACCGAGGCTGCGCTGGTCTTTTCGACAGGAGTGGCGGCCGCCACTGGAACGATCCCCGCGCTCGTCGGCAAGGGGGATGTCATTATCATGGATAAGTTGGCGCATGCCTGTCTCATCGATGGGGCGCGTGCAAGTGAAGCCACGTTGAGGATCTTTCCCCACAACGACTTGGAGAAACTGGAGTCCCACCTGAGCTGGGCACGAGAAAAACATCCCGATGCCAGGGTGATGATCATCACCGAGTCGGTCTTCAGCATGGATGGTGATCTGGCACCGTTGCGCCAAATCGTGGAGATGAAAGAGCGCTATGGAGCCATCCTCTTCCTCGATGAAGCCCATGCTGTCGGAGTCCGGGGTCAGGGGGCGCAGGGTTTGGCAGGGGAGCAGGGGCTCATCGACCGCATTGAGGTCCAGATGGGAACACTTGGCAAGGCGTTCGGGGTCTCCGGAGGATACATCGCCGGCTCGCGCACGCTGATGGACTTTCTGATCAACCGCGCACGCAGCTTTATTTTTTCCACAGCCCCCTCACCCGCCGTGGCCGCAGCCTGCCGTACGGCGCTTCGGATTGTTCAGTCGCCGGAGGGTGAGAGCTTGAAAGTTCGGCTACGGGAATACATCCAACTCCTGAGTGCCGGATTAGAGATGACATTGCCGCCCTGCGCGATTATTCCGCTGATCCTTGGCAGCGAAGAGAGAGCTTTGGCCGGGGCTTCCCGACTATCGGATGCAGGGTTCTTTGTTCCGGCGATCCGCTATCCCACGGTCCCTCGTCATACAGCCCGCCTGCGGATCTCCCTGAGCGCCGCGCATGAGCCGGATCAGATTCGGGCCTTGGTAGCAGCCTTGTCGGTGAGTTCAGCCGACTGGAGAAAGAGAAAGAGCTAGAGCAACTGCTCTACTCCAAAGGTTCCTCCGCTTCGCCACCCATGGCGATGGCGATGGCTTTTTTCGCAAGAGCCGTGATGCCCGCCCAGTCGCCCGCCTTGATGAGATTACGGTCGGCGATCCAAGAGCCGCCGACGGCCGCGACGCCAGGGGCATCAAGATAATCTCTCATCGTGGAGGCGCTCACCCCTCCGAGGGGGATGAACTTTACGCCCGTGTGGCCGTAAGGGCCGGAGAGGGTCTTGAGCATCTTGACACCACCCGCCACATCGGCCGGGAAGAACTTCTGCACCATGCAACCGAGAGACAGCGCGATTTCGACATCGGTCGGCGTCATCACGCCCGGGATGAATCCCATGCCGCGCTCGTGGGCGAATCGGACGATTTCAGGGTTCAGGCCGGGAGCAAGACCGAAGGTGGCTCCGGCCCCGAGTGCCTTGACCACTTGTTCCCCGGTCAGGAGTGTGCCTGCGCCGAGGTGGACCTTTGGAAAAGCGGCTTTGATCCGGCGGATCGCCTCGGGGGCAGCCTCTGTGCGGAAGGTTACCTCCATGGCATCAAGGCCGCCGTCGAGCAGGGCTTGGGCCAGGGGTTCTGCATCTTCCGCCCGGTCGATCGTGATGACGGAGACGATGCGTTTGGAGAGCGTGGGGGTGAAATCAAAGGAATGCATCCCTCAACTCCTAGGCAAGCGCGATCCATTATCCAAGTTTCCATTGCTCTTGGATGTCCAGCTTTCTCAAGAGATAGTCTACAAATCTGACTTAAACCACTATATATTGTGGCAATATAACAACAAGACCCCAATCAGTAGTGTTTTTTGCTATTTTTGGTTGAACCTTCCTGCTTGGTTCGCTTTACTTTTGGAAGCCCCTCCCAAACCCCTTTTTTCATGTATCTCCAATCCCTTGAGCTGATCGGCTTCAAGTCTTTTGCCCCGAAGACGGTCCTGCGCTTTCACCGTGGAGTGACGGCCATCGTCGGCCCGAACGGTTGCGGAAAATCCAACGTCCTCGATGCCATCCGCTGGGTACTAGGCGAGCAGTCGGCCAAAGCCCTGCGTGGAGGGGAAATGGCCGATGTCATCTTCAACGGCACCGACACCAGGCAGCCTCATAACATGGCTGAGGTCTCGATGACATTCGCCGAGTGTGAGAAAGAGCTCGGTGTGGAGTGGAACGAGGTCTGCATCACGCGTCGGGTCTTCCGCGACGGCAAGTCCGAGTACCTCATCAACGGCACACCCTGCAGGCTCAAGGACATCCACAATCTCTTCATGGACACCGGTATCGGTCGGAGTGCCTATTCGATCATGGAGCAGGGGCGCACGGCCCAGCTTCTGAATAGCCGACCTGAGGATCGGCGAGCCATCTTTGAGGAGGCGGCTGGCATCACGAAGTACAAGGCTCAGAAGAAAGAGGCCCTCCGCAAGCTGGAGTACACGGAGTCCAACCTCCTCCGCGTCTCGGACATCATCAAGGAGGTAAAGCGACAGATCGGCTCCCTGCAGCGCCAGGCTGGGAAGGCCCGCCGCTACCAATCCCTCATGGAGGATCTGCGAGTCCTCGATACCCATCTGTCACACCGCACCTACCTCGATCTGGAAAGATCCATCACCGAGGTGGCCGAGCAGGTCGAGAGGAGCGCCGAATCGCGTGCTCTTCACGAACGCGAGATCGCCGAGCAAGAGATCGAGGTGGCCGGAGCCCGGGAGCAGGTCTCCGTACTCGACTCGGAAACCGAGGCTGCCCGCGACCAACTGCAGACGCTGAGAAATCGCATCTTCTCCGGTGAGAATCGCCGCGAGACGAATGCCGAGCGTTGCGGCGAGTTCCGTGAGATGACGATCCGAGCCCGTGCCGACATTGATGCCACGCACCTGAGGATCCGGGAGCAAGAGAACGAGATCGAGCAGACCGACGCGCAGTTGGTGACGCTCCTTGATATCCTCCGCGCCGAGGAGGAGCAGCTTCAGGCCGGTGCCGCCCGCCTCCAGCAAGCCCAGCTCGAGCGTCAGACCGCCGAGCAGTCAACCGACGCGCTGACTGGGCGGCTTCACGGGTTGGAAAATAGGCTGACTGATGTCCGCGGTGAGCTCTCGACCTCCAGTGCCCGACGCGATGCGGAGCGTGCCCGTACCCTTCAACTTCAAGAGCAGTTCTCACTGGCTGGATTGGCTGTCACCACCGCAGCGACACGTGCTGAGCAGACTGCAGCCGCACAGGCTTCGACCCGGGCCTCTCTTGATGCCGCCGAGCAGGAGCTTCTGGCTGCGCAACAGGGGCATGACGAGGCCCAGACTGCTCGTCAGAATGTGGAGTTGGAGTGGAACAACGCCGGCAAGCAACTTGCCGAGCGGGATCACCGGCTCGAGATTCTTCTCCAGATGGAGAGGGAGGGCGAGGGTCTTGGTGAGGGAGCGCAGGCGATCTTGAGGGGTCTCGATCGACCGGAGTTCTTCCAGGCCGGTATTCTTGGAACACTTGCCTCACTGATCGAGGTTCCTGCGGCCGAGATTCCCGCCGTGGAAGCTGCTTTCGGGGCAGCCAGCAGGGCCATTATCTTTGCCGATGCTGACATGGCCGAAGCCGCCCTCCAGACACTCAGGGAGGCGGCCCAAGGTCGAGCCGCCGTCCTCGCGGGTGATTTCCTTGCGGCCTCTTCCGGACAGACGGCTGCCTTACCCGAGGGGGCTCTTTGCTGGGCGACCGATGTCGTGCGCGTCAATGTCGCGATGGGGCCTGCCCATGGTCTCATTGCCAGGCTCCTCGAGAATGTGGCGATCGTGCCGGATCTGGCGACGGCCTTCCGACTGAAGAAGCAGAGCCCGACCTTGGCTTTTGCCACACGCACCGGCGAATTCATCGACCGGGAAGGGCTTGCCCACGGCGGGGCTACAGGTGAAGCCACCAACTCCGCCTTACTCCGGAGATCCCAGATTGCTTCTCTGGAGCGTGAGGTCGAGACCCTGAGGGAAACTTCCTCCAGGCTCTCCCTTGTCAGGGAGGGGGCGCTTGGCGCCCTTGAGTCCGCGATCAACAGGCTTCGCGATGCCCGCGAGCACCTCGGCAATACACAGGGACTGCTTGCCGCCGCACAGGCTGACAACCTGCTTGCCAGCCGTGAACTGGAGAATGTCCGCCACCGTTACGAATCACTAGAAGGAGAAATTACCTCGCTCCAGGAGCATGTCGGCCTGCTGGACGAGCAGATTTCGGGACGACAACAGGAGCTGGAGACTGCCACCCTCGAGCTGGCCACGGCACGTGAGGAGCGTTCGGCCGCCGGGGCCCGTATTGCCATGCTGCGCGATGCCGAGACAGAAGCTGCTAGCGACCTTTCGGAGGCCCGCCTGCGTGTCGCCACAGAGCGCCAGCGCCAGGACGCGCTCTCGCGCCAGAGGGCGCCGATGGAGGCCCGCATCCGCGAACTTGCCGAGACCATCACCGCCCGTGAGCGTTACATCGCGGCCCAAGAGGAGCGCATCAAGTCCCTTGAGGCGGAATCGGCAAGCCTCGCCGAGAGCGTTGAGGGATGGAAATCCGAGAGTGTCGAGGCCGAGAGCCGCGTCCTCGAACTCGGTGTCCGCCGTGCCGAACTTCAAGCTGGCGTCGAGGCGCTTGAGATCGCCCTTCGTGGCGCGCGGAAGAACCTTTCCGAGTTGCAGGACAACCGCTCCAAGAATGAAGTGCGACTTGCCGAGCTAAGGCTCCGATCCGAGTCGATCCGTGATCATGTCTCCCGCCGCTACCAACTCGATTTGGCAGGATTCGAACCTGACCGTTACGGCTTGCTCAAGGCTGTTGCCCAGCAGAAGGAGAAAGAGCGCCGCAGCGCCCTTCCGGAGACAACCGAGTCGTCGGCTGAAGGCGAAGGTGGCAGTGCTGCGAATGAAAATACCGATGTATCCATCGAAGCCGTCCAGGCCTTGAATCATGCAATGAGCGGCCCGATCCCGGCAGAGATTCCGTGGGAACGTATCGAGCTGGTCGTTGCGGAGTTGACAGAACGTGTCGATTCCATGGGCCCTGTCAATCTCGACGCCATCCAGGAATATGACGAACTGGAGGAGAGGTACAACTTCCTGGAGCAGCAGAACACGGATCTGATCAATGGTAAGGCCGAGTTGATGGAGGCGATTGCGCGCATCAACAAGACCACCAAGGAACTCTTCTCCGAGACGTTCGAGAAGATCCGCGTGAACTTCCTGGAGATGTTCACCCAGCTCTTCGGAGGCGGAAAAGCGAACCTCCTCCTTATCGATGCAAGCGATCCTCTGGAGAGCGGGATCGAGATCATCGCGAGCCCGCCCGGCAAGAAGCTGCAGAGCATCTCCCTGCTCTCGGGTGGTGAGCGAACCATGACGGCTGTGGCCCTTCTCTTCGCCATCTACATGGTGAAGCCCTCCCCCTTCTGCGTACTCGACGAGATGGATGCTCCTCTCGACGAGTCGAACATCGGCCGATTCATCAAGCTGCTCGACCGCTTCATCGGCCAGAGCCAGTTCATGGTCATCACGCACAACAAGCGGACGATGTCCCGTGCCGACTCCCTCTACGGTGTCACCATGGAAGAGCGCGGCATCAGCAAACTCCTGAGCGTCAAGTTCACCGGTCGTGACGAGCAGTTGGCCCCGGCCGCCGCCACCAACTCGACACTGCGCGACGAGACGAAGGACGAGGCGGTAGCGATCCCGTCGGCATAAAAGATCTCATCCCCAAGGAGTGGCGTCGGAGGTTGCTCCGGCGGCACTCCTTTTAGCTTTTTAGCAGGGCTTTTTTTCAGCAGTTTCTACGAATGCTCCTCCAAGGCTCTCCAGAATGGCAGCGGTATCTATTCTACGCCGCCACGCTGTTTCTGCTCTGGGAAATCTGGCGTGGATGGCGTCTCGGATTGGTACGAGGCCTCCTGCGCCTTGCGGCACTCTTCTTTGCATGGGTGGGAGGATCGGCGGCAGCGGGCGCCACGGGGACATGCGCCTCCTTTTTTTCCAAGGTGCCACCGCTGTTTGCACCGGTTGTCGCAGGCCTCTGCGTCGGACTAGGCATCTACGTTGGGGTGTCGCTGCTGGCCGGTCTTCTCTTCAAGACGACACAAAATCATAGGGGCGTACTCCGTTGGGGCTTCGGTTTGGGGGGAGCAGTCTGCGGGATCGTCTACGGGCTGATCTTGCTCTCGGCGAGCATCACGCTGATCCGGGGGCTTGGCGCTCTTGGGGAGTTGCGTCTGGCACAGGCCCAGCAAGAGGGGCGCTCCCCGGCTACGGAGCAAAAGACCCTCTTTCTTATCAAGCTTAGGAAGTCTCTGGAGCTGGGGGTGACTGGACAGAGACTTCAGGGAGTGGATCCCATGCCCACATCCTTTTACGACAACATGGTGAAAATCTCCGTTGTGATGGGAAACCCGCAGTCACTGGAACGCTTCGTCCAGTATCCGGGGGTTCAGAAGTTGCTGAGCAATCCTCGCATGGTCGCTCTGGCTCAGGATCCGGCTTTCGCGAAAGCTGCCGAAAGCAGGAATTTTCTCCCGCTTTTCAGAAACAAGAATGTTCAGGCAGTGGCCAACGACCCTCAAGTGATAGCCGAATTCAAGGAGATCAATCTTGGTGAGGCGCTGGACTTTGCTCTCGGGCGGCAAGGCAAGCCCCTCAATATCCAGGCCAAGGCATCGGCGTCTCCGCGCTCGCCTCGGGCGCAACCTCACGCTAAGAATATCTCTTCCAAACCCTCCGTGACGCCAAGCAGCACCACTAACTGATCCCGAGACACCTATCATGAGCACCGAATACACCGTGACCATCGGCCTTGAAGTCCACGCCCAGCTCAAGACGAAGAGCAAGATGTTCTGCGGGTGCAAGGTCGAGTATGGCGCCGAGCCGAACACCCACACCTGCCCGACCTGCCTTGGACTTCCCGGCGCCCTGCCTGTCATGAACGGCGAGGCCCTCCGCCTTACGGCCCGCGCCGGCCTGATGCTCGATTGCAATATTCCCGAGGTCTGCAAGTTCGACCGTAAGAACTACTACTATCCGGACATGCCGAAGAACTATCAGATCTCGCAGTATGACCAACCGCTCTGCCTCGGCGGCGGCGTCCCGCTGCACGAGTCAGCCTACCCGAAGGACGCGCAGAAGACGATTGCGACCCCCGGCAAGACGATCCGGCTGACACGCATTCACTTGGAGGAGGATGTTGCCAAAAGCTTTCACCTCGAGAGCTCCAGCGGCATCGATTTCAACCGTGCGGGCACGCCCCTCATGGAGATCGTCTCCGAGGCCGATATTGCTTCCCCGGAGGAGGCCTTCGCCTACCTCACCGCGCTCCGCCAGATTCTTGTCTATGGCGATATCAGCGACGCCGACATGGAAAAGGGTCAGATGCGCTGTGACGTGAATGTCTCGGTGCGTCCCGTCGGCCAGAAAGAGTACGGCACCAAGATCGAGCTGAAGAATCTCAACTCCATCAGCGGAGTCCGCCGGGCCCTCTCCTTCGAGATCGAGCGCCAGATTGCTTTTGTGAAGGCTGGTGGAAAGCTCGATCAGGAGACCCGCCGCTGGGATGACGACCGCGGTGAGACCACCCTTATGCGCATCAAGGAGTCGGCCCACGATTACCGCTACTTCCCCGATCCAGATCTCCTGCCGGTGCGCACGGCCAAGATTGTTGAAGCGGCCAAGTCTGGCATGCCGGAGTTGCCCCAGGCGAAGCGCGACCGCTTCGTCGCCGACTTCGGAATCAGCGAATACGATGCCTCCGTCCTGGCCGATGACGCCGCGCTTGCCGATTTCTTTGAAGCTGCAAGCAAGGGATCGCCGAAGCCCAAGAGTGTTGCGAACTGGATTATCAACGACCTCCTGAGCGCACTCTCCGCGGCATCGCTCGATCTCTCGCAGTGCCCCGTCAAGGCTCCCCAGATCGGGGAACTCACCGCCCTCATCGAGAGCGGTACCATCAGTGGCCGCCAAGGCAAGGAGGTCTTTGCCGAGATGATGCTCACTGGCAAGGCACCGTCTGTCATCGTGGAGGAGAAGGGACTCAAGCAGGTCAGCGATACCGGGGCCATCGAGGGTTTCTGTGACGAGGTGATCAATGCCAACCCTGCCTCCGTCGCCGACTACAAGTCGGGCAAGGAAGCCGCACTCAACTTCCTCAAGGGTCAGGTCATGAAGCTCTCCAAGGGGAAGGCAAACCCGGCCGTGGTGGGTGAGATCCTCGCGAAGAAGCTAGCCTGACCACCACCAGCATCAATTCATGAACCTTAGCGAGATGGAGGCCGACCTCCAGAAACGGATTCGACGATCCACATCGCTCCGGATGAGGGTGATCGCGGGAATCATCCTGATGCTAGTGCTAGGTGGACTGTTCTATGTCCAGCTCACCTCACCCTTGCAGATTCAAAAAAGGAAAAACCATGCTTCTCTCCAATTCGGCGAGGCCTTGGAAAGAGCCGGCATCGGTTCCCAGTCAGGCCCCTCCAAGAAGGAGACTCAGTCTGTGATGGAGCCTTCGGGTTGACCTGAAATCGGGACTGTGCTATCGATAAATGTGGTTCATGCGGGTATAGCTTAGTGGTAAAGTTCCTGCCTTCCAAGCAGGCCATGAGGGTTCGATTCCCTCTACCCGCTCCACTTCTGCGCCGTGTCGTTTTGTCGCCTTGCTACCAGTACTTCACGTCAGCATGGTTACCGCCGCACCTTGCTACGCAGCTAGGTTTTTAAAGAACGCATCCAGAAGTGTTCAATGTTCTCAATAGGGTGACGGTGATTGCCGTACGGAAAGCTGGAACATTATCACAGGCGGGCCTTCAACCGCCGAATCCCCGCCCAGACTAACAATAAGACCACGGGCACAGACCCCGCCATCATCCAAACCTTTGGAAGATGCCACGCTTCAGCCAAGGGTGCGGTCAGATAAGCCATCAACTCCAAAACATAATAGCTGATGGCTATTACCGACAGGCCCTCGACCGTATGTTGCAGGCGCAAGGCCGTATCTGCGCGGGTGTCCATGCTTTGCAAAAGCTGTTGATTTTGCGCGGAACGGGTGACGTCGACCCTAGTCCGAAGCAGTTCCGCCGCTCGTGCCGCCCGATCCGCCATCAAGTTGAGGCGCGCTTCGGTGGCGCGTACAGTGCGCATTGCGGGGTCATAGCGGCGCATCATGAATTCGGCAAAAGTTTGTCGACCATGAAAACGCATTTCACGTAAGACGGAGATACGCTGGTTTACAATCGCCTCATAGGCGGCGGTGGCTGGCAAACGAAAGCTGGTCTGCACTGCTAGGCATTCCAATTGACCCGCAATGGAGAGTAACTCGTGGAGGGCCTCTTCGGGGGAATCCCCAGGCTGATCTAACCCTGAGACCAGAGCCGAAAGGCGCGGGTCCAGCGTATTCAATGCTCCCGATAATTCCCAAGCCCTTGGCAGGCCAAGCATCGAGGCCGCACGATAGGTTTCCAACTCGCAGAGACGTTGTACAATACGACCGACCCTACGTGTGCCGGTTCCTTTACGTACGAAAACTGAAAAGCGCATGAACCCCGACGCATCGATGCAAAAATCTCCTGCAATGACCGCCGCCCCATCGAGGACATAGGAGACGGCGAGGCTTTCGGGGACAAACCAATCCAGCAACCTCGGCAGGATGTGATCCTCCTGCTCGGGCAGCTCCTCGACGCGGATCATCATTGCAACCATTGTCTGGCCGGGTGCTTTCGCCAACCAAGCTGGAGGCAGTACGGCTGCTCCTGCTGGATCAAAGGCCCGCTCATCCAAACCGGGGGTAAAAGCGGAATAGGTCACAAACTCGGTGTGCGATTCCCATTTCAAATCTGTTTTTCCAAGACTTGCGTCGAAATGTGTCGTTCCCGCCTCGGGATGACTCACCCCAAATTGATCGAGCAGGTCAGCCAGATGGACCCGGTCCTTGTCGCGGTTCCGTTTGCGGGCGTCTTTGGGTTCCTTGATCGCAAAATAAACCACCTGACAGGGTGCCCTCAGTACGGGAAAGGGTCGCGCATGCAGCTCAGCGACCATGGCATGGCGCAGCGGGTGATCGGGAAGTGGTCTCATGGGTTTATTTTTAGTTAGGGTTGTTTTCTGTCCCGGAGAGTTTGGCGCCACCTTTGATCCATCCCGAGAGACGGACGCGCTCTACTAGAGCCATATGGGGGACTGTAAGCGCCGCGAGTCCCACAAAGACGATCTGAACGATTCGTTCATCAAGCGATTTCTCCTTGAGGAACTCCCAGGCCCCTACGGAGATCACCAAGACTCCGATCATAGGCAGGAAGGCGGAGATCGCCAGGAGGCTCCTGGAGAAATTCCCCGAGTAGTCGATTGTCCTTAGGATATGGCGTGCGCTGTGCATTCCGCAAAAAAACAGGGTGAATGCAAGGAGCGGGGGTGCCACAACGGAGAGTACAAGGACGGCACCGATCTCCAAGGCTCCCAGCCCATTGGACCAGGCCAGCAGGATGACTGAGAGAACGGCACAGGGGAGCCAGATCCAAGCAAGCAGCGTGATCCAAGGCATCAGCGAAGCAGCCGGATTCGTCCCAACGAGGAATCCAAAGAGCCGACCCATTTCCCCCGAATGCAAGAGCGCGGGTAGGACCAGAATGCTTCCGCCGTAAAGGATCCGGGTGAGGAGTGGGGTTCCTTGCTCGGGATCTCCGGAAAAGTGTGCCGCCGAGATCAGAAGGAATAGGATTAAAAAAACCATCGGCGCCCACCACCAAATCGCCACCACTAAGGCTGCTAAAAGAAGGTAGATCAGCGTGAAGAGGATCCAGTCTGCCAGTTTCCGGAGATCGTAAAGTTTGTAGGCAAAGATGGTGTCGAGAGCACCGTGTGGAACTCCCAAAAGCAGGATCAGTGTGGCCAGGAGGATCAATCCTGACTGGTCCGAAAAGCTGCCTCCCCACACTTCAGCAAAGATGGCCGAGGCGATGGCCAAGACGCTAAAAGCCAGCCCTTGAATTCGTAGGGGTTTTATGAAACTCGCGGCATTCATGGGACGTGAGATTTTCTTTTGCCTAAAGGAAGCCCCGCCGCAGTCGCGAGTTCTAGCAGAAAAGGTGTTGGGGGAAGCGACGCCATGATCGCGGCACAATCCGAGAGGGTGCCCTGATCGTTCATGAAGCGGGCGACCCGCGCCGGCTTAACCTTGGCGAAAAGGGAGAGAAACAGATCGGGAGCTAATTCCTGATTGGAGGAGAGCACACGCAAGAAAAGAGCGTCCATGGCACGTGTCAGCGGGTGATCGTGCGGATGGGGTCTTGGGGGCTTTCCTGTAGCCAGAGCCATCGCGCACGCCTGAGACCATTTCCATATACGTTGAAAGGCGTAGCCGCTACTCGGCCTTGCTCCTCCGGCCATGAGCCCTGCACGGACGTAACTGGGATCGTTGCCTAAATCCTCAGCCGGCTGTTTCATCTGTCCCGTGTTTCTCATAGTTCCCATGGGCAGAATCCCATGTTCACTTCTCCCCGATAATGCATGAAGTCCTTGGAGCCGATTCTTGGTGAGCGACTTCAGTGGCTCCGCCAACTCCTCCGCGCTCAAAGGCCGTGGCCCGAAAACCGTAGCCTCCACAAGGGCCTCTCTCTTTGAAAAAGGAAGCACGTAGAGGAAGAGGATGGTTTCTGGCAAGCTTCCTGAAAAATCCATCAGTTCGACACATCCAGGATCAAAGAGGTCTCCCTCGGTGGTGATCTCTTCTCCCAGAAAGGACTGCCACAGCATCGGGTTGCTAGCCGGCGAAGAATGCACCAGCGGAGAAGATCCGGGTCGGGTATCTACGATCCAGGGTGCGGAATATTCCCCCAAAGGAGTGCTTACATGCCAGAGCCCTTTACGTTTAAAAATCTCTCCTGTGATGAGGTTGCCCCTCTTCAAGTCGATCCGTGGCGACTCGGAGATCAGTCTCTGCGCTGTCTGATAAAAGTCCTGAGAGGATACCATCAGGTACGGGGTTTCTTTGCAGTGGCGGGTAACGCGAGCCTTGCTTGTGGTGATGGAAAAAGATTCCCACCGATGAGTGACAAACTCTTCCGAATCGGATCCGAAGCCACCCCAAAAACACCAGGTCCTATCGTTGGTATAGTGGGTCCTTCCTTCGAGGATTGTGGTCTTCGGGGTGTGCTCACCGAATTTGGAAAGATTCATCCCAAGACTCAGCCCCGCACATCCTCCACCCAAAATAATGAGATCTGAGTGGAAGCTCATGTGCTGATGGTGAAGCCCTCTAGGGCTGCGTGAAGTTCCGCGCAGTGGGCAGCAGTAGGGGACCAGAAGGATCTCTTGAGTGGTTGACTGGTGAGGGCCGTAAAGGAAAGAAATGCCTTTTGTGGTGCAGAGACCATGGCGCGGTTGGACCAACAGTCCCCTTCGCGGTCAAGGAGTGCGGTGCCAATACCGCGGTAGATCCGTGAAGCGACGAGGATGGCCCCGCGGGCGCGCACGGGTAGATAGCACAGGCCAGCCTCGCCGCTCTTGTAATACTCGTCGGCCAAGTGAAGAAGGTTGAGAATAGCTGCCGACACCTTGGAGCGCACAACGGAGTCGGGGTGGATCAGCTCTTCGGGAGTAAGATCTCCCACCAAAGTGGCTGGAAGGTAGCGACGTCCCATGGAGGCATCCTCGACGACATCACGGCAGATATTGGTGAGTTGCATGGCAATGCCTAGGTCGATCGCATGGGGGAATGCCGAGTGGGATTCCACATCGAGAACACGACACATCATCAGGCCAACGGTTCCGGCCACGCGATAGCAGTAACGGATCAACTCAGGGAGATCCCCCACGCAGACTCTTTCCAGATCGGAGGAGGTTCCTCTTACTAGATCAAGAATCGGTCCTACAGGGATGCCGCACTCCCGAACCAAAGCCAGTCCGTCGCTGAGAGAGGTGTCTCGTGATTTGCCGTTCAGGATCTCTTCACGGACCGATGCGAGTTTTGTTCGAGCAACGGACGTTGAGGAAGCCTCATCGGTGAGGTCATCCAGGTAACGGCAAAAAGCGTAAAGCCTGGTGGCCCTCTCCGCGTGCTTTTGCCCGAGCAGATGACGCGCCCAATGGAAGCTGCGGCCCTTGCTCGCAAGAACCGTATCGGCGTGCTTTACCGCCTCGTTGGGAGATAATATACCGCTCATCCGTGGGCATCAGAATCTGCCTCTGGGATGAGGGCATCGATTACTTTTGCGGAGCAAAGAACACCGGGCAAACCTGCTCCGGGATGGGTGCCGGCACCTGTCAGGAAGAGATTCTCGATCCCCTCACCCTTGTTATGGAAACGAAACCAGGCCGACTGACGGAAGATGGGCGCAATGGAAAAACCGGCTCCGTGAACGCTGAGATAGTCTTGTTTGAAATCCTGGGGAGTTTTGAAAAAGTCAGCTCTGATTGTTGAAGAGAGATCCGGAAGGATGGTTTCCTCAAGGGCTTTGACGATGCGATTCCGAAGTTCCGGTCCCTGGGTGCTCCAATCGATCCCGGATTGTAGATTGGGTACCGGACAGAGCACATAGAAGCTGTCGCACCCGGAAGGAGCAAAGCTTGGATCGGTGGCTGTGGGACGGTGCAGATACAGGGAGAAATCATCCGCAAGGATCTGCTTGTTGAAGATATCGTCGAGCAGTTCCTTGTATCTGGTTCCCAGCCAGATGGTATGGTGAGCCACCTCCGGATAGGTGCGCGAGGTTCCAAAATAGAGCACGAAAAGCCCCATGGAATATTTTGCCCCGGCAAGTTTCAGTCTTGCGGATGCCGCCTGCTTGGAGGGTTTGATCATTCTGCCATAGAGATGAGCGGGATCGGCGTTGGAGACAATCAGGTCGGCATAGATCGTCTCGCCCCCCTCAAGAAGGACCCCTTTGGCTTTGCCATCCTCCACCACGATCCTGTCGACCGTCGTGCCCAATCGTATCGTGATGGCATGTCTCTTCATGAGGCTGGCGAGGGAGGCTGTAATGGCGGCGGTGCCCCCCATGGCAAAATGAACACCATGAGCCCGCTCCAGATAGTGGATCAGGGAGTAGATGCTCGTGGTATCAAACGGGTTTCCCCCCACAAGCAGGGGCTGGATTGAAAAAGCTTGTCGTAGTTTCGGGCTGCAAAGATGACGGCATACCATTTGCCAGACTGTCTCGTGATTCCGCAAGCGTAGGAGCTTCAGAACTTGTCTTAACATGGTTGAGAAGCGGTGGAACGGCACCGCAGAAAGTTCGCCAAAGCCTACTTCGTAGATCCGCTTTGAGTGCTCCAACAGGCGAAGGTATCCCTCCCTATCACGCGGCTCGATGCGACCTATCTCCTCCAGTGTCTCCTCCAGTGTCCCACCGTAGTCGAACGTGGAACCGTCAGGGTATCTGAAACGGTACCAAGGTTTCAGAGGGACAAGGGCCACATGGTCGTAAAAATCTTCACCGAAAAGGGCAAAGAGCTCTTCCAGAAGAAATGGTGCGGTGATGACGGTGGGGCCGGCATCATGAAGGAATCCCTCCCGCTCATAAAGCTGCGCACGACCTCCAAGTTTGTC
>Ga0114960_10000071_pt1 | contig 77263 bp, 101 predicted proteins | sample C_130625_MF_Meta_FD_92637 | JGI IMG/M metagenome (GOLD analysis project Ga0114960, IMG submission 92637) | Freshwater microbial communities from Lake Croche, Canada to study carbon cycling - C_130625_MF_MetaG | ecosystem: Environmental > Aquatic > Freshwater > Lake | place: Lake Croche, Canada...
GATGGCTCTGCGGATGTCGCTGTTCCTCTTACTCTTGCCTCAACTGGTGTTGGGGCGGGAACATATGGTAATGCGTCTCACTATGCATCAGTAACAGTTGATGCCAAAGGACGGGTAACTGCTGCCGCTAATATTGCCGCTGCTGTCACTGGTGTAACAACCTTTAATACTCGATCTGGTGCAGTAACTTTAACCTCTGCTGATGTTACTACTGCTCTTGGCGCAACACCAATTTTTGCTACAACACAAGCAACGTTTTCAAATACAATTACTTTTGCAAATACAGTAATGATATCGAATACTCTTACTGTTAATAGTGCATTTACACTAAATGGCGCTTCGTTAACTGTAAATGTTGGTAGTATTTCTGTTATTAGTGGAGATGTCAGTTCAAGGGACGTAACTTCCAGTAGAACAATTTTGGCTGCTGCTATTACTGCAAATGGAAGTGTATCAGTTGGTAATGCTACTGTCAATACTACAATAACTTCCAACTCTGTCACTGGAACTATTACTATTAATGGTACTGGTGGTTCTTCAACTATCAATGCTACTTCATTCAGCGGAACTTCTGCTAATGCTACACTATTAAATGGACAGAATGGTGCTTACTATACCAACGCCGACAATATCAGCAGCGGTACATTAGTAACTGCAAGACTTCCTGCTACTATCAATGTCGCAACTGGATTTAATATCAGTACTATCAACGCCACTTCTAATGGTGTGACATCAAACTCATCCACAATTACTATTGGTAATGCTAGTATCTTTACAACACTCACTCCAACAGCATTTAGTGGTCTTGCGGCTAGTGCAACAACTTCTGCTCAGTTAGGCGGAAACCTTCCTTCATACTATACCAACGCTACAAATATTGTTGCTGGAACCTTGGGAACTGTATATCTTCCAGCATCAATCAATATTGCTACTTCTTTCGCTGTGGGAAACGCAACAGTCAATACTGCAATAACTGCCAACACTGTTACTCCAACAATTACCATTACTGGTACTGGCGCTACTGGCACTATCAACTCTACAGCATTCTCTGGAACATCAAATAACTCAACCAATTTTGGCGGATTATCTCTAGCTGTTGTTCAAGGAAATGCTGCTTCTAATGCCGCAACCGCATATACTAATGCTGTTTCGGTTGCTGCTTCTGATGCAACTTCCAAAGCTGCCACAGCATATAGTAATGCGACAGCCTTTGTTACGGCTGGCGGATATACAATAGCTGCTAATGTTGTATTAGTTGGTAACACCACAGCAGTTCTATCGGTTGGTAATACTACAACGTCAAACGTAATTGCCAACTCAACAACTATATCATTTGTTAATGCTACTGCAACTGCAACAGTTAACTCTACTGTTTATTCTGGTACTTCTAGTAATGCTACAAATCTTAATGGACAGGCTGCGGCTTATTATACCAATGCAACAAACATTGCAACTGGTACTTTACCAGCAGCCCGATTGCCAGCATTAGCCTTCGCAAACTCTACTAACGGATTAGGTATTAGTGGTCTTGCGGCCACTGCAACTGATGCTGCTCAGTTGGGCGGAAACCTCCCAGCATACTATACTAATGCAACAAACATTACGGCTGGTACTTTACCAGCAGCCCAGCTACCTTCTACTACAGTAAACACCTCTGGTACATTTACATTAACTGGCGTTCATACATATGCTGCTAATGTTGTATTAGTTGGTAACACCACAGCAGTTCTATCGGTTGGTAATACTACAACGTCAAACGTAATTGCCAACTCAACAACTATATCGTTTGTTAATACTACAGCAACAGCAACAGTCAATAGTACTGTTTATTCTGGTACTTCTAGTAATGCTGCAAATCTTAACGGACAAGCTGCGTCTTATTATACCAACGCTACAAACATTGCAACTGGTACTTTACCAGCAGCCCAGTTACCAGCATTATCATTTGCAAACTCAACTAATGGATTAGGAATCAACGGTACAGCTACAAATGCTACTAACGCTGCAAATGCCGCATTATTAAACAGCCAAAACGGCGCATACTATACAAATGCAACAAACATTGCAACTGGAACATTACCAGCAGCCCAGTTACCAGCATTAGGATTTGCTAATGCTACCAATGGTCTTGCTATTAGTGGTCTTGCTGCTACTGCAACTAATGCTGCTCAGTTGGGCGGAAACCTTCCAGCATTCTATACCAATGCAACAAACATTGCAACTGGAACATTACCAGAAACACAATTACCAGCATTAGGATTTGCTAATTCTACTAACGGATTAGGAATTAGTGGTCTTGCAGCCACTGCAACAAATGCTGCTAATGCCGCTCTATTAAACAGCCAAAACGGTGCATATTATACCAATGCAACAAACATTGCAACTGGTACTTTACCAGCAGCACAGTTACCAGCATTAGGATTTGCTAATTCTACTAACGGATTAGGAATTAATGGTACAGCTACAAATGCTACCAACGCTGCTAATGCCGCTCTATTGAACAGTCAAAACGGTGCATATTATACCAACGCTACCAATATTGCAACTGGAACATTACCAGCAGCGCAATTACCCTCTACTACGGTAAATACTTCTGGAGCATTTACTCTTACAGGCGTGTTGACATATAGTGCTAATATTGTCATGTCAAATAACGTTGTTGAAAGTCCTAAACTTAAAGCATACAAAGAATTTGTTAATACTTTAAGTATATCTACAACTACTCAAACTTTAGATTTGTCTACAACAAACATATACAATCTAACATTGGCAAATGCATCCATTACGTTAACATTTAGTAATCCTCCAGCAACAGGAAATGCTTATACGCTTACAATTCTTGCTAAACAGGATGCTACTGGCTCTAGAGTTATAACTTTCCCTGCATCCGTAAAATGGCCAAATTCAGTTACACCAACTCTATCTACTACTGCAAATAAAACTGATATATTATCATTCTTTACGGTCGATGGCGGTACAAATTATTTTGCTGGCGTTGCTTTATCGAATACTGGTTAATAAAAGAAAGGAGACAAAATGGCTATTATTAAAATTGACGACATTTACTTGTATACAGATATACAAGAAGAAAAAAACGAACAGACTGAAAGTGTAGATGCTAAAGCGTTTATGAACAGTCTTGACATAAAATATACAAATTTAAATTATCCTATACCAGAAGAACATCATTTAAACTTTGTTCCGTTGGGAACATGGGTGTTTGCTGATGGACAACATGTATTTGAAAAATTTCCATTTGTCATTTATACTGAAATACATGACGACCTTTCTCCTGCTTATTATCCAAGAGTTCTTTTGTATGGATTAAATGAAATTAAAGATTCCAATCTACTAGAACTTTATGCGTTAGGAAGATAATATGCCTCTTGGCCACTTTATATCTAAACCCGCTCCAGGATCAACAGTAATAAATGCTTCAGGAAATTTTACAGTTCCTGCTGGCATTTATAGATTATCTGTAACTGGTAGAGGCGGTCAAGGAAATGCAGGAACTGCTGGTAATCCAGGAACTGCTGGAAATATTGGTGGATCGGGAAATCCTGGAACTGCTGGAAATATTGGTGGTTCTGGCAATCCTGGAAATAGAAGTACTGGTAACGCTGGTAATCCAGGAACTGTCGGTAATGCTGGAACTGCTGGTAATAATGGCGTTAGAGGCAATGCTGGTACTGGTGGTGCTGGAGGCAATGGTGGCGGAGCTGGTCCTGGATATACTAGTGCCGCCGTTCCAGGTGGCACGGCTGGTAATCCAGGAGGATCAGCAGGTCAAGGAAACGCTGGAGGAGGAACAGGTGGAGCAGGAGGAAGTCCAGGAGGAGGCGCAGGAGGTGCTGGCGGTGTTTTTAGCTTTAAAGGACCAACCTCTTATGGTGGCGGCGGTGGTGGCGGCGGATCGGGTACAGCAGGAAATGCTGGAGGCGCTGCCACACCAGGTACTGATGGTACTCCAGGAACTGGCGCTGCTTCTGGAACTGCTGGAAATGCTGGAACAGGCGCTGCTGATGGAACTGTTGGAAATCCAGGAACAGGTGCTGCTAATGGAAACGTAGGAAATGCAGGTACAGGTGCTGCCGTTGGAACTGCTGGTCCTGCTGGTAATGCTGGTAATGCTTCTGTATTTGGAGCATCCAATTTTTCTGGAGGAACAGGGGGAACTGGAGGCAACGCAGGAACTATTGGCAATAATGGCGGCGGTGGCGCTGCTGGTACTGCAACAAATGGTAATGGCGGTACTGCTGGAACCACTGGTACAAATGGTACTGGAGGCGCTGCTGGTACTGCAACAAACGCTACAGGCGGATCAGCAGGTAATGTAGGATTGACTGCTGGAAATGCTGGCGGACAAGGCGGCGGTGGCGGAGGCGGTGGCGGAGGTTTCAACAATACAGTTGACGGAATCAATGGAACCGCTGGCACTACATATAGTGGAAATGGAGGAAATGCTGGAGTAAAAGGATTTTATAATTCTACTAACGGTACAACTACAGCAGCGACTGCGGGTGGTGCTGGTAACACGGGTGCAGCGGGTAATATTGGCGCAAATGGTACAGGAGCAACTGCCGCTAATCCTTCAGTAGCTAATCCTGGCGGCGCAGGAAACGCTGGTACAGCGGGAGGTCCTGGTGGCGCAGGAAACCCATCAGTAGCTAATGCTGGCGGAGCAGGTAATCCTGGCGCAGCGGGTGGTCCTGGAGGAGCAGGAGGCACTGGTGGCACTGCTCCAACAAATAACGTTTCAGTAGATGTTCGTCCGTATCAAATAATTGCAGTTACTATAGGCTCTGGAGGATCAGCAGGACAAATTACGGCTGCTTGGTCTTAATGGATTATGTCAGACTGCGATGTGTTATGGCATGTTTCGACAAATTACCACAGTACCAGAGAGATTGGATAAATAATAATACCCAATTGAATTTGCACGATGATCATATACTTCGAGGAAAAAAAGAAGTAGATCGTTGCATACAAGAGGTAAATGAAGGCAATATATATTATAAGGCTGGCAATAACCAAAATTAGTGAGAAAATATAATATGTTTAAAAGTGTGTTTAAAAATGATGAAATTGAATTTTTATGTTCTAAAGAAGATTTTGGAGTAATACCTGCTCCATATCCTTCAGGAAAACATATCCCAGATTGGTTTAAGGCATTGCCTCCAAAAACTGGTAATAAAGGTTTCCAAACAGGCACTATCAAAAGATGTATGCCATTCTTAGATTCTATGCTGCTGGGATATATAATTCCGTTGGCAGCAGACGTTCAATTTGTAGTAAATGAGGAGTGTTCTGGTTTAACATATGAATCTAAATTCTATAAGCCAATGGTAGAAAATCATAACAAAGAACAAATTTCATCTGAAAAATCTCCAAATCCTTTGGACCCTAAGCCTCCAATGAAATTTTTAAATTATTGGATGATTAAAACTCCACCAGAATATTCATTAATTTTCTTGCCTCCTTTGAATAGGTATGATCCTAGATTTACATGTATGTCAGGAACAGTAGATTATCCATACTATGGTGAAGAGTATGTAAACTTTCCCTTCACATTCAATCAACCAAATTTTTCTGGATTGATTGAAGCTGGTACTCCATTAGTTCAAGTCATTCCTATTAAAAAAGATAATTTGTTGACATCTCATAGAAGCAGAGAATTTAACGACAAAGAAATTTCTGCTACAGGAAAAGTAAGAACAATTAGAAATAGTGTACATGAATCTCTTTATAGAGATAATTTACACAAGAAGATAAAGTAATGTCTGTATATAATTTTACGCCAATGCCTCCTACGATAGATGATCACCATTCTTACGTTACGTGGGAAAATGGGTTTACTGAAAAAGAACTTGATACTATAGAAGCATACTGTGAAGAAAACCTTAAACAAAATAAAGCTACTGTTGGAAATCCTAATAATGATGAAGATATTTCTAAAATAAGAAAGTCGAAAACAGCGTGGATTGTTAATAATGAAGAAACTGGCTGGTTTTATGATAGAATGGCTTGGATAACTAGAAAACTCAATAGTCAGTTTTATAAATTTGATTTATATGGTTTTGTTGAAGATTTTCAATATACTGTATATGATGGAGAAGAAAATGGTCACTATGATTATCATATAGATTGTGGACCAACTGATATTTCTCCAAGAAAATTTAGTATTGTTTTACAATTATCAGATTCTACACAATATACTGGCGGTGAATTACAAATACTAGCTGGAACTTCTCCAGATTCTATTCCTAAAATTAGAGGATTAGTTTGCGGATTTCCATCTTTTAGATTACATAGAGTAACGCCAGTAACTTCTGGAATAAGAAAAACAATAGTTATATGGGTTTCTGGACCAGCATTTAAATAACTAAATATAGAAACAAATACCAATAGAGGAAATCATGGAAAATTACATCTATAAGATACTAAGTGTAGACCCTATAAATCATCAAATGGTTGTAGAATATTCTCCAACTACAGAAGGATTATATAGGATTTCATTAAATATAACTGCTCCAGAAGATTTTGATAATATATCTGAATATGTAGATCGATTTGCCCCACAAGATAAATGGGAAAAACAAAAAAATCCTAGTGATCTATCTTCATTGGTAGGACAAACAGGAGAGGTTGTGTCTGGAGATGTTTCAATTAATACTGTTAATATTTATTACGAAATGATGAAAGCATCTGAAAATGCATTTAATGTAGAACAAGAAAATACAGGAATATTATAATGGCAGACCCAATACTTTATGCTAATTTTCAAAATACGGAATTTCCAGCATTCAACGTAATCTACGGAACTATCATTAAAGATACTACTTGGTTTGATGGTCCTGTGCCTGAGTGGGTTCCAAAATATACAGATTCTCCTAATGAATTTTTATACTTTCAGCCTGGTATATTCTTGGTAACTCAAGGAAGTGTAAAAGTTCAAACTAGCAAACTAGATGATTATATCTTCACTAAAGGTCAAGGCTTGTCTTCTTCTAGAATGTCAGGTAGATATAGAATGTCTTCTTTGGAAGACAACACCTCTATAGTTTGTATGATGCCTAAAAATAAAATAATCTACAATAGGTCTCTTATCAATTTAAATGCCAATGAAGAGTATACACTAGAAGCACAAAATACCAATGTGTATTATTTTGTTGCTAGTGGTAAGATATTAATAAATGGTGTTGAAAAATCTCAAACAAATATGATAAATGTTGAAGCCAATATTCCTGTAACTATACAAGCTATGGAAGATAGTTACGTATTAAAAATTTGGAAATAATATTATGAATTTTATTAAAGGATATTATGGTCTACTATTAGCTTGGTGGGATGGTTTGATAGGATTATACTATTCTGTTGTATACCCTAAAACATCTACGGCAAGACATGCTTTGATGTTATATACTGGAACCTTGTGGCCAACTGGTATGATATTTAAAAAAGAAATGCTTAACGATTTTACAGGAAGACGATTGCTTTTTGAAAATTCTTGTATATTAGAAAAAAAGTTAGCTAACGTAGAATATATAAAGTCCTTGCCTGATAACACGTTAGGAAAAACTTATTACAATTTTTTAAAAAATGAAGTTGGATATAAGTGGGACGACCCTACCTATGTAAATATGCACATATTAAAAAAGACATTTTATCGAACACCAAGAGAAAAAAAGAAAAGAATATTAATTAAAAATCTTTACCAATATCATACCAGACAACAAGTTCGGGATGATGGAAAAACATCTATGAGATTTACTGAACAATTTGGATTACAACATGATCTTATGCACTCTATAATGGGGTATAAAACTGATGCTAAAGGAGAACTTGGTATACATGTTTTCCACTTCAATCATTTAAAAATACCTGCGGTAAGATTGGTATCTTTTTTTGGTATAATAGCAGAAACTATTAGAAGTTTAAATCTAAAAGGATTTTTTATAGCTAAAGAAGCATATCTTATAGGAAAGCAAGTCAATACAAATCTCTTTATGGTTGATTGGGTTCAACATTTAGAAGATGATGTTGATGAAATTAAAAAAAGATATAACATCAAAGATAATGTATATTATAAGAAAGTTTGTTGTTAATAGCTGAAGAGAAACATTATGATCGAACATGAAAAATATTTTTTAGAAAACAACAAACAAATAGACGTACTTGATGGAGTATTTCCTTTGTCTTTTAGGATTGCTGCATATGATTTTTGTAGAAATTCTTTATTTAAAATAGGATGGAGCGACTCTATTGTACCAGAAAGAAAGGCTAATGATTTCTTTTTACATTCAACATATTCTAGTGATGATTTAAATAATCTTGGAATATTACCTTTTCTAGAAAACAGTGCTGTAAAAGAATTAACAGAAGGTCTCACGTTAGAAAAGAGTATTTTAAATCTATCTGTTTCCTCTGACGTAAACTACGTACATACTCATCCAGAAAAGAAAGTAGTTTTATACTATGCCAATTTAGATTGGAGAGAAGGTTGGCACGGAGAAACTCAATTTTATTCTGAAAATTTAAAGAACATTCAATTCTCTACACCATATACACCAGGAAGAGTTATTGTATTTGACGCTGATATACCACACACAATAAGACCACAATCGAGTATTGCTACCCAACATCGATTTACATTAGCACTTTGCTATAATTAAACATCAGTTTGTCTTCTGATAAATACCTCGAATGATAAATAACTAAAGACATTTACGCAAAGAGGATACTATGGAAAGATACAACTATACAATAAAAAGTGTTGATACTCAAACTCTAAAAATGGTTGTTGAGTATTCCCCTGAAGATTCTTCTTTAAATACTGCTACTGTTACTATTCCTGTTCCTGATAGAACAGTTGAAATTGAAGTACACATTAATCTTTTTGCCCCACAAGATCAATGGGAAAAAGAAAAGTCTGTCCATTCAGATTTGCAGTCTTATATTGGAGTTCAAGGAAATATTGATCCGTTGGCTATAGCCGCATCCATTTCTAATTAAGGAACAATAACATGGCAACAATTTCAGTAAAAGACGGTAGTGGTAATTTTGTTACAGTTCCTGTTCTTCCATTAGGACAAACATCAGCCGCTGGGTCAGTTTCTGTTGTTCCTGCTTCTGATGTTGGCGGTATTTCATCTGTAACAGTATCTCCCGCAATAACTTCTATAATTCCTTATGTAACTGGAAACCAAGTTGGTGGTCTAATGACCTTTTCTAGTGCTGTAAATTCAATCACATATTCTGGTGTTATAGATTCTATTGTTATCAAAAGCAAGTCTATACAAACATCTGGATTTAATCTATATCTGTTTAAAACAAATCCAACAAGTTCTACTTGGACAGACAAAATAACACCCGCAATTAATGCCTCTGATATTCCTTATCTTATTGGCGTATACTCCTTTGATGCAACAGATGATAGCGGATTAGGAACAATAACACTATACCAATCGAGTTCTACACTTGGAAATGGAAATTCTCCAAAGGCAATTGTATTAACTTCTAGTAATTTATATGGTGTATTAGTAGCAACTGGAACTCCAACTTTTAATTCCACTTCTGATATATCCGTAACCGTTAACATCTTAAAAAGCTAATGATACTCGTATTTGCAAAGTATTTTTCGATCTAAATACGAGTAGATTTTGATATAACCACAAGGACCACACATATGCCATTTAAATCGCCATCAAATACCGCAGTAATTCAGCCAGTTGCCCTTGCTACTGGTCCCAATTTTGGTTCTATGGACAATCTTGGTAGAATTCGCACATCAAGACACCAAAATATATATGAAGCTGACTTCGAATATGGCACACAGCCTATGCGATGGGAAAACTTTATTGTTGGCACTGGAGCATCTATTACACACCAACCTGGTCAGGGTGGTTGTCGTATGAGAGTTTCGACTGCTAACAATGATTTGTGTGTTCGTCAAACTCGTCCATATCATCGGTATCAACCAGGTAAAACAATGGTTATGTCAACTGCTGTTAATCTAGGAGCAGCCCAAACTAATCAGCGTCAACGTGTTGGTTTCTTTGATGACGGTAACGGTGTTTTCTTTGAACAAGGCGATCCAATTGCAACAGCAACAACAAATACACAAACAGGATCAGTAACCAGTGGAAATAATATTCTAACTGGACTAACAAGTACTTTCGGCTTCCATTATGGAATGCAAGTAACTGGAAATAATATTTCAACTTCTACTCCAACATTTGTAACTCATGTTGCTAATAGTACTGCCGTTGTTTTAAGTCAAGCAGCAACAGGAACTTCTGTAGCAAATACAGTATCATTCAATATTCCTGCCAATCCATATGGTATGTTTGTTGTTGTTCGTTCTGACACTCAATCTGCTCTTGGAACCAGTATTGGTGTAAATGGCGGTCTTCCAACAGATACTCGTTATCCAGTTTCAACATGGAACGGAGATGCCGCATCAATAGCAAAAATTGACTGGTCGCGTATTCAAATGCTTTGGATAGAGTATGCTTGGTATGGTGCTGGTCTAACTCGTTGGGGCGTTGTTATCAATGGTGAATGGGTAGTAATGCATTCGATTGGTTCTGGTAATAGAGCAGTCGGAACACTAACACAACAAGGTCCTTGGTCTCGTACTGGAAATCTTCCTGTTCGTTATGAACAAAGAAATCTAGGAACAACTGCTGCTATTAATGACATGTTCCATTATGGAGTTTCAGTTGTTGTTGAAGGTGGATCAGACGAACAAAGAGGATTTACTTATTCTTATGGAAGTAATACTTCATCTCCGCAAAAAACAGTAAATGGTGCAAATACTCGTTACCCCGTTCTTTCTGTTCGTCCTAGACCAATGGCAACAGTTGAAGCAAGTGGTAATGCCACGTTCAATCCTTCAAATTCTCAGAGTAACACAACTGCTCTTATTATTAATACAGCAAATACAAGTTGGACTACAAATCAATTTGTTGGACGACACATCTATTTGCCTGGACTAACATCTGCTGGAGTTACTGGCGGAATTACTGGACGAATTACTGCAAGTAATACTACTGCTTTCCAATTTGTTGACGTTATTACTGGACTTGCTATTGCAAATACTCCAGGCGCAAATCAAGCATATCAAGTTGGTCTATTAAATCGTGGTCAGCTTCTACCAAAATCCTTGTTTATTTCTGCCAATGCCGCTGCTGTTGTGGAACTTATTAGTAGTAGCCCAACATCTCCAGTTATTTTGACCAGTCCTACTTGGGCGTCCCTTGCAAATACTGCATATTCATTAAATACAGCAAACGGTTCAGCCGCAAACGTACAACAGGCATTGATTAGTGGATCAAATAATTCTGGACTTGGTTCTAACTATTCATTCGCAGAACGGGACGTTAGTGCTACTGGTATGAGTGGCGGAGAAGTTGTGTTTGCGTTCGTGTCTCCTTCTGGCGGCTCTGGACTACAACAAATCGATCTGTCATACTTCTTCCCACTATACAATACAGTAGCTGGAGGAACTCCTGATGTTCTTACCGTAGCAGTAACAACTCCTGGTACAACTAATATTGGGGTTCACATTGTTGCACAGGAAGCTATGTCGTAAGACATAGCCTTTCTAAGGAGTACTAAATGTCCGCAAAAGCTAATATTGTTGTCGATCAAGGATCAACGTTTTCAACAAACATAAATCTAACAGATAGTTTAGGCAACAATATTAACTTGGCTAATACCACTGCTATAGGTCAAATAAGACAATGGTATACTTCAACTGCGTTTGTTAATTTTACTATAGCTATCGCAAATACAGCTTCTGGAAGTTTATATGTTTCGTTGAATGCAAATACAACTGCATCTATGTCTCCTGGTAGATATGTGTATGATATAGACACCGTTAATAATAATACGCAAATTATTACACGAGTAGTAGAGGGCATATTGACAGTAACGCCTACAGTAACACAAATGTCAGGAATAACATATGGCTCAGGATATTAATGTCACTCTATCCAATACAAATCCAATTTATTTAAAAAATCAGTCGGTAGACGCAACCGCTATTGCAAATGCGGCTGCTACTGCATATGCTAATGCTGTTGCTAATGCAGTTGCACTATATCAGACTACTGCTGGTTTATCTGCTAATGTTTTAACATTAACGTCTAATAATTCCACTAACTTTGGTGGAGTATCATTAGGAACAGTACAAAGCCAAATTACTAGCAATGCTGCTATTGCTTATTCAAATGCTGTAACTATATCCGCTACTGATGCTAGCAACAAATCTGCCGCTGCTTATTCTAATGCTATAGCTAAATCTGATACTGCTTATTCTAATGCTATAGCTGTAGCTGCTAGTCTTTATGCGCCATTAACAGGATCAGTCTTTACTGGTCCTGTTTCAGGCATTACTACATTAATTGTTGGAAATACAAATATTACTGGATTTGTTACAGTTGATACAACTCTACAAGTTTTTACAAATACTGCTACCTTTGGCACTGCTGCATATTTTGTTGCTAATGGTAATATTGGGCTAGGCACATCAACTCCTAATTCTAAATTACAAGTTACAGGCACAGCCAATATATCTGGCGCTGTTGCTCTGGGTAGCACATTAAGTATTGCTGGTGCTCTTTCAGGTATTACTACATTAGCTGCTGGTAATACTACAATTACTGGATTTGCTAATGTAAGTACATCTCTCCAAGTCGGCACAAATACTGCTACTTTCGGTACTGCTGTGTATCATGTTGCTAATGGTAACATGGGTATTGCCACTGCTTCACCAACACAACCATTACATGTTGTAGGAAATACGCTTATTGCTTCTGGTTCGCTAGGTATTGGTACTGGTATTAGTGCAGGGCAAACAATTACACTTACTAAAACTTTAACTGGTTCTACAATTTCGTATGGTATCAATCAAAACGGCGCAGTTCAAAGTGACGTGACTAATCAAGCAAGATCATTTAATAGTACATTTAATGTTGCTAATAATACTACCTTTACAACTAATTTTTATAATTATGGTACTGTGCATACTAGACCTACAGCTCTAAACACTACAATATCTACTTTAGGTGGATATTTTGCAGATGCTAGTCTAGTTTCTGGTGTAGCCAATTATGGTTTCATAGGCAGTATACCTGCATCCTCCACTTTTACAATTACTAACGTATCTCTTACCAGTAATATTGTTACTGTTACTACCTCTGCTGCACATGTATTTTGGCCAGGACAAACGATAGTTGTTGCAGCGACCACTACTACTTCCATTAATGGTTCGTTTACAATTCTTACCTGCCCTTCGACAACAACTTTCACATATGCATTAGTATTAGCAGATATTACTTCTACTGCTGACACTGGCTCCGCTACAGTAAGTACTGGTCGTTGGAATGCATATATGAATGGTACTGCTCCTAACTATTTTGCTGGACAGGTTACTATTGGTACTGCAAACATAACGAATGGATATTTGGCAGTTGCTGGTACACAATCTGTAACAACTTCTCAGTTATATGTTGGTGGTACTAATCAGTTTACAGGTACAACTCCTATAGCAATATACTGCAATGCTACATTGACTGGCACATCAGCAATGACAAATGTTTACGGTATTAGTCTTGTTCCATCAGCAACTTTAGCTGCTGGCGCTACTGTGACAAACTTTGCCAGTATCAACAACCAACCAACTTTGAACAGCAGTACAACACCAACTAACTATTATGGCACGTTGACTCAATTGCAATTTAGTGCTCTTGCTACTGGCGGAACTGTTACCAATATGATTTCATATTTTGCTGCTGGTCCAGCTTTAAATGCATCAACTACAACAAATATAACAACCTTAGTAGGATTTAAAGCGGGCAATTCCGCTAATGGTACTAATCAAACAATTACTAATATATATGGATTTCAGGGAGTACAAAATACTCAAGCTTCTTCTAATGCTTATAATTTGTTTATGGATGGTACTGCTAAAAATTATCTTGCTGGTAATACTGGTATCGGCAATACTCTTCCAAACGCCACTCTTGCTGTTACAGGTACTGCTAACGTATCTGGTGCTGTTACTTTAGGAAGTACATTAACAACAGCAGGTCAGCTTACCGTTACGACTGCTACTAGTAAAGTTATAATCGGAACTGATTCTGGTGGTTCTTTATCATTAGGAAGAATTGATGGTACATCTTCAGCTCCATATATTGATTTTAATAGTGGCGCAACAGCTGTTGACTATGATGCTCGAATTTCAGTAGGAGCAGGTAACGGCACAGTAGGTGCTGCTACATTAACAATCGCTGCTGGATCATTAGCGACAGGTAATACTACTATTACTGGAGCCTTAACTACATCAAGTTATTCTAAAACTACTGCGACAGTAGTTGGATCATTAGTTGCCGCAGCTACTGCGGGTGCTGGGGCAAGATCATTTGTTACTGATTCTACTGTTGCAGCATCTGGAAACTTTGGAGCTATAGTTGCAGGAACTGGTGCTAACTCAGTTCCCGTATATTCTGATGGTACAAACTGGCGTATAGGTTAATAATTATAAATAATATAGATGTTAAAACTTTAGGAGATTACATTGGCTATTCCTGCTTCAAGAGACGAACTAAAAGGTTATATTCTTCGTCGTTTAGGTGCGCCTGTAATCGAAATCAACGTCGATTCTGATCAGGTCGATGATAGAATCAATGATGCCTTACAGTATTATGCTGATTATCATTTTGATGCTACATCTAAACAGTATTATAAGTATGGTCCGCTAACACAAACTGATTTTGATAATAGATATATTACTCTTCCTGCAAACATTATAGGTGCAGTTAAGATTTTTCCTGTTGGTCAATCTCTTTCAACAAACAATCTTTTCAATATTAGATATCAAATTTCATTGAATGATTTGTACGATCTAACATCTACAACAATGGTTCCATACTATATGGCTATGCAGCATATTCAAATGCTAGAGCAGTTGTTAGTTGGCGATCAACCAATTCGTTTTGTAAGACATATGAATCGTCTTAATATTGATATGGACTGGACAAAAGTAACAATTGGTTCATATCTCGTAATCGAAGCATATCAAGTAGTTGATCCAGATACCTACACGGGTGTATGGGGAGATAGATGGTTACAAAGATACGCCACCGCCTTAGTTAAAAGGCAGTGGGGTTCTAATCTTACAAAATATATCGGAGTAGCCTTACCAGGCGGAACACAATTTAATGGACAAAAGATTTATGATGATGCTGTTAAGGAAATTGACGACTTAGAAACAGAAATGATCAACTCTTACCAAATGCCCCCACAAATATTTATCGGCTAAAACGGATAAATCTTAGAGCCATCATTAACCAGATTTCTGTGTCTTATGTTCTGAGCAATCATGTGCATAACAGACTGATGACAATCTTCTACAATACCATAATTGTCTTCTTGAACATGGACACAAACATCTGCCTTTTTTGAATATCCTCCACCAAATCCACAGAAGGAAATAACTTTGTTTTCTTTTTCCTGTGCAAGAACAATAGCATTCTTGATGTTTGGAGAGTTTCCACTTGAAGATATAGTCAACAAAATATCATTAGGACGAATGAAGTTTTTTAGTTGATGTGAAAATATATCTTCGTATCCAATATCATTAGCAATAGCTGTGATGATAGGAACATTAGAAGCCAAAGAAACAATCCTTGGCATCAAGTTGGTATTAGTTGAAATACCCTTCTGACAGTCACATACCAAGTGATTTGCAATAGCAGCAGAACCGCCATTACCACAAACATAAATGATACCATCACTCTTGATAGTTGCTTCAATTAAGTTTGCAGCATCTTCTATGCTCTTGTGTAAACGATTGTCGAATAATGCACTGTGAATTCTATCTGCATATTCTCTAGGACTGATGTACAATGTGTGATCCTTTATCAACAAATTTAAAGGGAAACTCTTTTAGTCCCTTCTTCTCAAGTTCTTTCTTTAGCTTCTTTTGATCTTGTTTTGGACAATAGAAAAGAAAATATCCACCACCACCTGCACCCAAAATCTTACCACCAATAGCACCATTCATCAATGCAAATGTATAAAGACCATCTAACTCTGGATCACTGATACCATATGATAGTTCTTTCTTTTTGAGCCATGCTTCATTTAACAACATACCAAACTCATCAAGTTGATTTTTGTATAGTAAATCTCTACCCGCATAAACTTGATCTATCATACTATTCATATTCTTCAAATACATATCGGTATAGTTCTTACTATCATTTTGTATTTTTAATATGTCTGATGCTTTGCGTGTACGGTTAGTATAAAACATTACTAAATTATCATTCAAGGCATCGATAGTATTTTGTGAAACATTTAATGGCTTAACATTAACCAAGTGTTTATTGAACTCGATAACATTCAATCCACCGAAACAAGCTGCGTATTGATCTTGTTTTCCAATAGGACTTTTACATTTATCAATCTCTATAGAACAAGCCAACTCTGCAATATCATATCGGTTCATTGGAATATTTTTATATGCAGACAAAGCTGTTATTAAACCTACTGCATACGTAGATGACGATCCAAGTCCAGTACCGACTGTAGGGACATCAGCAAAAGAACCAATCTCAATATTTGATTTGATACCAAAATGATTTAATATTTCACGAGCAATTTCATGATCTAGGTCTTTAGCATTCTCAACAACTTCTACTTTAGAATATGTAAGCTTAAGATGCTGGTTTGGTGTTGGGTTTACGACAATATGCATATACTTATCAATGGCAGTAGACAGAACTGCTCCACCAATTTGTTCATATATTGCAGGGACATCGCTTCCCCCTCCAAAGAAACTAATTCGGAGGGGGGTTTTAACAACAATCATAATTACCTCGTAGTATTAAAAGTAATAATTTCTTTTCCAGCATCAGGTAAACTTAAATCTTTACCTTCGTATTGTGCTGCAAGTCCAGTCAATAAGTTTGTCCATTGTTGAACAATCCGTCCCCAATTATACCTTTGGTCTGCATACATCTTAACAAACCTCAAATATCCTTGAAGATTTTCATCGGAGACTGTACCGATAGCCTCATCTAACAAGCTATAGAATACACTAGCATGTACATTAGGATTTCTATCCCATTGATACATAGCAGTCAATCCACCAGCAGTATCAGCAAGACCTGCATAATTTGGGTGTACGGCTAGACAGCCAGCAGACATAGCTTCAATCAACGAACGGGAATTACATTCCATCCAAATGGAAGGATATGCAAAGATATGAGCCTTTTCAACTGTTTCACGAACAACTTCATTTGGAGCATATCCATGATAGTTAATCTTTGGGTGTTGGCGACACATTTCATATAGTGGTTCATATTGCCTGTCAGCATCTTCCCACCCATAAATCTTAAATGATGAAAACACGTCAAGAGTAATATTATCATGCTTCTTACAAAGTTCAATAAAAACAGGAACCAAAAGTTCAAGTCCACGTTGAGGAGTAGAAGTATAAACTAGACGAATTTCACCATCTGTTGGCTTTGTGATTTCGGGAAACGGAGTAATGGCAGTTTCAATAACAGTTGAATGATTGTCCAACGGAATATCATGAACCATCTGAAACGCATTTTGTTGCCAGTTGCCACAATATACAATCTTATGAAAACGATCACGGCTCTTTTTATCTTTAAGATGTTTCGTCTCAGGGTCTCCTGGAAGATCATGTAGCCAATAGATACGAATCTTGTCTTCCTTTAGTTCTCTAACTCGGCTAGTAATAATTTGAAACTTATTTGCTAGTTCAGGATCAAGACGAGCCATAAGACCCTCTGCCATTTGTTCCGATCCACCCATAGAGTTTTTATTCAATTCATTGCGTTGCCACGCTGTATTAATAGTCATCGTAAACCTTTCTGATAATGATTCCAAGCACTTTGGATCATGCTGTTTAGTGTTTCTTTTGGTTCCCAGTTACTGGATCGACAATATGCAAAGTTATCGCCAACTAGGATAGATGGGTCTCCAGGTCGATAATCACCAAATTCAACATCAATAGTTGTATCGGTAATTTTCTTAAATGTATTGAAAAGCTGGAGATTTGAAGTTGGAGTTCCAGTACAAAGATTAAATCTTGTTGCACCATCTCTATCGATATTTAGTTCTTCAATAATAGCAGAGCAAACATCATTTACGTGGATATAGTCACGAAGACATGTACCATCTTCTGTCAAAAATGTATCGCCATTGATAACAAAGTTTTTGTTTTCAGCATCTGCTCGACACATAGAAGTAATGATGTGTGGCTGATCACTAGCTTGACCCATACCAGTTTCCTCATCCGCACCACAAACATTGAAGAACCTAAACGAAGTGGACTTGAAATTATATGCATTAAAGCAATCTTCCAAAATCATTTCCATCATCCTCTTGGTGTTTCCATAAGGATTAATGGGCATCTTTGGGATATATTCTGGAATAGGAGAAACTTCAGTATTTCCATAAACAGCAGCAGAAGAGGCAAAAATAAATTTACCTCCCCATTTTAGATCAACAAGAGACTGTAGCATCTTGATATTCTTAGTGACATTATTATCATAATAGCTTAATGGGTTCTTGACAGATGGACCCAATAAACTATCTGCACCAAGATGAACGATAGCTTCAATAGGAGAATCAACTGACTTAATCAATCGACGAATACCATCATAATCATTAGATGGGCTGTCTTTCAAATCAATACCGTCAACAGTATGTCCAAGATTTCGTAGCTTTGCGGTTAGGACAGAACCGATATAACCTAAATGCCCAGTAACAACAATATTCATTTAGTCCTCATAATCTAGTTCAATATCGGGAAAATCTGCTTGATAGCCTCGTGCAATTTCAAGTGACAAAGACAAAACAGCTACAGCATGAATACGAGCAGCAATATTAATAACGATCCATCGTGCAATAATTGCCCTGAACTTTTCGAAACCTTTTAATTCTTGCTTCATGGGTTCAGTTCCTTGGGCATACTAAATGCCTGAATCTTGTCAACTCGCATTGAACGCCAACCCTTGTTTTCAGTATCAAATACTGCTAGAACATCGGGATTTGGTTCTCGTACTGTTTCTGTCTTTTTTTCAGGAGCCGTATAATGCTCACTAATATAATTAGCATCGAGCGTACACTGCATCTTACGCAGAGTACCATCTACCTTCTCAAAGGTAATTTCAAGAATATTAGTACGCAGAAAAGTCTTAATCATATCTAGCATTTGTGCATCATTCATCATTATCATCCTTCAATAGCATGTTCAATTGAGCAAATCCACCAATATATGTTTCAATCATATTATTAACATATACAATCTGTGGAAAGGTTTTTGCGTTAGGAAACTTTTCTAGAAGTTCTTCTTTAGAAAAATGCTCACCTAACTTGAACAGTGTATAGTCTTGTTCCTGACTTGTCAAGAGGGAAACTGCGCGATCACAATATGTGCAGTTTTCCTTACCATATACAAAATAATAACTCATTATGCGGTTTCCTCAAAAATAAAATTAGAACCATCAACAGTCACAGAGACTGTCTTACAACCATTGGTCTTAGCATAGTCACGACCACCATCGATCATAGCACCCTTCTTCTCAACATAATCGTGACGATAACGAGACACTATAACCTCACCATCATCACATACAGAACCAGTCATAGGCTCAGAGAAAGCTGACTTTGCATCAGTGACATAGACATGACGACCATGTTCTTCGTGTCCAGAAGTTTGAATGTACACACCAATATAATGTGAATGTCCAAGATCACGATTAGGATTTGCATCATAGAATACATCTATTGGTTGTTCGTTCCAGCTACCATCCTTACGTTTAGTACACCAATAACCCATATACTGAGCTTTGTACTTTTCGCCAATAGTCTTTAGACTAGCAGCATTAAAGTGGTAGCCGTCCTTTGGAATATTCATAAATAAGTTAGCAGTTTCCATAGTATCCACACTGATATGCTCTTTGTTCACGTTCAATTCTTTCTCTTTCAAGTCTTGCTCTAAGACCACGCTGATATGCTTCTTGTTCATAGTCATCGTAATAAGGTTGTCTTTGGATATTTGTGTTATTCTGTCTATGATTATAGGCGTCAGCAATAACTGCTCCTAAAATTAAAGCTCCGACACCGATAGCAATTTTTTCAGAATTGTTGTTCTTTTTTCCAAAATCTTTTCGAGTGTCTACATGAGAATGTTCACGATAGTTTCGTTCCCATTCTCCACCATATTCTCTTGCCGATACAGATGTTGCAAATATGGACAACAAAGCGATAACAGCGATCATATTAATTTTCATGTTTTATCTCCTTACCATAAAACCATTATAACAGATAAATCTAAATAGTCAAGCCATAAAAGTAGGATTCTTGAATGACCACGACTTCTTTCTTCTTTAATAACTTTTCGTCTGCCTCTGAGCAAAGATTGCTAAACGATCTTAGCGTGGAGATGATCCGTATTCATGGCATCGAAGCATATTATATGAATCGTACTCATGTCAATATAGATTATTTATTCATGAGCGATCCGCTTTCAAAGTTTGAACATGCTATCCCACTAGAAATGTATATCAAAAACTTTTCTGGTTATCAGGGAGAAGGTGATATGCTTTCAAAGTTTGGTATCACTATGGCAGACCAAATTACTCTTTCTGTATCATGCACTAGATTTACAGAAGATATCGGTTCTATTTATGATCTTATTCGCCCAAATGAAGGCGACCTTATTTATATTCCTATGACCAAATCTTTGTTTGAAGTTAAATTTGTCGAACATGAATCTAATTTTTATCAGACAGGATCGCTTCAGTATTATGATTTGAAGTGCGAACGCTTTAATTATAACAGCGAACGTCTGGATACAGGGGTTTCTGAGATTGATGCCATTGAAACAAAGTATTCAGCCGTACAGGCAAACGGAACATACTCTGCTGATCCTCTTGCACAAAATGATTATTTTGAAAATACAGCTTTGACCTTTGTGGATTTTAGCGTAACAAATCCGTTTTCTGAAAACGTAGTCTAAGGAACACGATATGTTAGGAAGTAAATTTTATCATAGTTCTATTAGAAAGTACGTAATTCTATTTGGTACTTTGTTTAACGATATTTCTATAGATAGAATAGATGCATCAAACAATGTAGTACAGACCATAAGCGTTCCAATATCATATGGACCTAAAGAGCGGTATCTTGCTCGTGCTGTTCAAAATCCAGATTTGCTTCGTTCAGTTTCAATGGTTTTTCCAAGAATATCATTTGAAATTAATACAATTAGATACGCATCAGAGAGAAAATTAAATTCTATAAACAGAAATGTTTATAGTAATGCTAATACTGCAACATTGAGTAGCCAATTTAATCCAGTACCATATGATTTTGATATTACTCTTTCTGTTATTGCTAGAAATGCAGACGATGCCACTCGTATTGTTGAACAAATACTACCTTACTTTACTCCTGAATGGACAATAGCAGTAAAATTAATACCTGACATGAACATAGAAATGGATATTCCTATTGTTCTTAAAAGTGTGTCTTTAGAAGATTCATACGTAAATAATTTTGAAGCAAAAGAATTTATCATCTGGACATTAAATTTTACATTAAAAGGTTATCTATACGGACCTATTACTAAGCCAAAGATAATCAAACAAGTGAATGCTAATTTATACACACCAGTAGATGTTAATATAAATAGTACATCAAATGCAGAGTACATTTCTGTTAAACCTGGATTGGATGTTAACGGCAATTCAACTACAATAGCAGCAAATTCTATACCTCTATCCCAAATATCAGCCAATTCAGATTATGGATTTATAACTGAGTTTTTTAGTAATTATTAAGTATGACAAATGATCCACTAGCTAATGCACTAAACATCGCTCCGATGGTTCCTAGTGATTCTTCATCAAAAAGCAATGAAATAATCGCAAAACAACCAAACGAAATAGAATCTCTCGCATCTCTTGATTTTACACATGTCAGAGAAAATTATTATAACATAATCTTAAAGGGATCAGAAGCATTGGAAGATGCTCTTGAGGTTGCTCGTCAGTCTCAATCTCCTAGGTCATATGAAGTTCTAGCAACTTTAATGGGAACTTTAAAAGACGTAAACAAAGAACTTTTGGCTATGCACAAAACTGCCAAAGAATTACAAAGAGAAGATGTTGGCGATAACATTACAAACAATACCCTTGTTCTTACCACATCTGAACTTCTAACATTAATGAAAAAAAATCAAGAATAAATCATGGCTATCAAAGAAGTTTATCTAGGCAATCAAAATCTAAAAGCGGCTGGCGTAGCCATCCCTTGGACAGCAGAAACATTTAGTGAATTTACTAAGTGCTCTCAAGACCCAATTTACTTTTGTGAAAATTATGTAAAGATTGTAAGTGTTGATAAAGGACTTATCAACTTTGAAATGTGGACATTCCAAAAAGAAATGATGTTGAACATGGTTCACAATCGTTTCTCTATTGCCAAAATGCCTCGTCAGGTTGGTAAGACCACAGTTACAGCAGCAACCATTCTTTGGCATATCTTATTTAGTCCTAGCTATCGTGTTGCAATTCTAGCCAACAAAGAATCACAGTCTATTGAAATTCTTAACAGAATTAAAGATGCCTACGAGTTTCTTCCTCAGTGGATGCAACAGGGCGTTCTAGAATGGAACAAGAAAAGTATTGTTCTTGAAAATGGCTCTAAAGTTATGTGTGCGGCTACGTCTTCGTCCGCTATTCGTGGTCAATCGATGAACATGATTTATCTCGATGAGTTTGCTTTCGTACCAACAAACGTACAAGAAAACTTTTTCGCATCGGTTTATCCTACAATTTCATCTGGTCAATCTACAAAAGTTATTATCACATCAACGCCAAATGGTTTCAACCTATTTTATAAGATTTGGCACGATAGTGAAGAAGGTAGAAATAACTATGTAAGATCGAACGTTCACTGGTCTAGTGTTCCTGGTAGAGATGAAAAGTGGAGAGTTGAAACTGTTCAGAACACGTCTGAGAAGCAGTTTAGAGTTGAGTTTGAATGCGAGTTCCTTGGTTCGTCAAATACTCTTATTGATGCTGGAAAGTTACAAAAGATGGTTTATAAAACTCCAATTCGTAATATGGATGATACTAACATTTATTTTGCTCCAGAACATAAACATAATTATATTATTACAGTAGATGTGGCTAGAGGAGTGGAAGGAGACTACTCAGCCTTTGTCATATATGATGTCACCAGCTATCCATATGGGGTAGTTGCTTGTTACAAATCAAATGAAATATCTCCATTGCTATATCCAAATAAAATATATACAGCAGCTAGAGCATATAACGATGCGGTTGTACTTGTAGAAGTTAATGACATCGGACAACAAGTTGCTGACATTCTTTATAATGATTTAGAATATGAAGGCGTTCTTGTTACTCAGAATAAGGGTAGGGGCGGTCAACGGATTGGCGGTGGCTTCGGTGGCGGTCGTCCTCAGATGGGTGTAAAAACTACCAAACAAGTAAAGAGAATTGGCTGTAGCAACTTAAAAACACTTATTGAAAATGATAAGCTTATTGTTAATGACTATGATATTTTTTATGAACTAACCCGTTTTATTGAAATTAAAGATTCATACGAAGCAGAATCTGGCTCACATGACGATCTTGTTATGTGCTGCGTTCTTTTTGCTTGGTTAGTCAATCAAAGCTACTTTAAAGAATTGTTTACAACAGATGTTCGTGGGCAATTACTTGACGATAACAGATCGATTATTGATGATGCTGGACTAACCTTTGGTTTTATAAATAACCATTATGAAGAAGATACTTACATACAAACAGATAGTGAATTTAATAATTTAGACTTCCATCCGCGACCATATAATGATGACTTCTTGTAATCTTAAAAATTATAAATACAATGAAGTTTTATAAGAATACTAAACCCTTCAAGGAGAGAAAAATATGGCTCAAATAAGTCCAGGTATTAATACTAGTGAAATTGATCTAACCACAGTAGTCCCAGCAGTATCTACATCTGTTGGCGCTATCGCTGGTTTGTTTCGCTGGGGACCAGTTAATCAACGTGTACTGGTTGATTCTGAAGCTACGCTAGCTCGTGTTTTTGGTAAACCAACAGCACACAACGCAGAAACATTCTTTACAGCAGCAAACTTCCTTGCTTATGGAAATGCGCTTCAAGTAGTTCGTGTTGTCGAAAAGCTAACAACAAATGCATACAATTCATTTGCTAACGCTACTACTGGTGCTACTGTCAGTGCTTTACCACAAGTTGATAATATTGATAGCTATAATGCAACAGCCTCATATGACGCAAACGTAGATTATATTGCAAAGTATGAAGGTCTTTTAGGAAATTCACTAAAGATTTCAGTTTGCGATAGTGCTGCTGCTTTTACTTCAACTTCAAATGCTGGTGTAACAACAAGCTATGGCGTAGTAAGTAACGCTACTGCAACTGTTGCAATCGGAAATAACTTTGTTGTAACTTCTGGTTCAAACGTTCTTCAAGTTTCTCTTTTTGGTAACACTACTTCCGTTTTAACCAACACTCAGCTTACTACCGCTCTTGCTGGTTTTAAGGTTGGTGATTATGTCTTAATCGGTAACAATACTATTGGAACTCAATATTTAAAGATTTCTTCTATTGGTACAGCAACAACCGTATCCAATACAACTGCTATTCTTTCTGGAACAAATTATTCTGCTACTGCTAACATTAACTTAACTACTACAAACAATCTTGGGACAAACTTTGCCGCCAACACTGTAGCTCGTTATTGGGAATTCTATAACCAAGTAGCTAAGGCTCCTGGTACATCAAACTATCTAACAACCAATGGTTATACAGCACAAGATGAAATTCATGTTGTTGTTGCTGATGCTGGTGGTCTATTCAGCGGAACTCCTGGTACTGTACTAGAAGTATTTGCCAATATGTCACGCGCAACAGACGCAAAAACAGATCAAGGCGCAAGCAACTATTACAAGAACATTCTAAATTCTGGATCAAACTATGTTTGGTGGGTTAGAGATCGTTCTGGTGCTGCTTCTGCTCTTGCTTCTGCCGTAGCTACTTCAAGCACAACACTTCCTTATACTGCTAACTTTGTTGGCGGAACAGATGGTGCTGATGAAGCTGGTTGTAGTTTAGCCACACTAGTAGGCGGTTATTCACTATTCTCGTCTTCTCAAGATGTTGACATTTCTCTTATCCTTCAAGGTAAGGCAAGAGGCGCTTCTGCGGATTCAACTACTCAACCATCAACTACTACATTTACATATGCTGGTTTGGCTAACTATATCATTACCAATATCTGTGAAAAGCGTAAGGATTGCGTACTATTCGTATCTCCTGCAAGATCAGATGTTGTACAAACTGCATATGGTACAATTAGCGATCCAACAACAAACGTAATTGCTTTCCGTAATAATATTAATTTCAATAGCTCTTATGCTGTTATGGATTCTGGTTACAAGTATCAATATGACAAGTACAACGATGTTTATCGTTATATCCCCTTGAATGGTGATATTGCTGGTACTTGCGTAACAACCGATAGCGTTCGTGATCCTTGGTATTCTCCTGCTGGTTTCATTCGTGGTAATATTAAGAATGTCACAAAGCTAGCATTCAATCCAGGACAAGCACAGCGCGATTCTCTATATGCTAAGGATGTAAATCCAGTCGTTTCCTTTCCTGGTCAAGGCGTTGTTCTATACGGTGACAAGACACTATTGGGTCGTCCAAGCGCATTTGATCGCATCAACGTTCGTCGTCTATTCATCGTACTAGAAAAAGCAATCTCTAAAGCTGCTCAATCAAGTCTCTTTGAATTCAATGACAACTTTACTCGTACACAATTTAAGAACTTAATTGATCCTTATTTGAGACAGATTCAAGGTCGCCGTGGTATTACTGATTATCGTATCGTTTGTGATACTACAAACAATACTGGTCAAGTTATTGACTCTAATCAGTTTATTGGTGACATCTACATCAAGCCAGCCCGTTCGATTAACTTCATTCAGTTGAACTTCGTAGCTGTCCGCACTGGGGTTGATTTCTCTACCATTGTTGGTCAGTTTTAATTAAAAGATAGGAGTTAAACAAAATGGCATTTAATATTAACGATATTAAGGGAGCGTTCAACCTAGCTGGCGCACGTAATACCCTTTTCTCACTACAGGTAACTTCGCCTCCTTATTTGGGTGCAAGCGATGCGGACAATAAATTAGTTTTTACTGGTCGTGCCGCTCGTATTCCTGAAACAAAGGTCAACACAATTCAAGTTCCTTACTTTGGTCGTAAGATTAAGTATGCTGGGGATCGTACATTCGATCCTTGGACCATCACTGTAATCAACGATGAAGACTTTAAGGTTCGTGATAACATGGAAGCATGGTTGTCTTCTATCAACAGTCACACTGGTAATATTCTTTATTCTGGTGCTATTGGCGCTCAGTATAAGTCAAATGCTACTGTAACTCAGTATGCCAAGTCTGGTGAAATCATTCGCGTTTATCAATTCAATGGTATTTTCCCATCTGATGTAAATGCAATTGATCTAGATTGGGATGCTACTGATAGACTTGAAGAGTTCCAAGTTACATTTGAATATGATTATTGGACTGTTTCTGGCGGAAGCACAGGCGATGCTGGAACAGCGTCAGCTTATATCTAAGAGTTTTTGACCGAACCTATATAATATAATGACGTAACGCGAGGTACAAACTGTGGAACTATTTGGTTTTGAAATTAAAAGACGGCAGGGAGAAGAAGCAAAGGACGTTACATCCTTTGCTCCTGTTGATAAAGATGATGGTGCAGTTAATGTTTCTGCTGGCGGCACTTGGGGAACTTACCTCGACCTAGAAGGTGCCGCCAAAACAGAAGCTGAACTTGTTGCCAAATATAGAGAAATGGCTCTTCAACCAGAATGTGAAATGGCAATTGATGAAGTTGTCAACGAAGCTATTTCACGAGAAGATGACAGATCAATCGTCGATATTAATACTGACGAATTGGATAGTATTGTCACCCCAAAAATCAAAAAGATTTTGCACGATGAATGGACTAAAATCCAAGAAATGCTTAACTTCAATAATTTTGGATATGAAATCTTTCGTCGGTTTTATATTGACGGACGACTATATTATCATGCTATGGTTGATGCTAATAATCCTCGTGAAGGCATTCAACAATTTCGATACATCGATCCTCGTAAAATTAGAAAAGTTCGTTCTTCTCACAGAGAAAAGAGAGGAACTGCAACGGTAACTATTACCGATGATGAATTCTATATGTACAACGAAAAGGGTTTCCGTAATACATCAGGAAACACCAATGATAATCAAGGTCTAAAGATCACTGCCGATTCTATTATCCACATTACTTCTGGTCTTATGGATAAAGATGGCAAACTAGTTCTATCCTATCTACACAAGGCAGTCAAGCCACTAAATCAACTTCGTATCCTAGAAGATGCAACAGTAATTTATCGTATCTCTCGTGCTCCAGAACGTAGAATTTTCTACATCGACGTAGGCAATCTTCCTAAGACTAAGGCTGAAGAATACGTTCGAGATATGATGACAAAACATAAAAACCGCTTAGTCTATGACGCGACAACTGGCGAAACCAGAGATGACCGCAAGTTCATGACTATGCTAGAAGACTACTGGTTGCCTCGTCGTGAAGGCGGTAAGGGAACAGAAATCGCAACACTTCCTGCTGGTCAAAATCTTGGTCAAATGGACGATGTTCTATATTTTCAAAAGAAACTTTATAAGTCATTAAATGTTCCATCTTCACGTATTGAAGGTAGTGAGCAAGGTGGTTTTAATATGGGACGTTCTTCTGAAATCTCAAGAGATGAACTTAAGTTCCAAAAATTTATTAATCGTCTACGAGTTCGGTTTTCACAATTTATGCTTGATGCATTGAAGAAGCAAATCATTCTTAAAGGTATTATGAATACCGAAGAGTGGGACTCAATCAGCAGCAAGATTTTCTTTGAGTTTGCAAAGGACAATTACTTTGCTGAATTGAAAGATGCTGAAATTCTTCGTGAGCGTCTATCTACTCTACAAATGATTGATTCATATGTCGGTAAGTATTATTCAGTTCTTTGGGTAAGAAAAAATATCCTTATGCAAACTGATGAAGACATTGAAGAAATGGACGATGATAATGCTCAAGATGAAGATTTGCAATTAAAGTTAGAACAAGAAAGAGAAATGAGCCAACAAGAAGTAGATGCTGGTCAACAACAAATTGATGCAGCTACTGATGGAACACAGGCTCCTCCTACAAATACAGTCGATAAAAAGAAGTCTGATGAAAAGAAAACACCAACTTCAGAAAAACCAAAAACAAAACAAGGAAATTCAAGGGCAGCTAACAAATTACAGCCATATACTCGTCAAACAGTACAAGGCAGTAGCACACCCTATTATAGAAATGTCCCTAAAACAAAAAAATAAAATAGCTAAATAAAAGGAAAATTACATGCCTTATAATGTTGATGATATCGTGCAATTCGCGGCAACAAGAGATACCTCTAGACTACAAGATGCACTAGGTGATGTTTTGGCTCAAAAGGCTGCTGACGCAATTCAATACCGTAAAGAATTAGTAGGAAAATCTTTCACTGATAGTCCTGAAGAAGATAACGAGGAAGAAGATGACGAATAAAAATCTTACTGAAAAATCAAATCCAGACGCAAAGTATGGCTATGGTGATCTGACTCCAGATGAAATCGCGCTATTGAAGTCCGATGGAATTGATAAGATCGACAAGACAGGCAGCAATGTATTTGCCGTCTCAAAGAGTGTTCTAAAGGACATTACTCGTCGTGCCGATCAACAAAATAACGGTAAGACAGTTAAGCCTCGTGAGAAGAAGATGGAGACCGCTGAGTCTATGATTAATCGTCTTCGCTCACAAGCATCTTCTATTATGGAAGTATCTACAAATCCTGGAGACGTTCCTGCTCCTGCGGCATCTGACAATCCTCAAGCTGGCGCTAACGAAGTTCAGAACGATCCAAAACCAGGTAAAAGCGATTCTACATCTAATATAAAGCTTAAGCTAAAGAATATTGCAATCGCTGCTGCTGATGTTCATGATGGCGTCTCAGAAGATAGTGAAATTGAACCTTGGATGGAACAATGCATCACTAGAACTGAAAGCGAAATGAAAAAGATTGTTGATCATTTCAGAAGCAAAACAGACGATGATAAGAATGTGACTAATGAATCACTAGAAGAAGCAAAGTATAAGATGCCTCTTCCTGGTCACATCTATCACGAAAAGTCAATTCCAGAATTGCAATTTATTCGTAAAGATGCAAGTGCTGCCGCTAAGGCTATGCGTGGCCACAATCCTCAAGCAGAAGCAAAGTATCTCGACCAAGTAAATGATGCAAGCACAATTCTACATCATCGTGCAGCCTTTGGTTTACAACAACAGCCAAGCCCTACAAAGGAATCTGTTGACGAAGCCAAGAATTATTATCAAGGCGCAAATCCATTTACAATTAAAACTGGCGCTGATGGTAAGTTGGTTACAGTTAGAAAGCCTAAGCCTCAAACGGGAAATGCTGCCATTAGAGCAGCTATGGCTGCTTATGATGAGAAAATGAAAAAGAACGAAGAAACTATCTATGAAGATAATGAATATGAAATGGCTCGTAATCAATTAGCAACTGCTAAGAGAGCAATCGATACATTAACTGGAATGCTACACGGTGAAAGCGATCTTCCTGCTTGGGTACAGTCAAAGATTACTCAAGGTTCTGCTATGTTAGACGCAGTTGCCGATTATATGGCATCAGATAATATGAAAGAAGACACAGACCTAGAAGAAGCAAAAACATCAAAGCCAGTAACATTTAAAAATAATAATAAAGTTGCTGTTGCTCACGATGGCGGAAATTGGCTTCCAGCTTCTGTTAGCTATTCCGATGGTACAGAATCAAGTTTACATAAAGATCACGATGCAGCAAAAGCTGCTGCCGAAAAATGGGTAAACGAAGAAGTCGAACTAGAAGAAAAGTTGGCTGCGGACGCAACTGCTGCTGATTATATTCATGACTTTGTTCATTCTAAGAACCCTCGCTTTGAAGGTATGACTAAAGCTCAACGTACTAAGATGGCTTTAGGTGCTTTTTATTCAAAGAACGAAGAAGTTGAACTTTATGAAACAAAATCATCATATCCAATTTATCATTCAACATATTCTGATGCTGTTAACCATGCATTAGATCATCATGAAAATAACAAATTATCTGTATCTCCAGAAGATAGAGATACACATGTTGGTCTTGGTCCAAAAAAGCCATCTGAAGGACATACAGTTTCTTTACATATTCCAGCAAATCATAAAGAAACTGGAAAAAAACATATGATCCATCTTCAAGTTTATAATAGAGGCGGATCAAAGCCATATGAATTAAATACATATTCCAGCACATCTAGAAATTTACAAAAAGAAGAATTTGATTCTTTTGAAGAAGAAGTCTTTCATGTTGTAAAAAGCAAAACAGATTCTTATGGTCCAGCAGGACATGTTAGTACACACGCAACTTCCAAGAGAGCAAGATCAGCCGCAGATCGTCGTTCAGAAAAGAATGGCGGAGCAGCATTTCATGTTGTTAGAGTTGAAGAAGAAACATCATCTTTAGCTAGAAAAATTCTAGAGGCTAGAGTTAAAAAATCTTTAGAGCCTAAAGCAAAGCCATTGTATTCTGATCACGAAGGTAATGCTACATTTGTTTATCCTGTAAAGAAGACAACAAGCGAAGATACTACTATGCCTACAAATGATGGTCAACATCCTGATGCGGACCCAGCACCAACAACTATTCCTAATGTAACAAAGAAAAAGAAGCCAACTGGTTCTTCACCAGCGGCATCTGCGATGGAAGAATATTTCCAATATATTGGTATTCATGAATCTCGTCGTAATGGTTCTGTCCTTTCAACCGATGAAAATAAGGAGTAATCATTATGAAACTAATTACTGAACAAGTAGAAGAAGTACAATACATTACTGAAAAGCGTGAAGACGGTAAGAAGAATTACTACATCACAGGTATTTTTCTTGAGTCTGCTGTAAAGAACCGTAATGGTCGTTTGTATCCAGAAGAAATTATGGATAGCGAAGTTGCTCGTTATACAGCAGAAGCAATCAATGCTAATCGTGCGTATGGCGAACTAGGACATCCTCCTGGTCCAGGCATCAATCTTCATTTGGTCTCACACATGATCAAAGAACTTAAAAAAGACGGAACACAGTATATTGGTAAGGCACTTGTTACTGAAACTCCTATGGGTAAGATTGTTCAAAATCTAATCGATGCGGGTGCTGGTCTTGGAGTTTCTTCTCGTGGTCTTGGAACTTTAACAGAGCGTAATGGTATCATGGAAGTCCAAAAGGATTTCCGTCTTGCTACTGCTGCTGATATTGTTGCCGATCCTTCCGCTCCTAATGCATTTGTTAAAGGCATAATGGAAGAAGTTGATTGGTGGTACGATATTTCTAAAGATAATTGGAAGGCAGTTCAAGTAGTTGATCAGTCACAAACACAATTGAGATCGGCTTCTCTTTCTCAAATCACTGAGCAAAAGTTACAAATGTTTCAAAGATTTGTAAATACCTTAGCTGAAAATTAACAAAACCATAAATAGTAAGAAATTTTACCGATAGGAGTTAACACATGACTAAAAAGAGTTTGAAGGAAAACGAACAAATCAATGAATTTGATTCGTCAAGTGGTGTCTCGCATACTGCTGATCCTGTCGCAACTGGTTCACATAATCGTCCTGCCGATAAGTTCGAGGGAGAAGCTGGCGGCGAAACCTATGAAATGACAACTAAGTCTGAAGTTCTAAATGCACTTATGCAAATGGGCGCTCAACTTGGTAAGGAAGAGCTAAAGGATATTTTCAATCAAGTTGCATCTGCTCTTGGTGGTTCCGCTTCTCGTCCTGCCGATAAAACAACAGGCGAAACTGGTATGGTTTCATTGTCACCCAGTGATGCAAAGCCTAGCACTGCCGATATGAAGTCCTCTCCTAATGGTGCAAATATGGCTGGTCCATATAAGGCACATGTTGCTGGCGTTCCTACTGGTAGAGGCGAAATTGGACAATTACGTCTTTCTCCAACCTCTGCTATGTTCATGGCAAAAGAAGATGTCGCTGACATTTTTGGTGGCGATGATCTATCAGAAGAAATTAAAGAAAAGGCAGCTATCGTTTTTGAAGCCGCTATTAACACCCGTTTAGTTACTGAAGTAGCTCGTTTAGAAGAAGCCTTCGAAGAAAAGCTACTTGAAGAAGTCGAAGAAATCCGCACTGAACTTGTTGAAAACGTTGACAGATATTTGAACTACGCCGTTGTAGAATGGATTAATGAAAATTCTGTCGCTATTGATTCGACTCTAAAGAATGAGATTGCTGAAGATTTTATCAATGGTTTAAAGGCTCTATTCGAAGATAATTATATTGATCTTCCTGAATCTAAAACTGATGTTGTAAATGATATGATGGAACACATTGAAGAACTAGAAGCTAAGTTAAACGCAACAATTGACGAAAATATTGATCTAAAACTAGCTTTAGATGAGCAATCAGTTGTAGAGGCATTTGCCGATATCTCTGAAGGTTTAACAGTCAACCAAGCTGAAAAGCTTCGTGTTCTTTCTGAGAACATTACTTATACATCATCCGAAGATTTCTACAAGAAAGTTTCTATTCTTAAGGAATCTTATTTCAATAAAAAGCCTGTTAATACTCTTACCGAAGAAGAAGATTTCCTAGCAGAAGATGTTAACACATCTGCTCCTACTGGAACTATGAATCATTATGTAAAAGCAATCTCAAATCAAGTCAAGAAATAACTTATTATAAATAAGATATCAACAAGGAGAACATAAAATGTTTCTAAACGAAGAAATTCAAAACAAGTGGAGTCCAGTATTGGACCACCCTGAGCTTAACAAGATTGGCGACATTCATCGCCGTAGCGTTACTGCACAACTATTGGAAAACACTGAACGTGCTATGCAAGAAAACGGTGGATATGCTCCACAGTCACTTCTTGAAACTTCAGGCGCTCTTCCTACCTCACTAACAGGCGGTTCATCTAACTACGATCCAGTTCTAATTTCACTAGTTCGTCGTGCTATGCCTAACCTAATTGCTTATGATATCTGCGGCGTTCAGCCTATGACTGGTCCTACTGGTCTAATCTTTGCTCTACATCCTAAGTATGACGGTCAAGCTTCTGGCAACACTGAAGCCTTCTACAGCGAAGCTAACACTGGTCAGTCTTCATACGGTCAGGGTAACACCATGACAACCATTGGTGATTCAAACGTAGGTAACTACGCTTCGAACGCATCTATCGTTGTTTCTGGCAACTCACAGCTTTATAACTTCGCTGGTGGCACAGGTACTGCACAAGCCGAAGCTCTTGGATCAACCAGCAACGCCGACTTCCGTCAAATGTCATTCGCCATTGACAAGGTTCAAGTTACTGCTCGTTCACGCGCTCTAAAGGCTGAGTACACCATCGAACTAGCACAAGACCTAAAGGCTATTCACGGTCTAGACGCTGAAACAGAATTGTCAACAATTCTATCAGCCGAAATTCTTGCTGAAATTAACCGTGAAGTCATCCGTACCATTCAAGTAACTGCCGTTACTGGTGCTGCTGATACAACAACTGCTGGTACTTTCGATCTTGACATCGACTCAAACGGTCGTTGGTCAGTTGAGAAGTTCAAGGGTCTTATGTTCCAAGTTGAGCGTGAAGCCAACCAAATCGCCAAGCAAACAAGACGTGGTAAGGGTAACATCATCATCTGTTCGTCAGATGTTGCTTCTGCTCTTCAAATGGCTGGCGTTCTTGATTACGCTCCTGCTCTAAACTCAAACAACCTACAAGTTGATGACACTGGCAATACCTTCGCTGGTATTCTAAATGGTCGTATTCGCGTTTATATCGATCCTTATTCTTCAGGTCATTATATGGTTGTTGGCTACAAGGGTTCTTCATCCTTTGACGCAGGTCTATTCTACTGTCCTTACGTTCCTCTACAAATGGTTCGCGCTGTTGGTCAAGACACCTTCCAGCCTAAGATCGGCTTCAAGACACGTTATGGTATCGTTGCTAACCCCTTCAATAAGGGCGCTACAATGTCAGACGGTACACTAGTTCAAAATACAAACCAGTATTATCGTCGGGTACTTATTAATAATATTCTTTAATTTGAACTTTTTCTAATCTAAGACTACTAAATACTCCTGTAGAAATGCAGGAGTATTTTTTTATGTCTAAAAACACAGCAACATCTGGTTTTGTTTATATTTGGTATGCTTGATTTTTTTGTCTTCTAAATAGAAGGTCTAGAAAGTATTACTAGACCAATAATAATAAAAAAATATATACCAACTTTATGGGGGCTGAGAAAGCTAGACAAAACTCAGCCCCCATTTTTTAGGAGAAAACAATGGCTGCGTTGAGTAATAATCCTACAAACAAAAACTTTCTGTCCCCAACAGCGTTTAAGTTTGAGATCGCACGTATGCCAACTTTTACCTACTTTGTTCAATCCGTACAGTTTCCAGAACTAAACTTAGGATACACAGATTTAAATACTCCCTTCAATAGACTATCAGTTGAAGGCGATCATACTAAGTTTGGTAATCTTAATATTACATTTAAACTAGATGAAGATATGTATTCGTATCTTGAAATTTTTGACTGGATGACAGGCGTAGGTAAGCCTCGTAGTTTTGATCAATATGCAAATTTAAAATATCAAGATGCTGGAACTGGAAAAGGTCTTTACTCAGAAGGACAATTGACATTCCTAACTAACTCTAAAAATCCTAATATAAATATAACATTCGCTGATATGTATCCTATCAATCTAGGTAATTTTAGAATGGATTCTACAGTTGATGATGTGAACTATGTAACCGCTGATGTCACGTTTAACTTCTTTGATTACGTGTACTCTAGAATATAACATAAGGATTTGTGATGAAAATTGAAGAAATATTTTCTATTTGGAATGATGACAGTAAAATAAATAGCCTAGAAGTAGGACAAGAAGCACTAAATATCTCAAAAATACACAACAAATATATTCAGGTGTTCACAGAAGAACGCCTTCTTTTGATGCGCCTAGAAAGTGAATATAAAAAATTATACAAAAATATTCATGAATACTATTCTGGAACGTTAGACGATGAAACACGAATTGAACTTGGTCTTGAGCCAAATCAAAAGCTAATCTTAAAAGCTGATGTATCGATGCATATCGAAGCAGATGATTTAATCATATCCAAGTGCTTAAAAATTGGTATGCAAAAAGAAAAGCTACAACTTTTAGATTCAATAATCAAGACAATATCAAACAGAGGATTTCAGATCAAGTCCTATATTGATTATCAGAAGTTCTTGAACGGGGAATAACGTGGCAGATATTATCATCCATAAAATATCAGAGGTATATGTTAAAGTAATCTGCGATGGCGGTATTGCTTATCAAATGTCTGAACATTTTACATTTATGATACCAAACGCTAAGTTTCACCCAAAAGTAAAAGCTAAGGTATGGGATGGTAAGATTAGACTATTCAATCTCGGTAACAGAACAATTTATACTGGTCTTGTGCCTAAGATCGAAGAATGGGCAAAGAACAACGAATATACAATAGAATACTCTGGAGACTTTGGTAACAAAGAATTTTCAGTAAAAGAAGCTAGCGATTATATCAAAAAGCTAAACCCAACTATGACACCACACGAACATCAGATTAAAGCATTCATTCATTGTGTTCGTAATCAAAAAGCTGTACTGATTTCTCCTACTGCTTCTGGCAAATCATTCATCATTTATATGCTAACTAGGTATTTTGATAGGAAGACACTTATCATTGTTCCTACTACTGCTCTAGTAAAACAAATGTCAACAGACTTTTTGGAATATGGCTATGACGAACCTATTCACCAAATTATGTCTGGAAAAGAAAAACAAACTGATGAACTTGTAACCGTATCAACATGGCAGTCAATCTATAAGATGCCAAAAGAATGGTTCGATCAATATGAGATGGTTGTGGTCGATGAAACTCACCATGCTAAATCTAAATCGTTTGTTGATATTTTATCTAAAATGACAAAGTGCAAATACAGGTTTGGTCTTACTGGAACTTTGGATGGAATTGAAGTTAACGAACTTGTTCTAGAGGGACTTCTTGGACCTGTCAAGAGGGTTATAAAAACATCAGAGTTGATGGAAAAGAACTTAGTGTCTAAGCTAAACATCAAGTCTCTTATACTCAGGTATCCAGATGAAATATGCAAGCTAAATAAGAATATGCTATACAAAGATGAAATTCATTTTCTAGTTACAAACGCAAAAAGAAATATATTCATCAGAAATCTAGCACTGTCTCTTACAAGTAACACTCTTGTATTATATCAGTTTGTTGAAAAACACGGTAAGCCACTATACGAAGATATTGCTAAGGCTGCTCCAAATAGAAAAGTATTTTTCATATCTGGTGATATTGATGCTGATGTTAGAGAAGAAGTTAGACGAATCACTGAGACCCAAACTGATGCTATCATTGTAGCTAGTTATGGTACATTTTCAACAGGTACTAATATTAAGAACCTAAATAATATTATATTCGCTTCTCCTAGTAAATCTAAAATTAGAACATTACAATCTATTGGTCGTGGTCTAAGATTATTCGAAGGTAAAGCTACTGCTACTCTTTATGATATAGCCGATGATATGTCTTGGAAAACTCACAAGAACCATACGCTAAATCATTTACAAGAACGTCTTAAGATATATGCTGCTGAAAACTTTGATTATAAAATTTATAGGATAAATATAGACCAATGACAAATTCTGAATATCTTGTAATTAAAATTAATGAATCAACTCTTATCGGTGAAAAGATAACATCTACATATTCTGATTCTGAAGTAAACATTAAGAATGTATATGAAATCTTAGCAGATGAACGAGATGATAAAGTTTACTACTACATGGTTCCTTGGTTTGTTCTGTTTGAGGATCAAACTGTCTTGTTCAATAAGAAACATGTTATCTGCGAATCATTACCTACTGATCAACTTATTAAGATGTATCTAGAAACAATCAATAAGTATAAGTTGAAGTACAAGGACAAGGATCAGTTTCATGCAGATGAACTTGATCTAGACGAACTAGATATAATGGATGACAGCTATGATAAGATTGATAAGTCACGATTGAATTAATAGTTATTTAATTAGTGATTCTCAACGACAACATCCTATTATAACACCCTTAAAATCATATGTCAAGCGAAATCGTACAACATTACAAATTATTAATGTTTGAAAATAGTGCTTGACAAACACCAAAGATAGTGATATGATCTGTGTGATCATAGATGGAGTAATTGATTATGACTGAGAAAAGAAAACCAATATACTATGTGGAGAATAAGCGATTTCTTCAGGCTATGATTGTGTATTTGAATGCATGTAAAGCTGCTGAAGCAGAGGGAGTTCAGCTTCCAAAAATTCCAGACTACATCGGAGAATGCATCTTTAAGATTGCACAGGGACTATCCCACAAAGGTAACTTCATCAATTACTCATATCGAGAAGAGATGATCGGTGATGGTATCGAAAGTTGTGTAAAGTACATTCGTAGTTTCAATCCAGAGAAATCTTCCAATCCGTTTGCTTACTTCACTCAGATTTTATATAACGCTTACATTCACCGAATTCAAAAGGAAAAGAAGCAACAATATATAAAGTACAAGAGCATGGAGCGTCATATCATTCACGACATGCAAGGCGATGATTATGAGTTCTACACTCAGCAAACGGACAACACAGATGCTATCAATAATGTTATTATTTCTTTTGAGGCGTCTTTGGAAAAAAAGAAAAACAATATTAAAAAAGGATTAGAACTATTTGTTTCTGAGGAGGAAATTGAAGATGTACGAGACATTACCACCGATCATCCAGCAATGGATACACAACTTGATGAATGAAAAAAATAATAATATCAGATATAATCATTATCGCCAGCTTATCAATGTCAAGGAAGAAATTGATAAGGCAATCAAAGAACATGAAAAGAACCTATTGAACGTAAGATGAAAATAGCTATTTTAGAATATTGTGTATACCATACAAAATATATTGGTGACAAAATGCCAAACAATTATGTTGGCTCCTCATCTGTACATAAAGTTGAATGCGGGTATAAAGGATCAGTAAAATCAAAAAAATGGAAAAAAATATGGGAACTGGTATATCAAAACATCTCTATAAAAAGTATTATATAAAAGGAATTAACCCTAATGAACGCATTGGTAAAAATGGACCAGCGCCTAATGAAAAGAAAGGAGGTTATCGCTTATGAAAATTTGTATTCTCGGTGATACTCACTTTTGGTGTTCGTAATGACAACATGCAGTTTCATTCTTTCTATAGGAGATTTTATACCAATATATTTTTTCCATACTTAAAAGAGCATGGTATCAAACAAATCATTCAGCTAGGAGATTTGTTTGATCGTCGAAAGTATATCAACTTTAATAGTTTATACCAAAGCAGAGATTACTTCTTTGATGTTATTGAAAATGAAAATTACAGATTAGATGTATTTCCAGGAAATCATGATATTTTTCATAAGAATACGCTAGAGGTAAATTCTCTTAATCTTCTGCTTGGAGAATATTCAAATATCAATATCGTTGATCGTTCAAAAGAAATATCTTATGGCGGCAAAAGTATTGCATTGGTTCCTTGGATTTGTGATGATAACGAAGACGAAACTCTAAACTTTCTAGATAAGACTAAAGCAAAAATCTGCATGGGTCATTTTGAAATTCAAGGGTTTGAAATGCATAAGGGTCACATCTGTGAAACGGGATTTGATCGCTCTGCCTTCCATAAATTTGATCTAACGCTATCGGGTCACTATCACACTCGTTCTCAAAAGGAAGGTATTACATATGTTGGTACGCCTTATGAAATGACATGGAGTGACTATAATGACGATAAAGGATTTCATATTCTAGATACTGAAACTTTAGACTTGACATTTGTACAAAACCCATATAAGATGTTCCATAAGGTTAGTTACAACGACTCTAAGTGGACCAACCAAGATCATATAAATGGTTTTGATTTTTCTGATCTAGAGGGTGCGTATGTTAAGGTTATTGTTTCTGAAAAAACTAATCCTTATTGGTTTGATCTTTTCATAGATAAGATTGAAAAAGTAAGCCCTACTCATATACAAATAGTTGATGAAACTTTGAGGTTAGATGTTGAAGATGATGGAATTGTCGATGAGTCCGAAGATACCGTTTCCATTCTTGGAAAATACGTTGATGCTCTTGATGCTGATATTGATAAAGTTATGCTAATGGATGTTGTTCGTAATTTGTATGCAGATGCCTTGAATAGTTAGGAGTAAGTTTTGATTATCTTTAAAAAAGTAAGGTATAAGAACTTACTCTCTACTGGCAATGCATTTCTTGAAATTCAAATGGATACAGCGCAATCTACTTTGTGTCATGGTTCAAATGGTTCAGGAAAAAGCACATTTATCGAAGCAGTATCATTTGCTCTTTATGGCAAACCATTTCGAAAAACAAACAAGCCTCAGCTTGTAAACTCTATCAACAAAAAAGAACTATTAGTAGAGATTGAGTTTTCAGCGAATAACAAAGAATATCTTGTTCGTCGTGGGATGAAACCAACTGTCTTTGAAATATATGAAAACGAAAAGCTACTGAACCAAGACGCAGCAATACGAGACTATCAAGAAATTCTTGAAAAGTCAGTTCTAAAAATGAACCACAAATCTTTCTCTCAGATTGTTGTTCTTGGTTCAGCTACTTACGTTCCTTTTATGCAACTATCTGCTGTTGCTAGACGAGACATTATCGAAGACCTTCTTGATATTCAAGTATTTTCTACCATGAATGTTTTGCTCAAGGAAAAGGTAAGTTCGGCTAAGTCTAGAATATCGGAAAACAAATACAATATAGAAATCACCAAAGAAAAGATAGAACTTCAAAAAGAGTATCTTCGCAAACTCAAGCAAAATGACCAACAAGTCATACTAGATAAGCAGAAGATTATTGAAGATCAAGAATCTTTGATTGAACAATATAATGAATCTATTTCTGATGTGCAGAATAAAATTGATGCCTTACTTGAAACTATATCTGATAGTGAAAAAGTTTCAAAGAAGCGGGATAAGTATCAAACACTTGAGAGTGACATAAAGTTAAAATTATCAAAAGTAAAAAAAGACTTTAAGTTCTATGATGAAAATCAAAACTGTCCTCAGTGTAAACAAGGTATAGACCACGACTTTCATTCTCAGGTTCAATCAGAGAATAGTAAGACAATAGATGAATTTGAAAAGGTTCTTTTGAAAATATCTAAAGAGATGGTCACGATCAATTCTCGTATTTCTGAAATTCATTTGATAAACAAGCTTATTTCTAAACATCAAACTGCTATTTCTGCAATAAACGAAAATACTTCTGCCGTATTCTTCTATATAAAAAAGCTGCAAAAGGAAATTAGTTCGTTACAGAATGTCAGATCAATTGATGGGAATGATTTGAAGGAACTAGAAAACAACCAAACTTCTCTTGCTAAATATGAGACAGAAAAAGAACAGCTTCTGAAAGAAAAAGCTACTCTTGATATTGCTTCTGTCATTCTAAAGGATGGCGGCATTAAAAGTAAAATCATTAAGCAGTACATTCCAATCATCAATAAACTAATCAATAAGTATCTCTCACAGATGGAATTTGTGGTTGACTTCAATCTAGACGAAAACTTCAATGAAACCATTAAGTCAAGATTTAGGGATGAGTTCAGCTATGAATCATTCTCTGAAGGAGAAAAGACTAGAATTGATATTGCACTATTGTTTACTTGGAGAGCAATTTCTAAGATACGAAACAGTAACAATACAAACATTTTGATACTTGATGAGATTGGAGACAGTTCTTTGGATTCATCGGGCAACGAAGAGTTTATTCGTATTCTTCAAGAACTAGCTGGTGATACCAATATCTTTATGATTAGTCATAGAGCAGAAGGCATCCAAGACAAGTTCCAACGGGTTATTGAATTTTCTAAAGAAAAAAACTTTACAAGGATTTCGCAATGATTTTAACAACAGTGCCACACACTGATCCTATTCTACATACTCCGTGCGAGAAGTATAACTTCCTTTCTCCTCAGATTAATATTGTAGAATTCTCTGAAAATCTAGTAGAAACGATGAGGGCTAGAAATGGTCTTGGTTTGTCTGCTAACCAAGTAGGGGTCGGTCTTCAAATTTTTACAATGGAAACTGATCCAACATTAGTGGTTGTAAATCCTAAGATAGTTGAACTTTCGGAAGAAACTATCATACTGGAAGAAGGATGTATTTCTTTTCCTAAATTGATTGTTAAAGTTAAGAGACCTCTATGGGTTAAGGCTAGATTTAATTTTCCAAACGGACAAGCAAAGACACATAGATTTGAAGGAATGACTGCCAGATGTTTTCTACATGAATATTCTCATCTTCAAGGTAAGACTATGATTGATGATACAAATAAATTTTATAGAGAACGTGCTGTAAAGCAACTTGATAAAATAATGAAAGGGGTCAGATAAATTATGATTAATATATCAAACATAACAATTCAAGAAAATAAAACTACAGATACAGAAGAAACTCAATATATTTCCCAAGCTTCGGTAATTGAGTATAAATACAACGAAGGAAAAGCTCTTCAAGAAATAACTGATTATGTCAATAAGACATACGGTGAGCATTATTCCCAAAATAAATTTCAAGCTACAGAATTTATTATTGACTCTGGTCATGGAGAAGGATTTTGTTTAGGCAATATGCTAAAGTACACTCAGCGTTACGGTAAGAAGGATACTCCTACAGAATGGCGCAAGGACCTAATGAAGGTTATTCACTATTCGATCATGATGTTACATGTGCATGATCTACAACATAAAACTTCTAAATAGAAAGAATGTCATTTAGGGGTTATCAATGAAAACATTTCTCGATTTTTATGAAGATAAGGTTAAGGAACCAACTGGCAATCTAAAGACTGCTTGTTGGAAAGGTTATACTGCTGTAGGAACAAAAAAGAAAAACGGTAGAACTGTTCCAAATTGTGTTCCTGTTTCGGAGGCTGAAGATTATATTTTTGGTAATTCTCAGAAGCCAACTGCCTATAGTGATGTAAACCCATCTGTAGGTAGTGCAACTTCTAAGAAATTATACAACACAGATCAAGCAAATCCAAATTCGCGTCCAAAGAATAAGAAGCCTCTAAATAAAGTTGTGCAACCACCTAAAATAACAAACTCTCCTAATCAACAAGAAATGCCACGAACTCATAATGACTTGGATCGCAAGCATCCTATGGTTCCAAAGAAACCAGTCGTCGAAGAAGTTCTAAATCTTGAAGAAACAAACTTTTCTAATCGTGCAGTTAGCATTTATCCTCACGGTCAAGGTTCTGATGTAGGCAGTCGTGTCCCAACTAGCAAACCCACACAGATATCAACCTCTTCAGCCGTAGGAAATGAACAACATAAAAATAGATCGTTCTTTAATAGTCCTGAAAAAAAGGATTATATCGAAGGAATGGTTAATAATATAAAATCTGGAAAAACTCTTCCTCCAGTAATGTCAACTCCACATCCTGCTAATCCTTCAAAGAATATTGTAGTTGATGGAAATCATAGAGCATTTGCTCATAAAGAAGCTGGAGCATCTCATATTCCTGCTGTTCATGTAAGCCACGATAATATCCATATAGCTTCTCATGATTACGAGCATCCAGATCAATCATTTCATCCACTATCTTCTTTTAAATCAAAAGATGGTACATATGATATGCATAAGCGTAGACCACAACTAGGCGGAAAACCTCTTAAACACTATTTTACTGAAGAAGTTCTAACTGAACGTGGAGCAGATTCAAAAGGATATAAGCGTCCCACTGAACAAGGTGCTGGATTGACTGCTAAGGGAGCTAAACACTTTGGTGTTCAAACTGCCGTTACTGGTAAAGTTAAAGCAGGGTCTAAAGCAGCTAAAAGACGCAAATCATTTTGTGCCAGAATGTCTGGTATGAAAGGTCCTATGAAGGACGAGAAGGGTAGACCAACCCGCAAGGCAATGTCACTACGCAGATGGAGATGCAGATAATGTTAACCTTTAAAGAATTTATTGTTGAAGGTAATCCTTTAGCCCGATTAAATGCTACTAAGGGAGAAGGTCGTGCCTTTTCTGTTATATCTGCTGAACGCGAAGGATTGCCAAAAGCAGAAAACGAAAGAAGAACCGCAGAATTAAAAAAGAAGTTAACTGCTCAAGGTTACGGACATAGACGCGCAATAGGACACTGGGAAGGTGGAAAAGAAAACTCCTTACTAGTACAAGCAAAAAATACTGGTACAAAATCTGCTGGTAAACTAAGATATGATATGAACCGTCATGGTAAAACATATGGACAAGATTCGGTATTGCATCACGATGCTAGTGGAGCAAGAGTAGAAGGAACTAACAAAACAGGTGATCCTGGTTTTAGAAAAACTCAAAAATTAGGCAGAGTAGCTTATAATAGACCAGATGCCCCATTCCAAACAGAACTACGCCCAAGTAAAAGAAAAGCTAACGCTAGATTTACTACAACGAAAGACTAAACTAACCTCAATCATTATGATAAATTATAAAAGGAACTGAAATGGAAGTTAAGATTGAACTAGACGAACTACGTAAGCGTAAGCTTTTTGTTGCAGCACCAATGTACGGCGGTCAATGTGCTGGTATGTTCTGCCGTAGCACAAACGATCTTTCCGCTGCTGCTGTTCATTACGGAATTGACTTGAGGTTTTACTACCTCTTTAACGAATCACTAATCACTCGTGCTCGTAACTATTGCGTAGATGAGTTCTTGCGTTCTGACTGCACTCACATGCTATTCATCGATAGTGATATTGGTTTCAATGCACAAGATGTATTTACTATGTTGGCTCTAATGAGTCCAGAAAGTGAATATGATGTAATGTGCGGTCCTTATCCAAAGAAGTGTATTTCTTGGGAAAAGATTAAGCAAGCCATCGATGTTGGTGTTGCAGATGAAGACCCAAATATTCTAGAAAATTATGTTGGCGATTACGTCTTTAATCCAGTTGGCAATCAAACACAAATCCTTCTTTCAGAGCCTGTAGAAATTATGGAATCTGGTACTGGCTTTATGATGATCAGGCGTGAAACACTAGAAAAGTATCAAGAAGCATATCCTCAGTATATGTATCGCCCAGATCATGTTCGTACAGCAGCTTTTGACGGCTCACGCGAAATCATGATGTTCTTCCAAGCTGACATTGATCCTATTAATGGAACAAAGCGTTATCTATCGGAAGACTATTGGTTCTGTCAGTTGACCCGACATATTGGTCTTAAGGTTTGGTTGTGTCCTTGGATCAAGCTACAGCATGTTGGCTCTTATATCTTTGGTGGCTCTCTTGCTGATATTGCTGCGATTGGTGCTTCTGCTACAGTCGATCCATCAAAGTTAGGAAAAAAGAAGTAAATAAGACTTGACAAATAAAATAGATGTGATATAGTCACATCATGAGGAGACTGGAGATGTCAGTCACGTTTAGATGAGGTGGTCGGGCTTCTAAACATTTTTAATTTTTGTCATGTAGGAATTTTATAATGCAACTATCTGAACGTACTAGCCAACTACTAAAGAACTTTAGTAGTATTAACCAATCGGTTATTATTCGTAGAGGCAATACGCTTTCTACAATGTCTGCTCAAAAGACAATCCTAGCAAAGGCAACTATTCCAGATACCTTTGAAAAGGATATGTGCATCTATGATCTATCGCAGTTTCTTTCTGTGCTTTCTATCTTTACTAGTCCTCAATTGGAACTAGAAGAAAAGAGTGTCATGATCCACGATGACACTAAGTCTAGCCGATATTTCTTTGCCGACGAATCTCTAATTGTTCAGCCTCCTACTAAGGAACTGAATATGCAAAATGCAGAGATTGAGTTTAATCTTCCATATCAGGCATTGTCGGGTATTCTAAAGGCAACCAACATTCTTGCTGTTCCTGAGATTGCTTTTGTTGGTGAAGAAGGTAAGCTATATCTTCGTGCAATTGATAGTAAGAACCCAACATCGCATACACTAAGTCATGCTCTTGGGGAAGTTGATTCTGAGTTCTGTGCTATCTTTAAGCCAGAATTTCTTTCAAAGTTGATCGACACTGATTATAATGTTTTGATCTCATCTAAGAAGATTGCTCGTTTCTCTTCAATCGATAAGAACAGCAGTGCAGAATTGACATACTGGATCACAGTAGAAGCAAGTAGCACATTCTAAATATAATTAAATGATAATTGTTGCGGGATTGGTATAGGGACTGTGCCTTAGCCTTCCAAGCTAAAGAGACGAGTTTGAATCTCGTATCCCGCTCCAATGCTCCTATAGCTCAGTCGGTAGAGCGCCAGTTTTGTAAACTGGATGTCGTGGGTTCGATTCCTGCTGGGAGCACCATTTTTATGAGATGATATAATGAGGCGGTGTTGAAAATTCAGCCACAAACTTAGTTCTTTTTAATTGAATTGTTTCCTGAATAATATTCTTCATTCCCATATAATCATCCACTGCATATAGCTTATGTGCTTTCTTAGTGATAGCACCAAATATAGTCATGAACATTCTTTGTTTAAAAAACAAATCTGCTCCCCGACCACCCATATACATAAAAAATGACAATTGAGCATGGGCATAATGGTCTGCGATATTAGATTCGTTTGTATTATTTGGACCAGAATAAGGTTTTACTTTATTTCTTATTTCATTTATGACAGAAAGCATATACTCACTGTATAGAGAAATTGTTCCTTTAAATTCTGTTTCGGTTAATTTAGCATACTTGTCAAAGAATTTTTTTGTCGTTTCATTTTTCTTTTTTAAATATAATATTTCTTGTGTTGCTAAATCTCGTCTAGCTGCGGTATATTCTGTAGCTACTTTTTTAAATTCTTCAGGATTTTCTTTCTTAAATTTAGCACACATCTTATCAAAAACTGCAAGCCTATAGTTTACTACTTTTGAAATTACTGCCTTGTACTGTGGATATTTCATTGCAAAAGTTTCAAATGTAGTAATACCAATTCCTCCGACCCATTGTGTGTCTTGGTATTGTTTTGAAGATGCATCAAACTGACCATTCCACCCAGCACTGTGTCCTTGAGCAAACAGGTTAAAATTTAAATTATATGTTGACATAGGTTTTTGTGTTTCTGGATCAATTAAATTCTTATAATTTAATGATACTGGAAATACCCAGTTAAGAACATCACCATTAGAAAATTTATCAAAATTTATATGTACAACTTTATTAATATATTCTCTTGTTTTAGATGGGTCATGTAATATGATAGCAAGAAATTTTGTGTAGGGATCAATATCATCAGATGCATCTTTTCCGCTTGCAAACATAACTTTTTTTATGCTTATATTTGATTTTACTCCTGTTGGTAACTTTAAAGATATAGGAAAAATTTCCCCGCTATCCATGTACCTTCCGATAACATTTTTATAATTGTTACCGCCAGATGCTGCATTTTTTATAATTGTTATTGGGTCTGTGAAATATTTTATAAAGTTGGTTTCGATTTTGGTCATTGATGATTTTTTAACAAATATAACATCAATAGCAGATAAAACATCGCTTTTATATGAGATATTCATTGCGCTTCTTATATTATCTAGAGATTTGTTTTTCAATAGAATGAAAAATGGGTCTTTCTGATTTAAAAACTTATATGATGATGTTGCGCCATTTAATCTATTTGAACTAATAAAAGTTTTAGCAACGTTATATACTTTCTTAGCAAGAGAGCTATATGTTTCTTTTTTAGTTTTTTCAGTTTCTCCTACTGTGAACCCTTTTCTAATAACTTGTCCATTCATAGGAAACCTTTTAGATAAGCAATCGGTTGCTTTTATTCTATTAATAACCTCACCTGGTTTCGTCGTTGCTGCTGTAGCTTCGTTAGAAAACATAGTAAAGAAATTAATATCGTGTTTTGGTCCAATATTAGGAAAAGCGGCAAAGTAAGCAAAAGCCAAGCATTGAGCCAGTTCTTTTAGTTCTGCGGCTTTCGCGTCTTCTGGTTCGCCATAATCTAGTTCTGCCATTTTGTTTCCCTTAAATGATTATTTAGCTTAAATGATTATTTAGCTTGACATTGAAATTATAGTATGCTATATATAGAACAACCATGAATGTATAAAGGTATAAATTATGGAACCTATCGTTGATCCCGCCTTACACCAATTTGCTACTGAGCTTCAGTTAAAATATATTGAACTCATTAATGAATTTGGTGGTTACAGTTCAGCAGCAAGAAAGTTAGGAATCAATCCTGATGCTGTTCGTAATGCAATGAGGCGACTAAAAACTAAGGCTGCTATGCGCGGCTATTCTCCTGAACATGATATGACAAAGATTGCCCCTGCTCCTTATTTGATTAAGGGTACGTCTACTAATTATGATTCGGAAGGTAACATTACTTCTCAGTGGGTAAAGACTAAGGCAGACGAATCATATCGTATGCAAATGATTCTTGATGCTATTGAAGATGCAACAAATCCAATCGAACGCTTACCTCCTATCAAAGCACCGAAGACTTCTGCTTCTCATCTTTGTAACATGTATACATTTACCGATTATCATATGGGTATGTTAGCTTGGCACAAAGAAGGTGGAGCAGACTGGGATAGAGATATCGCAGAAAGAACACTGATTGGTGCATTTGAACAAATGATTACAATGTCTCCTGAAGCAGATACTTGTATTATTAATCAACTTGGTGACTTCCTTCACTATGATGGTCTAGCTCAAGTTACACCAACAAGTCATCATATGGTTGAAGCTGATGGTAATTATTCTCAGATGGTAAATTCTACTATCCGTGCTCTTCGTCGTGTTATTGATATTGCTCTTATGAAGCACCAGAAGGTTCATCTCATCATGGCTGAAGGTAATCACGATCTAGCTTCTTCAGTTTGGCTTCGTCATTTGTTCACCGCTCTTTATGAGAACGAACCTAGACTAACAGTTAATAATTCTGAAATTCCATATTATGTTTATCAGCATGGCAAGGTAATGCTTGGTTTCCATCACGGACATAAGAAGAAGAAGGAAGGATTGCCACTTCTATTTGCAGCTAAGTTCCACAAGATTTGGGGCGAAACTACAAAGCGTTATATTCATACTGGACATTATCATCATGAAGATGTCAAGGAGTTTCCTGGTGTGAAGGTAATTCAGCATCCAACATTAGCTGCTGCTGATTCTTATGCTGCTCGTGGTGGCTGGATGAGCGAACAACAAACTTCTTGCGTGACTTATCATAATGAGTTTGGTAAAGTTGGTGAAGTTGTAGTTAATCCTGAAATGCTAAATATCTAAAAAAATTAATAATCATTAGTCCACAAGATTGTAACTTTATTATGGAGATTAATATGGTATATGGTACAGAAGTAAATAAACTTGTGCGTAAAACTGATCCACAAACAAGCAAAGATTCTGCGAATAAAGTAAATTCAACATTTCTTGAAGAGATGGTACATAAAGCAATCAAAGAATATGGCGAAATTGGTTGTGTTGCCGACGATCTTCTTGATAAGTTTTCTGATTTCCCATACTCTAGTATCACTGCACGTTTTGCAGCATTAGAAAGAAAGGGATATATTCAATGCGGACCAGAAAAGAGAGCAGGTCGTAGTAATCGTGGTCAGAGAGTTATGCGTAACTTAATATAAATAAAAAGCACAAGGAGGAATGTCCGAGCGGTTTAAGGAACTAGTCTTGAAAACTAGCGTGGGTGAGAGTCCACCGTGGGTTCGAATCCCACTCCCTCCTCCACTAATTATCGGCGGAACGCTGCATGGGCAGGGCGAGGAAGGTCCAACTTCCTTAATAGGTGAAGGCGGATGGGAGCGATCCCTGAGAAGCATAAACCAAGTCTGGTCGGGTTCGAATCCTGTGCCGCCGTCAACTTTTAATCCCTCATAAATAACTTAACTGTTTTTATGAGGGATTTTTAATGTTAAGTTTTATAGAATTTTTAGAAGAACGTAAAGTTGATCCTGCTAAATTGGCTAACCGTGTTGCTCGTAGATACGGCAGTAAGAGAACAAATTACGGACCTTGGATGAATGCTAAACAAGGCGATGTTAAAAAAGGTGGGCATATTCCTCTTAGTACATATGATCGTAAGAAGGTCAGGTCTATGGAGGACAGTTATTATAAGAGAGTGTCCTCACACCCAAAAGGCGAGATAGGATATGCTCGTGAAAGAGGTTCAAAACCTTTGGTAAAGATGTCTATTAAAAGCCTTCGCGCTACACAACCTTTTAATAGAACAAATGACCCAGAAAAACTAAAAGATAAAATAGCCGATACTAGTCCTCAGAATATTCATGTTGTTACTCATAACGGTGAGCATTATGTGGCTGATGGACATCATGCTGTAATGGCAGCTCATCTTCGTGGTGACACTCATGTTAATGTCAAGCATACAAACCTTGACGAATAGGGTTGACATTTGAAATAACGTATGCTATATTATGATCTCAATAACTAAATGGAGAGTGAAATGAAATATACTATCGACCTTCCATATGAAACTATGGATGAAATTATTATCAATATGCTTACTCAAAATATTGCCGACTGGGAAGATGATCTTGCAAAAGAATGTCCTTTGATCTTTGAACGTGATCCAGAGTTGGACAAGAAGATGATCCGTAAGCACATTAAGTCTGCTCGTCGTATCATTGCTTATTATAGTGTTGGTGGATAATATGGAAAAGTATATTGTTGAAACAATTAGCATGTTCCGCATTCGATATGTTGTCGAAGCAAAGTCTAAGGAACATGCTATGGACGAATTGACTTGTAAGCTTGGAGTTGACGATAACTTCAAGGAGTTTTCTCAGCATCATATTGATGAAGTTATCAGTTCTGTTCGTGAAGTTACTGACGAAGAATACTTAGAAATATTCGACGAAGATAATGTCTATCTTTCTGGTTGGGAAGATGAAAAGAAACTAGAATTTATTAATTTTATTGATTATGGTACTGAAGAATTCCACGCTGATCCTGCTCTAAGAGAGTGGGAATATGATGGTACTGGTGTTAGAGTTTACAAAGGAACAATGAAGTTATATCCATAACTGTTTCTTTGTATAAGAAGTATGTTACCCAGTAATCTCCACTGAGGAGATTATGTTTTTAAGGATTATATTATGAGCGAAGAATTTCTCTGGTGTGAAAAGTATCGTCCTCGAACTATCGCAGATACTGTTTTGCCTGACAATCTAAAGGCTACGTTCCAACAGTTTGTAGAACAGGGCAATGTTCCAAATCTACTTCTAACTGGTAGTGCTGGCGTAGGTAAGACCACCGTTGCTAGGGCAATGCTTGAGCAAATCGGATGCGATTATATTGTTATCAATGCTTCTATGAATGGAAACATCGATACCTTGCGTACTGATATTAAGAACTTTGCCTCCACTGTATCTTTTGTTGGTGGACGCAAGTATGTTATTCTAGACGAGGCAGATCACCTTACACCTACAGTTCAAGCTGCTCTTCGTAACTTTATGGAAGAGTATTCTAAGAATTGCGGTTTTATCATGACCTGTAACTTCAAGACCCGTATCATTGAACCTCTACACTCTCGTTGTTCGGTGGTTGAATTCAAGCTAGGCAAGAAGGAAATTACAAAGCTTGCTCCTCGTTTCCTTACACGAGTTGGTACTATCCTAGATACAGAAAATGTAGAATATGATAAGTCTGCTGTAGCAGAATTTATTATGAAGTATTATCCTGACTGGCGTCGAGTTATCAATGAACTTCAGCGATATTCGGTGACTGGTAAGATTGATACTGGCATTCTTATAAACATGTCTGATGAAATCTTTGGTTCTTTAATCAAAAGCATGAAGGCTAAGGACTTCGTTACTGTTCGTAAATGGGTAGCAGAAAACTCTGATATCGACAGTTCTACTCTATTCCGCAAGTTGTATGATGCATCGTCTTCTTTGTTGACACCTCGTTCAATTCCTCATCTTGTCCTTCATATTGCAAACTATCAATATAAGGCGGCATTTGTTGCTGATCAGGAAATCAATACAGCGGCTGCTCTTCTTGAAATCATGCATGATGCGGAGTTCCAATAATGACACCCTTTGATTATATCAATGCGATCAATGCCAATAAGGATATTATTGGAAGTTCAGATAATCCAGAAGAGGTCGAGAAGGAGTATACTCCTTTTATGGTCAATCGTGGATTGTCATATTTTGTTGATACTATCTTGTATGCAAATGAAATGAACAGCGCATCTGATATTTCAAACAAGTTACAGTTCGATTATCTTCGTAATTCTATTAAGCCCAAGAAGCGTTTCTCGAAGTGGGCAAAGCGATTGTCCTCTGAAAATATCAGTGTAATCAAAGAGATTTATAAATATAGTGACAGAAGGGCTATAGAAGTCCTGTCTCTATTATCTGATTCTCAGATTGCATTGTTAAAAGAAAAGCTCAAAAAGGGTGGCGTAAAAAATGAATGATATTTTTACTGGATGTGGAGTTGAGATCACCCTCAATGATAATGATTCCTTTTTAAAAGTTAAGGAAACATTAACTCGTATTGGTGTAGCTTCAAAGAAGAATAAAACACTTTATCAGTCTTGCCATATATTGCACAAGCAAGGTAGATATGTTATTCTTCACTTCAAAGAACTGTTTATACTAGATGGCAAGCCAGCAGATTTTTCTGAGAATGATATGGCACGTAGAAATACAATTGCTCAATTATTGTCTCAGTGGGGGCTAGTCAACATTGTTGATCAGTTCACAGAAGAAGATCAGGTTGCTCCAATATCTCAAATTAAAATTCTCCCGTTCAAGGAAAAAGATGAATGGAACTTGATCGCAAAATACTCTATAGGCAACACTGTAAGAAAATAAATTGCCCTTTAATTATGAAAGATAATGTTATGACAAATAGCGAAAAAGTAGCAGATTTTATGACATCGTTTGGACAAGAGGTGGTAACTAAACCTGTATTTCCAGATAAGAATGTTATGAAGATGCGAGTGGCTCTAATCGATGAAGAGCTACAAGAACTAAAGGATGCCATCAAAGATCGAGATATTGTAGAAGTTGCTGATGCACTTACAGATATTTTGTATGTTGTATATGGTGCTGGTCACACTTTTGGTGTTGATCTAGATGCATGTTTCTCTGAAGTGCATCGTTCTAATATGACTAAGTTGGGCGAAGACGGAAAGCCAATCTATCGTGAAGACGGTAAGATCAAGAAGGGTCCTAATTACGAACGCCCTGAACTAAAGAAGATTCTTTTTCCATGATCGTAGGATTTACTGCTGGCACGTTTGATCTGTGCCACGCAGGACATCTTATGCTTTTAAAGGAAGCTAAAGAAAAGTGTGACTATCTTGTTGTTGGCTTACATACTGATCCATCAAAAGAAAGAGATTGGAAATCTTCTCCTACAGAAACAGTACTTGAGCGATATATCAGACTAAAGTCTTGTTTGTTTGTCGATGAAATTGTTCCATATGACACAGAAAATGATCTTGTTGCTTTGTTAATGTTTATCAATCCAGATATTAGATTTGTTGGCGATGATTATAACGCAGAAGAAGTTGAAAGAATAACTGGATATGATAAATGTACTAACGTTGCTTATGTGGATCGCTCACATAATTTTAGCTCGACAAAACTAAAAACGCGAATAAAACACGAAAAACAGAGTATTACATCATGGGAAAAAGAAGCAATTTTCAAAGGGTAGAAAGAGATTTCTATCCAACGCCAATGGCAGCAGTTATTCCATTGTTATCTCATCTATCGAAAAATACAAACTTTGTTGAGCCTTGTGCTGGTAATGGCGCATTAATTGATCACTTGACATTATGTGGTCATGTGTGTACAGATGCATGGGACATAGAACCTCTTCGACAAGATATTAAACAAGCAGATGCTTTGACTATAGGTCTTGGTGATTCGGATTGTTTTATTACCAATCCTCCTTGGAATAGAAAAATTCTTCATCCTATGATTGAGCACCTATCAACTATAGCACCAACTTGGCTTCTTTTTGATGCCGATTGGATACACACAAAACAAAGCATTAAGTTTATGCCAAGGCTAAGGAAGATCATTAGTATTGGTCGAGTTAAGTGGATACCTGATAGTAAAACGACAGGTAAAGATAATTGTTGCTGGTATTTGTTTGATCATCCAAGAGATGGTAGAAATCCAGTGTTTGTTCCAAGACAATAAAGGTTTATAATGACTGTTACAATTTTAGAAGGCGATTGCCGAGAATCACTTCGGACATTGCCATATAAGTCTGTTCATTGTTGTGTTACTTCTCCTCCATATTTCGGACTACGAGATTATGGGGTAGAAGGACAACTTGGTCTTGAACAAACTCCAGATCAATATGTTGCTGAATTGGTATCTGTCTTTCGTGAAGTTCATAATGTTCTAAGAGATGATGGTACAGTTTGGCTAAACATTGGTGACAGTTACGCATCGTTTCGTGATGGAAAAGCAACTCCAGACACAACTCGTGGGGATTCTCTTGGTACATTAGTTGATACAGGTAAAGCTAAGAACCGAATGGCTTCTACTTTTGTTAACACTCCGATCAAGCATAAAGACTTAATTGGAATTCCTTGGAAAGTAGCGTTTGCTCTTCAGGCAGATGGTTGGTATCTTCGTCAAGATATTATTTGGAACAAACCAAATCCTATGCCAGAAAGCGTTAAGGATCGTTGTACCAAGTCGCATGAATATATCTTCTTGCTATCTAAGAGTGAGAAATATTATTTTGATTACGAGGCAATCAAGGAACCTGCTACAACTTCTCCTGCCAGTAGAAATAAAGCCGCCGAAGGTTATCAAGCTGATTATCCTCATGGCGATAGATTTTCAGAAGGCGAAAGAGTTTGGGGCGCAGATGGCAAAAGAAATAAAAGAAGCGTTTGGAATGTTCCTTTACGTCCATATAAAGGCGCTCACTTTGCCACCTTCCCTATGGACTTAATTGAGCCGTGTATTCTAGCAGGATGTCCTGTTGGTGGTACTGTGCTTGATCCATTTGGTGGAGCAGGAACAACAGCCATTGTTTCCAATAACAATGATCGCAATTCTATTTTGTGTGAACTCAATCCAGAATATGTTGAGCTAGCCAAAAATAGAATAGCCTTAGAAGAAAAAATCCAACGAATAAAAACACCAACCACAACTTTAGAGCAATTTTTCTCTTGACTTTTCTTGCCCTCATGTTATAGTGGGGGCAAGTTTTTATTGTGAGGTACTATGAAATTTTATACAGAGGCTTCGCAACGAGGCAACAATATCTTTATTCGTGGATATAACAATGGGCAGCGAGTTCAAAAAAAGATTCAGTATGAGCCATATTTGTTTATTTCCAGCAAGAAAGAAGATGCTCCATATAAAACTCTAGATGGTCGCCCTGCTGATCGTATTGATTTTGATAGTATTAAGGAAGCTAAAGAATTTATTGCTCGTTACAAAGGCGTAGAAGGGGTAAGCATTTATGGTCTAAATTCTTTCCTCTATACGTATCTTAACGATGAATATCCTGGTCAAGTTGAGTTTGATTTGAATGAGATCAGAACTGTTAGTCTGGATATCGAGTGTGCGCCTGAAGGAGAAGAAACTGGATTTCCTAATATCCAAACTGCAAATCAACCTATTACAGCTATCACTTGTAAGTTTAGGGATAAGCACTATTCTTTTGGTTGCGGACAATTTGTATCAAAGGCAAGCAATGTAATATATAAGAAGTGCAGCGATGAGCGTGAGCTTCTGTTGGAGTTCATCGGGTGGTGGGAAGCTACTGATCCTGATGTGGTCACTGGTTGGAACATCGAGTTCTTTGACGTTCCTTACATTGTAAATCGTATTAAGCGTGTATTGAATGAAGATCAGGCAAAGCGTCTTTCGCCTTGGAAGATTCTTGATGAGCGTGAGATTGAAATTCAAGGTCGAGAGCAACAAACCTTCCGTCCAATGGGAGTTTGTGTTCTAGACTATCTAAAGGTTTATAAGCAATTCACTTATGTTCAGCAGGAAAGCTATAAGCTAGACCATATTGCCTTCGTCGAACTCGGTGAACGTAAGCTAGACTATACAGGATATGACGGACTAACCGATCTCTATCGTCGTAACTTTCAGCAATATCTTGAATACAACATTCATGACGTTGAACTAGTAGCTAGGCTAGAGGAGAAGCTAGGTCTTCTTGCTCTGGGTATGACACTATCTTATGATGCCAAGATTACATACAGCGATATGTTTACGAGCATTCGTCTGTGGGATATTATTATTCATAATTATCTTCTTGATCGTAATATTGTCATTCCTTTGGCTAAGGACTATAAAAAGGGTGAAAAGTTTGCTGGTGCATATGTTCGTGAACCAAAGATTGGAATGCACAAGTGGGTTGCTACCTTCGACGTTAACAGTCTGTATCCAAGTTTGATTGTTCAGAATAATATGAGTCCAGAAACTTATGTTAATAAGATTCCAAAGATACCAGACATTGATGCTTTGCTTGATGGTAAGTTGAGTGACAAACTTCGTGATAAGCTAGTCGAAAGCAATTATGCTTTATCGGCAAATGGTGCTCTTTGGGATAAGTCCAAACGAGGTATCTTTCCAGAACTCGTCATTAAGATGTATGATGAGCGTAAGGCATATCAGAAGAAGCTAAAGGCAGCTAAGGTTGAGAACGAGGCAAACCCAAGTCAAGAAAACTCAAATTTGATTTCTCGTTATCACAACCTTCAGCTAGTCAAGAAGATTGTTTTGAACAGTCTTTATGGCGCAACTGGAAATGCATCGTTTCGTTTTTATCAAAATGACTATGCAGAGGGTATTACTCTTCACGGTCAGTTGGCTATTCGGTGGGTCGCCAATGATATTAACAATTACATCAACAAGACACTGAAGACAGACAATAAAGAATATGTAGTATATTGTGATACTGATTCGGTCTTTGTTTCTTTGGATGGTATCGTCAAGAGTGTATTTGGAAACTCTAAGGATGTTCACAAGATTACAGACTTTGTTAATAAGGTTTGTTCTGAAACACTTGAGAAGATCATTGAAGATTCATTTGAGCGGCTAAAGAATTATACCAATTCTTATGTAAATCAAATGAAGATGAAGCGAGAGAACATCTGTGATACTGCTATCTTCCTTGCGAAGAAGAAGTACATCATGAATGTTTATGATAGTGAAGGTTTCCGATATGACGAGCCTAAGCTATACATCAAGGGAGTTGAAGCCGTGCGATCTTCAACTCCTGGCTCTTGCCGTGAAAAGATTAAAGACAGCCTAAACATTATCATGCAAGGCACAAACGAAGAACTAATTTTGTTTATTGATAAGTTTAGGAATGACTTTAAGAAGATGTCTTTTGAAGAGATTGCATTCCCTCGTGGGTGCAATAATATTGAAAAGTATTCTAATGGGGACATGAAGTTATATAAAGATGGCGTACCAATGCATGTTCGAGCAGCTATTGTCTATAATGATCTTCTTAGGAAGAACAATTTAAACAAGCGATATGCTACAATCAAAGAAGGAGAGAAGATCAAGTTTTGTTATATGAAACTTCCAAATACCTTCCAAGAGAACGTTCTTGCTTGTAATGGTGAGCTTCCGCCAGAACTAAACCTCGATAGGTTTATTGATTATTCTGTTCAATTCGATAAAGCATTTCTAGAGCCAATTAAGAATATCACTAAGGCTATCAACTGGACTACAGAAGAAGTATCAACACTAGAAGGACACTTTGAGGATGAATAATGATGATTTTGACTTTGGGTTTACCACAGTCAGTGAACAAGAAATCAATAAGGTGGCAGAGACATTTAAAGTTTCTGCTGATACCTACCAACAAAAATATGCGGCAGTGCTTTCATTGTTCAAGCCACTATTGAACAATCTACTGAAGGATGCCGATACCCAGCCATATATTTACTGGCCAAATCGAAGTGCCAAGATCGCAGAAGTTCTTAAGCGACTTGATACAATCGACAAGTCTAAATAAAACTGAGAGGTAGTTCCTCTCGTTAAAACAATCAACAAACAAAGGAAATACAATGAATACTAAACTAATGAGCAAGCTGTTGGCTGCTGGTTCTATTAAGCTAGCCTCTACTCTTTCTGAGTCTGCTTTCTTCAATAAGAAAGATATCATTCAGACAAAACTTCCAATCCTAAACTTAGCTTTTTCTGGATCGCTTGATGGTGGTCTAGTTCCTGGTCTGACAATCTTTGCTGGCGCATCGAAGTCATTCAAGACCTTGTTGGGTCTATATTGTATGAAGGCTTACTTCGATAAGTATCCAGATGCAATCGCCATCGTATATGATTCGGAGTTTGGTATTACTCCAGAATATCTTTCTAGTAATGGTATTGATACTTCACGAGTTATTCACATTCCTATTGAACACATTGAGCAACTCAAGTTTGATATTGTTAAGCGTCTAGAACAAATTAATCGTGGTGATCGTGTATTCTTGCTTCTTGATTCTCTTGGTGCGTTGTCATCCAAGAAGGAAGTAGAAGATGCAATGGACGAAAAGTCTGTCACTGATATGACCCGTGCTAAGGCTATTCGTTCTCTTCTTCGTATCATTACACCTCACTTGACGATGAAGGACATTCCTATGATTGTCGTCAATCACATCTATCAAACTATGGAACTCTTTTCCAGGTCTGTTGTAGGCGGCGGTACTGCTGTTACATATTCTGCCAATCAAATTTTTATTATTTCTAAGGCACAAGAAAAAGATGGTTCTGATCTTGTTGGTTGGAACTTTACAATAAATATCGAGAAGTCTCGTTTTGTTAAAGAGAAGGCTAAGTTCCCATTCACAGTAACATACGAAGGCGGAATTAATAAGTGGTCTGGTCTTCTTGATATTGCAATGGAAGCCAGTCTTGTTGTCAAGCCTTCTAATGGTTGGTATTCTCGTGTTAATCTAGAAACTGGAGAAGTAGAAGACAAGAAGTTTAGGTTTAAAGATACCAATACTTCTGAATTCTGGAAGGCTATGCTTTCTAATCCTCTCTTCAATGATAAGATTAAGAAAATGTATCAAATAGCAATGGCTCCTCCTTCTGAAAATATTGCAGAGGATGACGATTAAAGGTTGACATTTTTATAATCCTACTATATACTCGTTCTATAACTAGGAGAAATTAATGTCGATTGAGCAAACTATTCTATCAAACCTTATTCACAATAAGGAATATGCGAGAAAGGTTCTTCCTTTCGTAAAGCCAGAATATTTTGCTGATCAATCGTATCGTACCTTGTTTTCTTTGATTGATGAATACACACACAAATATAATGAGCCTCCCTCAAAGGAGGCTCTACATATTGACCTTGATAACAAAACAGGACTTAATGAAGAGTTGTTCAAAGATACACAAGAACTTGTGTCTTCTCTTCAGTATGATGATCAGACAAATTCTGACTGGCTTCTAGATGAAACAGAACGTTACTGTCAAGAACAAGCAGTCTATAACGCCTTGATGGAAAGTATCGCTATCCATTCTGGTAATGATAAGGATAAGGATAAGGGGTCTATTCCTGAAATCCTTTCCGAAGCCTTGGCTGTATCTTTTGATACAAATGTTGGTCACGACTTTATTGATAATGCAGAAGAGCGATATGACTTCTATCATACGAAGGAAGATCGTATTCCGTTTGATCTTGATATTTTCAATAAGGTAACACAGGGAGGTGTCGCAAGAAAGACTTTGAGTATTGCTCTTGCCTCTACTGGTGTTGGTAAGACGATGTTTATGGCTCACTGTGCTGCTGCTAATCTTTTGCATGGTGTGAATGTTCTCTACATTACAATGGAAATGTCAGAAGAACGTATTGCTGAACGCATTGATGCGAACTTGATGAACATATCTACTGAAGAACTACGTGAACTTCCTCGTGATTCTTTCCAGAAGAAGATGGCTCGTGTCAAGACAAAGGTTAAGGGTAAACTTATTATTAAGGAATATCCAACCAGTGGCGCTGGCGTATCTCACTTCAAGCATCTTATTCAGGAACTAAAGCTAAAGAAGGGCTTCGTTCCTGATGTTATCTATATTGACTATCTGAATATCTGTGCGTCATCTAGGATGAAGATGGGGAATAGCGTCAATAGCTATACTTACATCAAGTCTATTGCAGAAGAAATTCGTGGTCTAGCTGTAGAAACAAAGACTGCTATCTTTACCGCTACACAAACAAATCGTGATGGTTATGCATCTAGTGATGTTGACCTCGCAAACACATCAGAAAGCTTTGGCGTTCCTGCTACTGCCGACTTAATGTTTGCTCTTATTGCTACCGAAGAACTTGAAGAAATGCATCAGCTAATGGTGAAAATCCTCAAGAACCGATATGCAGAGAACGGCAAGAAGTTTGTTATTGGTATGGATAGAGCCAAGATGCAGTTGTTCGACGCAGAACAATCTGCACAGGACGATCTCGACAATTCAACTCCTAAGAAGAGGAAGAAGAATAAAGATGTTCCTGTGATGGATGAAACTCAGTATGGCGAACGTTACGAAGAAGACATGAAGGCAACATGGAAAAGCAAAAAGAAGAATTTTGATGATTTCATGGCTTGACAAATAAAATAAGAAATACTATATATGCTTGGCGTTGCCAATGTGGGACGCTTTAATATATCTTGCTTAAATGGAGAAACACATGATGCTTAAGACTTTTTTTAATCAGTATGAAGAATTGATGAAGCTAACTGCAAACCTTAATTCTGATTTGACACATATTCCTTATTATAATATTATTCGTAAGTCTTCTCTTGCGGACAATGGACATATTATCGAGATTGCTCTTCCTGGATTTACAGAAGAAGACATCGATGTGTCTAAGAAGGACAACCGTGTGTCTATTCATGCGAAGCGTTCCGATGCTGGCGAACGTCCGTATGTATATCGTGGTATCAATAAAAACCATTATGCAGTTTCTTTTGTCGTTCCAGATAATAGTATCGTAGACGATGTTACTTTGGAAGATGGTATCTTGAAGATTCTTATTTCCTATGCCACAGATAAGGCAAAGGAAGAATCTATTCCGATCAATTCCAAAAAAGATAAGAAGAAAACCTTTATCCAAGATTAATATATCGATTGACATTTGGTCAAATTGATATATTATAAGTAGATAGACTGTCGTTTAATAAAGACCTCGCGGCTTTGAACCCGATGATGAAGGACACTCCTTCCAGTCTATCTTTAATTTTTATGAAAGAATTGAAATGACCGAGACGCCATCTGTACTTCGTGAAAAGATCACTCATCAAATCTATGAAACTATGCAGAAGACAAAGCCATATCCAAGCAATCAACTTGTTTCTATGCATCAATGTCGTATGGCAGCTATTGCCGTTGTCGATATTATTTTAGAGACAGCGGGTTCAAAGTGAGTTATACTATTCAGGAAATGGAAATGTCTTTAACAGGAAACAAAATGAAAACGACTTTTTTTGTTGATTACTATCTTGAAGAAGGTGGGCGAAAGTCTCGTCAACAAATGCAAGGCAGTTCTACTCTGAACTTAGCTGGATCGACTAGTGATTTTGCTGTTCAAAATTATTTACAAGAACGCCATCAAGGCAAGACTGTGAGTATCATGAACATCAAGTGGTTGTGATGGAAGAAGAATTTTTAGTAACTTGTAATGAGTGTGGAACTGAGTTTGAAGGATTTTTTCATAATCAAGCAAACGACTGCGCTTCTACTTTTTATACTATGACAGGTCCTTATGACAGTACATTATACTTAGTAGCTGGTGGGTTTGGTTCTAAGCTCATTGATTTTGAATCTTGGAAGTTTAATAATGATCCTGGTTTAAACGTGGGCGATACCTTATGTGATTCTTGTATCAAGACATTTCAAGAATCTGGCGAATTAACCCTTTATAGAAACGAGTTGATATAATGAGTAGAGAAGTAGAAATCGCTGCTATATTCAGATTGATTGAAAAGCTCAACGAGATGAAAGAAATGGGCGCAGCTCCAAAAGATATTGAAAATTTAGAAGATGATATTGGTAATTTACAAATGAATTCAATTATAGGAGATTTATTCGATGAAGATTAATATTGGCAATGATTATTACGCATTAGAGACTTATGGACTTATTAATAAATATTTTATGAAGAAGTACAATAAGCCATATTTTTCTATGGAAGATAAAGAATTAAGTTTTATCGATAATGTAGTTGTTGCGATTGGCGATACTATTGATAATATTCTAAACGCTACTATCAATAAGATTATCTTCAAGATTCCCAAGAGGGTTAAGGTAAAGATCGAAAAGCACGATGTTTGGGCATTAGATTATACTCTGGCTCTTATTATTGTTCCTGCCCTTAAGAAGCTAAAGGATGCTAAACAAGGTTCTCCATTTGTTGATGATGTTGATGTTCCTGATCATCTGAAGGTCGATCCTTTAGAAGTAAAAGAACACCAATGGGATATCGATAGCCGCTATCATGCTCGTTGGGATTATGTTATCGACGAAATGGTCTGGACATTCGAACAACATGCTATTCAAAATACCTATCTAGAAGATGAGTTCAACACCGACAAAGCAGCATATGATGCTCATTCTGTCAGAATTAAGAATGGAAATCGTCTCTTTGGTAAATATTATAATATGCTTTGGAGTTAATTTATGAATTATTTGTTTACAAGCGAAAGCGTCAGCGAAGGTCATCCAGATAAAGTTGCTGATCTTATTAGTGATTCTATTTTAGATTTAGTCATGAAACATGAAGACACAAGCATGAGATGTGCGTGTGAAACATTAGTTACTACAGATAAAGTAATTTTAGCTGGAGAGTACAAAGGTATTTTAAATCCAGAAGAAGTTGAAAATACAGTTCGTTCTACTATTAAAAATATTGGGTATGAACAATCTGGATTTAATTGGCGCACTGTAGATATTACTAATTTACTACACGGACAGTCAGAAGATATTGCTTTAGGTACTGATAATTTTGGTGCTGGTGATCAGGGTCTTATGTTTGGTTATGCATGTAATGAGACTAAAAATTATATGCCAGCAGCTATTAATTATAGTCACCAGATAATGCAACATCTAACTTCTCTTCGTAAAAATGGACAAACTGAGCTAGGACCAGATTCTAAGGCACAAGTAACTTTAGAGTATGATGACCGTAATAATATTATCGGTATCCGTAAAATCGTATGCTCAACTCAACATAGAGAAGATGTAAAAATTGAACATGTTAGGGAAATAGTAGAAGGTGCTATCCGTAATTTAATTTCTGAAGTAAATTTAAAAAATACTGAATTTCTAATTAATCCTACAGGTAGATTTGTTATCGGTGGTCCAGATGGAGATACTGGTCTGACAGGTAGAAAGATTATCGTAGATACTTACGGAGGCTCTTCTCCTCATGGTGGTGGTGCTTTTAGTGGTAAAGACCCAACAAAAGTAGACAGAAGTGCTGCATACATGGCTCGATACTTAGCTAAGAATATCGTATATAATTGGGCGTATTCTACACCAATGTTTGCTACAGTTCAATTAGCATATGCTATTGGCGTTGCAGAACCAATTAGTGTGAGTGTTAAAGTTAATGGCCAAGAAGATCAACATTTATCTAATTGGATTTCTAAGAATGTTGACTTGACGCCAAAGGGAATTATTGATAAGTTTAAATTGTTCCGTCCCATATATACACAAACTACAAACTATGGTCATTTCGGAAAAACTGAGTTACCTTGGGAATCGTTAGATTTATTTTAATAGTTGAGATATAAAATGGGAACAAAACGAACTACTACTTCGAGTGGAAATTCTAGAAATACATTTAGCCGAAATACAAATGGCAAAACTGTTCAGTCTCATAGTTCAAAAAGTGGAAACATTAGAACTACTTCTAGTAGGCCCAGTAATGGTCCTACTAAGATCACTAAGACTTATACAAATTCATCTGGCTATGTAACAAGGAAAACCATCTCTCCAAAGAAAGTTAGAACGAAGGTTGTAAAGACTAAGGTTATTAAGCCAACTAAGTTCAAAGCTCCACCAAAGACAAAGTTGTATAAGCCAAGAGCAACACCTAGAACTAAAAATGTAAATCGTCGAAGAACCACTAAATCCAAACCGTTATCACTAACAGCAACGGTTTGGATATTTGGTTTTATTTTTTTAGCAATTATACTGTCTCATATCTGATACTATAAATAATGGGTGACTTCTGTTTTTAATATGGATCAAACAGGAGAATAAAATGGTAGAAAAAAATCCAACATTTGGGGAAAGATTAGCTGACCGTGCTGCTAAAACTTTAGGCTCTTGGAGATTTATTGTTTTACAAAGTTGTCTATTGCTTTCTTATATATTGTGGAATACTCTAGGTCCAATAAATTTAAGGTTTGATTCGTTTCCTTTTATATTTTTAAATCTAGCATTATCATTTCAAGCAGCATATTCTGCTCCAATTATTATGATTAGTAACAATAGGCAATCTCAAATTGATCGTGAGCGTTCAATTTCGATATATAGATTAGAGACCTCTGAGCACGAACAATTGTATAAACTTACTGAGCATATTGATAAACACTTTGAAAAAATTCATGAAAAGATCGAAAAACATGGGTTGACAAAAAATGAAGATGTGCTATACTAATGTCAAGGAGTACTTAATGGCAAACGGACTTGATAAGTACGAAGATTATCAACTATGGGTTGATTATGATGAACTGGTGTGTACAGCAAGATATTTCAAAAAGAAAAATCCAAGGATGTCTGGTCATGAAATGATGATGGACATCTACGATTGTCTTTCTACAAAATATGGAATTACTTCTGAACAGGTTGATGAATCTATTAAACGACTAAATTCATACAATAAGAAAACCATCAAACTTCTAAAGAAAATCCTCGACGTTAATCCATTACAGGACTAATATATCATGAAAATATCAGTGGAGCCATACTCAGGACAAAAGAAGCCTACTGAGTATTGGGAAGATAGAGTTAAAAATGCGTTGATATTTTATGGAAGAAAACTATTCACAGAAGAAGAATTTTCTTCCATAGATGTTTCTGTAGTTTTTGATAAAACTTTGGTAAAAGAACAAACAGAAGGTCTATGTACCTGTATTGAATATGATGAAAATCCAAAATACTTTGAAATTTCTTTATCAACCGATAGAAAAGTAATTCTAGAAAAAACACTCGCCCACGAAATAGTTCACATCAAGCAATATGTGAAGAATGAATTAATTGATGTCATTGGTGCAGATAATTCTGTTATGTGGAAAAATCAAATGCATGTTATAAATGACGCCGACGAAGATGCTTACTTTGACAGCCCTTGGGAAATAGAAGCATTTGGGCGTGAGGTTGGGTTGTATAGTAGATATTTCCAATCTCTTGATATTGATACTCGTAAGTCGTATGGTTTAAAGTAGGAGAAATCTGTGATTGATATGAAGAAGAAACGTTCTAGCATTATGACTTTTAAAACATACTATGAAATGAATGAGACAACCAATAATAATAAAAAGTTGTCTAAGAAGATTACATATTATGATCCATCAAAGACAGAACCTTGGATACTCATAGTGAGATAACAATATGCGTGATCCGCATTTAAAAATTCTAAACATATTACAGGTCATGGCAGAAACAGTTCCTGTTGAATTTAGAGGAAGGCTTGCTGCTGCTGTTGTACATAGAAATGAGATACTTTCGTTTGGTGTAAATCAAATGAAGTCACATCCATTTCAACGTCAATATTCTTCTAACGAAGATTCTATCTATCTTCACGCTGAGACTGATGCTATAAAAAATGCATTAAAAAAGCATGATATTGCGACAATTGCAAAATCAAAGCTTTACATTTGCAGAGTAAAGTATGATAATGAGTTTGGGCGTACCCTTCAGTGGGGATTGTCTAAGCCGTGTGCAGGATGCCAAAAAGCTATTGCCACCTTTAATATTAAACATGTGTGTTACACAACAGATGATGGATATAATTGGTTATGAATATTTTTATGTTAGACGAATGTCCCGTACAATCTGCTCAATCGATGGTAGATAGGCACGTTGTTAAGATGATCCTAGAGTCCGCACAACTATTGTCAACTGCACACCGTGTGCTTGATGGTGCGCCTATAGAAGTTACTTTAGAAAAAGATGGCAAGCGCCGTAAGAAAACGGTGTGGATTCTAGGAGACGGACGTAATGACATTCTTTATAGTGCTACTCATATTAATCATCCTTCTGCTATCTGGGCAAGGCAATCCATTAGCAACTATAATTGGTTGGTTGATCATTTGTTTGCTCTTAGTGATGAGTATACCCATCGTTATAATAAGCGCCATGCTACTATGGCTAAGCTTGGGTATCTAATCCAATCCCCACCATTCAATCTAAATGATTGGGATATGACACCAATGCCATCGTGTATGGATAAAGAATACATCATCTCTGATGATCCGATGATTAATTATAGGAATTATTATGTTAAAGGCAAATCACATTTAAAAAAATACACTAAGCGAGATATTCCTTATTGGTGGATTTAATCTAAAGCCTCCTTCGGGGGGCTTTTTTTTGTTGGATTTTAATAAAGATAAATAACTAAAATCATTTCGTAGAGGCGAACCAATGGCTAAGAAATTTTCGGATATTATTAAAGGTAGATTTGAAGCTTCTGGTCAAATCGTAAGAACTGCGTCTGGACAAGAACCCGATGAGATTATCATCAATCCGATGGAATCCGTAATCAATAAAGTTTTTGCCAGAAGTAAGACGAATATAGAAGAAGAACATAGAATTACCGAAACAAATCCTGGTAGCGAAAAAACTCGTTATGCTGTTCGTAAGCATAGTAAGTCTGGTAAACCTATTGGTCAGCCTACTATTTTCACTACTCGTCGTGGCGCTGAAGAACATGTTGCTAGAGTAACTGAGGCAGTTATTCCTACTCCAACTGATAGCGCATTAGGTAAAAGTAAGTTTGGTGTTGATATTGGCATGGACGATCTTGATGGTGACGAAACTCAATTAAAGAGAAGAAGAGCCATGAAAAGAATTAAACAAATTTTTGCATTAGAGAGGGTTCTTGGATTTAGCGACAGGGAATACGAAGACCTAAAAGCTCCTCCAAAAGAACCAAATCCAGAAGTAGCGAAAAAAAGAATTGCTCGTAAACTTGCTAAAAAAACAGAAATTAAGTAGGAGAATATAATGTCAGTGGTTGCAGATAAATTAAAAGTTGTTTTAGCTGATACTTTTGCTATGTATCTTAAAACTCATAACTATCATTGGAATGTAGAAGGCGCAGACTTTCCTCAGTACCATTCATTCTTTGATGGATTATATAATGAGCTTTGGTCAGCCACAGATGCTATCGCAGAACACATTCGTGCCTTGGATGAATATTCTCCTGGCTCATTTTCTCGTTTCTCAGAACTAACAAACATCGAAGACGCTACTACTGTTCCAGATGCCCGATCAATGTTTTCAAGATTGTTGGCAGATAATGAAATTGTACTTAATACACTAAAAGAAGCATATGAAGCTGCTAATGATGCCAACGAAATTGGTCTATCAAACTTCCTACAAGACAGAACAGACACCCATAAGAAGCATGGTTGGATGCTCAGAGCCACCTCCAAGAAATCATAAATAGTAAGAAATTTTAATTAAAAGGACGAACCATGTCATTTTCAGAAGAAGAACTAGAACACGATATCGAAACCATGACCGCCGAAGATTTTGAAGCCAAGTATTCTGGCGTCGATCTTGAAGAAGGTATGGCTAAAAGAGAAAATAAGTTGAAGAAGAATATTGCTACTACTAAACTTGGTATCCAGAAAAATAATTTTGGAAATCCAGAACTTGAAAAAGCTTTTGCTAGAATTGGTTCTGATGGCGGAAGAGCTTATGTAAAAGGTAAGCTACAACAGGGTAGAAAGATTCTTCGTAAGGAAGAAGTTGAACTTGGTGAAGAGCGTAAACCTAGTCCAATTGCAGGTACTCGTTTAGTTTCTACGCATACAGGTAAAGACGGTCGTCGTCATGAAGTTCGTTATAGTAAAGATTATAATGAATATCAAGTTCACCATTATGATCCCAAGGGCAAGCATATGGGCGAAGGTCCAGTTTCATATCATGGCGATGATAAAAAAGATGCTACAATTACTGCTAATTATCACGCAAATAAAGTATCAGAAGATAAAGCACCTTGGATGGGTAAAAATTTAGATAAGCCAGCATATCAGCGTAAGGCTGAATATGAAAAGGCTAAGAAAGAAGGTCAAGGCGGTGGTCCTGCTCTTCATACTGCTAAGAATGAAGAAGTTGAACTCGAAGAAAAGTTAGCTGGTGGCGAAAAAAGTCGTCAAGCTTATGCAGCTCGATATACTCCAACAGGCAAGAAGAAAAAGCCAGAAGTTGAAAAAGAAGCCGAACAGGTTGATGAGTTGTCAAGCAAAACTTATGGTGATTATATTGGTAGCGCCAGTGCAAGTAAAAGTGCTCTTGCTCATGGCATTGGTAAGATTAATCAAAAAGCCGCAACTACAGGCACAACACCTAGAGATCGTGAAGATAGAAACGCTTTAAATAGAAAACACGCACAACGCTCAATAGGTATTGGAAGAGCTGTTAAAAATCTTACCAAAGGTGGGATTGAATTCGAAGAAGAGTGCGCTTCTTGCGAAGAAAAGAAACTTTCACCTAAGCAAATGAAAATTGCAAAGCTTGCTGGTGATCCTAATAAGATCGATGCTGAAGATTTCAAGAAGCTTCGTAAGGAAGAAACACAACGGGTAACTCCAGATACTCTTGTCAGCCGTAATAAGGCAGTTGAGCGTTCAATCATGGAAATTATGGCTACCAATCGTGATCTTCGTCAAGAAGCTAAGATCGCTGCTTTCCAAAAGAACGCAAAGTCACAAGAAAAAGAATAACATGTTCACTATTTCTAATGCTGCTACCATTACTAATAGTGTTGGAGAAACAGTGAAAGAACTAAAGTCTGGGGAAGTACATCAAATTAAACTTCGTACTTCCCCAACTTACAACATTCAAGATTCAATAGTGAAATTGGTCGATCCCGTAACAGAGTCTCGACCTATGTTATTAACAACCTAAATAAATAAAACATAGGAGATAAACATGGCCTTATGGGGTAATTCAGACTATCAAAATAACGCACCTAAGTCTACGACTGTTACGTCAGACCGAGTTGCAAAGAAGAATATAACTGGAGCTGGTAACGTTGCTACAACAACTAGTGTTGCTATGCCTAGTGCAATAACATCGTTCAACAATACAACTGTTGGTGCATTCCAATCATTGTCTGCTATTGGTACATTTGGTGTAACAACCAATGAAACACAACAAGCTGGCGTGAAGGGTAAAGGAGTTTCTCCTGGTTGGGTTAACGTAAGATTTGGAACTGGACCAGTTACAGGGCTTACTATTGGTACTAGTAATGCTACTTTTAATACTACTAGCTTTTCCAACGGCGAAACAGTTGTAATCAGTGGAGGAACTTCAAATGGTTCAGCTACCATAACTACTAACGCCACATCAAACATCGTAAGTTTTTCCGTAACAAACGGTGGCTCTGGCTTTACTAATGCCGCTGCTGTTTCACTTGCCTTTGCTCGTCAAAAGAGAGTAAATTTAATTGTTGTTTCTGGTACTGCAACTGGATATAACAATACTGATATCTTTACTGTTTCTAATGGTATTTCTAATGCTACTGCTTCAGTTTCAACAAATGCAACTGGTGGCACACTAAGTTTCACTTTCACAAATCGTGGATTGTTTTCAAACACTGCTGCTAATGCTTCTGCTGTTGTTGCTGTTACCAATGCAACTGGTGGTGCTACTGGTGGTTCTGGCGCAACATTTTCTGCTAACTTGACTACAAGTGGAAACACTGGAGCAGTATTAAGTTCAACCTTTACTACAAGAACATTGGGTGGTCGTGCTAATCGTGTTCAATATGAAAATATTGCTTATATTCGTAGCATGGACACAACTGTTGACTCAGAAAATACCGTATTCGCTAATACCTAATATAAAATTGGAGGAGATATGTCAAATATTATTAATATCTCCTCCAATTCTACTTTGTAACTAGTAAAGCAATATTATGAATGAAAAATTAGACGAAACCAATTTCTTATTATATGCCGCAAAATATTATGATAATCCACAATGTTTTGATACTCAAGAGTTTCTTGAAGATTTAAACAGGTTTAGATATATTAAGAGACTTTTAAAACGTTATAAAGAAACTGGTGAGTTAAAAGAACGTCTAATTTTAAACCATATCATTATCATTTATAATGTATTTGGTGTTCTTCCTGCCACAAGAATGTTATTTTTTAAAATGACAAATATGCATTCTGAGCTTAAGCCTTTTCTAGAATTTTTAACTTATATGCCAAGTCGAATAGAAAATATTGGGTTCATTCCTAAAACATTAATCAGTGCAGATATTCCTTCTGATAAATATGTTGAAGAATGTTTAGCAAAAATATAAAGAGAATAACAATGATGTCTTTCGTAGAATTTATATTGGCAGAAGATGGCGCAGTAGGCGGTGCTCCAGCGACTTCAACTGCTGGTGTAGTTGGTACAGGTGATGATAAGAAGACCGTTGTTGTTCGTCCAGAAATTAGAAACAAGTATAAAGATGATAACGCTGCTTATCAAAAAAACAATACAGACTTAACTGGTATGATGAGACGCATTAATGGTCTCGGTATTAAGTAATGTCTTTGTTTAATCTAATCCCTCTTCCATATAGAATATTAATCATCGCTCTTCTGTGCGGTGGTTTATTTTCGTTTGGATACTTAAAAGGTGCAGATCATTCTAAACAAGCTGAAGCAAAGTATGTTGCTGAACTTAATAAAAAATTAGCTGAAGCACAAATAAAAATAAATAAAAACAATGACGCCGTTGTGACTAAGTATGTTGATAAAGTGGTCACTATTACTAAAAAGGAATATGTTTATGTTAATCTTGCGACCTCAGTTGTTCCTTCTGACCATCTCATGTCTACTGGCTGGGTGCAGCTCCACAACGTCTCTGCAACCAACGGTGATAGTTCTAACGCCGCCAGCTATTCTGATGCAACCCCCACAACCATTAAAGACAATACCGCTCTCGCTATCGTTGTCGAAAACTACGGAATCTGTGAAAAAAACTCCGAACAATTAAGAACTTTACAAGAATGGCTAATAACAACACAAAAAGCATTAGAAGGTAAAATGTAATGGCTGAATTAGAGACCAGAGTCGCGTTACTTGAAAGAGAGCAAACTGGTCTCTCCTCGTTACTTGGACGATTTGATACCACTATAGAAAAATTAGCAGACGTATCAAATTCAATTAAACAGCTATTAGCTGTACACGAGGTTCAATTGAAGAAGCACGACGAAGCAGACGACGAAATTTATATGTTACTAGATGCTCGTCGTGATGAGATCGTGGCTCAAAATAATGTTATGCAACAAAAATTTAATGATCTTCATAATCAAGTTAAATTGGATATTACTTCTGTCGAGACATCTCTTATGTCTGAAATGAAAGATATGAGAAATGACATGCACAAGCGTCATAAAGAATCAGAAAAAAGAACTGCTGTCTTAGAAAGATGGCGTTGGATAGCAATTGGTGTAATCGGCGCTGCCTTCATGTATTTTTCAAAAGTAAATATTTTTTCATTCATCCATTAAAAATCACTTGACAATCACATAAGCACCTGATATACTGGATGCTGAATTAATGATTGGATTTTGTTATGTATTGGGTTGACGTTAAATATGCTATGCAACTTCGTGGACGATTGGACAAGTTCGTTGTCAAGAATCAATCACCACTGCTAATCAATTTCCGTTGCTATCTGTGCGGAGATTCAGAAAAAAACAAAACCAAAGCTCGTGGTTACATGTATGCACAGAAAGACACTGTGCATTATCATTGTCATAACTGTGGCGTGACAAAATCTATATCCAAAGTATTAAAAGAACTTGATCAACTCATGTACAAAGAATACTTGATGGAAACCTTTCAAAATGGAAACCAGAGAAAAGAAGATGCTCCTAGTATTTCTAATCCAAAACCTATATTTAAACGTCCTCCAGCAAACTTGGCTAAACTTAAGAAAGTCTCGCAGCTAGACCCAACCCATCCTGCAAAACTGTATGTGGTCGGCAGAGGTATTCCAACTAAGTATCATCACAAATTATATTTTTGTAGTAAGTTTGTTGCTTGGACAAATAGTATGATACCAAACAAGCTTTCTCCAGAACATGAGCATTCTCGTCTCATTATTCCTTTGTTTGATAAGAATGGAGAAATGTATGGGTATCAGGGTAGAAGTCTAAGTTCAACTTCCAAGATGCGTTACATCACTATTATTCTTGATGAAGATGTGCCAAAGCTATACGGCATGGATACCTGTGATGTTTCAAAGACCCACTATATAACAGAAGGACCAATTGACTCCATGTTCCTAGAAAATTCTATGGCCATGGTTGGGTCGGATGCTCCTTTAACGTGGTTTAATAAAGACACTGCTGTTTTTGTTTATGATAATGAACCTAGAAATAAAGAAATTGTAGCAAAGATAGCTAAGACAATTGCTCGTGGATATAAGGTAGTTATTTGGCCATCTTCTATTGATAAAAAAGATATTAATGATATGGTGATGATAAATCTAGATGTAAATTCTATCGTTAAGGAAAATACGTTTAGCGGACTTGAGGCTATGGCAACGTTAGAAAAATGGAAAAAGTAATGATCGATCCAAATGTAGTAGATGCAATCAATAGTGGATTTGCCTTTGTTGGCTCATTTTTTGTTATAGCTAATATTCGTACAATGCTTAAAGATAAAGAACTTAAAGGGTCTTATTGGCTGACACCTTTGTTCTTTTACTGTGGTCAGTTGTGGGGTGCGTACTTCATGTGGACTATGGAAAAGTATTGGTCACTTGCAGGTGCAATAGTTCTCACTAGTCTGAACCTAACTTGGTATGGTATTATGATTTATTATAGGATAAAGGGAAAAAATGACAATAAGTGAAGCAGTAGGATTTGCTCGTAGAACTCTAGCAGAGCATTATAATTTAGTTTTGATTGATGGTAAGATGCATGGTGATATTGAAGCAGCAAATGCTTACAATAAACTAGCATCAGCATTTTGGTATTATGATAACAAAGAAGAATTGGACAAGTATCATGTCTAAGATTTATTGGTGGAAGTGGACTTATATCTATAAGGCATTTGGTCTAAAGTTTCGTATTCGTTATTCTGAAGTTAAGAACAGAATCTTTTGTTCATTAAGGAAAATATAATGTCTAAAGTTGAATTGATTGGTATCACAAAACCATCAGCTATTACTGATTGTAATACGGCAAACGAATTGGTTGCTTGGTGTGCAAGAGTAAGCAACCCAAGTAATCAAAATAATACACAAACAGCAGGAAAACTTGTAAAGTATTTAATTAACAATAAACATTTTAGTCCATTAGAAATGGTACACGTTGTTATGAATATTTCTACAACAAGGGACATTGCACGTCAAATCTTGCGTCATCGTTCATTCTCATTCCAAGAGTATAGCCAGCGTTACGCTGATCCTACCAAGGATTTGGGATTTGTCACACGGGAAGCCAGACTTCAAGACCCAAAGAATCGTCAGAATTCAGTAGAGACTGAAGACTCTCGTCTCGAAGAAGAATGGAATATGAGGCAGCATAAGTCTATGGCTGAAGCTCTCATCTCTTATCGCTGGGCTATTGATAATGGTATTGCGAAGGAAATAGCAAGAAGCGTATTGCCAGAAGGAAATACTGAATCAACTATCATAATGGCTGGTAGTTTGAGAAGTTTTTGGCACTATATTTTAGTCCGTCATCATCCAGCAACACAAAAAGAGCATAGAATTGTTGCTGAACAAATTTCAGATATTATAATGCATCATTTTCCAGATATGCGAGAGTTATTGGAAGAGCAGATTGCAAATAACTACAAAGACGAATCCAACCATTAACGGGTTTATTCGTAGAAAAGTAAACCGCTGCTGGGAAATTATTGGCATTCACTTCCCTGATATTATTGAGGCATTGAAAGATGGCTAGTAGAAACCTCGGCAATAAAAACTTCAAAGGCAAAAAGACATTTGCTTTTATGTATGGAAAGTTTGTCGAAGATATATTTGTAAACTTCAAAGAATCTGTTCTGAAAAAAGAACACACCAAACAAATGAAAGAAGGCGAGTGATGACTAACATTTATACAGCCGAAGTTTGTGAAGGACTCGATGGAGAGCTATATATAGAATTTCCTGATGGTTTGATAAAAGATTTAGGTTGGGATGAAACAACCAAATTGATTTGGGATTTAACAGAAGAAAAGACTACATTGAGAAAGTTGATTGACGATGAAGAAGTATAGAATTAAAGAAAAACTAGATGGATCGTGGAAGGTAGAGCATAAAGGATTTTTAGGGTTCTGGTACGATTCTATTATTGATTATTATGATCGCCCCACACCTAAATGGACATATTATCAATGCAAAGATTATATTAAAAGGCAACACGAGATAGCTACCTTTAAGCCAAAGATCATTTATCCTCCGTTTCCAGATAGTGACCCAAACACTGGTCATGGTGTGTAATGTGAAAGATAAGTTTGTAGATTTTTTTGCAAATATCGCAGAAGAAACCGCAAAGTTGTCTTATGCAAAAAGACTTCAGGTGGGTGCTATTTTAGTTAAGGATGGAAGAATACAATCCATTGGCTATAATGGCACTCCATCTGGGTCTGACAACAAATGCGAAAATGAAGATGGTAGAACAACAGATGATGTAATTCACGCCGAAGAAAACGCCATTTTGAAGATGGCTAAATCTAATGACTCCTCAGATGGTTCTGTGCTTTTTGTGACACATTCTCCATGTATCCATTGTGCTAGGTTGATTTATCTTGCAGGAATTTCAAAAGTGTATTATATTAACGACTATAGATCAAATGATGGTTTAGATTTCCTAAAAAAGGTAAAGCTAGACTATACAAAAGTAGAAAGAAGTAAACTGAATGAGCATTAATGTTGTTAAGCGAGATGGGCATAAAGAGCCATTGGATATCGACAAGATTCATCGTGTCGTTGCTTGGTCTTGTGCCGATCTTTCTGTTGTATCTGCATCTGAAATTGAACTTCAAACTAAGATTCAATTCTATAATGGAATGAAGACTTCTGATATTCAGGAGACTTTGATCAAGGCTGCTGCTGATCTAATCAGCGAAGAAGCGCCAAATTATCAATATGTTGCTGGTCGTCTTATCAACTACCATCTCCGTAAGCAAGTTTATGGCACATATGAGCCTGAACCTCTATTGAAGCATTATATTAAAGTGCGCGATCAGAGCTATTATGATCGTGATATGGGTGATATGTATTCTGTCGAAGAGTTTGATGAACTTGATGATTATATAGATCACAATCGTGACAACCTATTGACTTATGCTGCTATGGAACAATTCCGTGGCAAGTATCTAGTAAAAAGCAGGGTTACTGGACAAATCTTTGAAACGCCACAGATGGCTTTCATGTTGATTGCCATGACCCTTTTCCAAAATTACACAACAGACCGCATTAAGTGGGTAAAGGAACTTTATGATGCCATTTCTACGTTTGATATTAGTCTCCCCACTCCTATTATGGCAGGTGTGCGGACACCTGACCGCCAATTTAGTTCTTGTGTGCTCATCGAGACTGAAGACTCTTTGGATTCTATTAACGCAACAACGTCAGCAATCGCAAAATACGTTTCACAACGTGCCGGGATCGGTATCGGCGCTGGTCGTATTCGTGCTGTCAATTCTCCTGTTCGTAACGGTGCTACTAGCACTACTGGCGTTATTCCTTACTACAGGTTGTTTCAGTCTGCTGTTAAGTCTTGTTCGCAGGGCGGCATCAGGGGTGGTGCAGCTACTCTCCATGTGCCTCTCTGGCATCTTGAAATTGAAGACATTATTGTTCTAAAGAACAACAAGGGGACAGAAGATAACCGTGTGCGTCACCTAGATTATAGTATTCAACTTAACAAGGTAATGTACGAAAGGCTTCTGACAAATGGCAATATTACTCTTTTCTCTCCTCACGATGTACCTGATATGTATAATTCGTTCTTCACTGATGTCGATAAGTTTAGAACTTTGTACGAAGCAGCCGAAAAGAACCCGAAGCTACGAAAGAAAGTAATTCCTGCTTCTGAACTTTTCTCTGCTTTCATGCAAGAGCGCAAGGAAACTGGTCGTCTCTACTTGATGAATGTCGATCATGTCAATGATCATAGTTCTTTCGTCAAGACAGAAGCACCAATCTATATGTCAAACTTGTGTCAGGAAATTACTCTTCCAACTAAGCCAATTGATAATATTCGTGATGAAGAAGGCGAGATTAGCCTATGTACTCTTGCGGCTATTAACTGGGGCAAGATTAAGAAGCCAAGCGACTTTGAAAAGCCATGTACACTTGCTGTCCGTGCCTTGGATGCTTTGCTAGATTATCAGTCTTATCCTGTCGTGGCTGCTCAGAAGAGCACTATGGCTCGTCGTCCTCTTGGTATTGGCATCATTAACTTTGCTTATTGGTTAGCTAAGAATAACAGTAACTATTCTAATCCAAATCTTGATCTAGTTCATGAATATGCAGAAGCATGGTCTTACTATTTGATCAAGGCATCTGTTGATCTTGCTCAAGAGTTTGGCGCATGTTCAAAATCAAATGAAACTAAATACGATGCTCACATTTTCCCTATTGACACGTACAAGAAAGAAGTTGACGAGCTAGCAGAACCAGTTTATAATATGGATTGGCAAGCATTAAGGAACAGGGCTGATTTGTTTAGTATTCGCAATTCAACTCTGATGGCTCTAATGCCTAGTGAAACTTCTTCTCAGATTTCTAATGCTACTAATGGTATTGAACCACCTAGGGCATTGGTATCAGTGAAGCAATCTAAGGATGGTGTACTAAGGCAAGTTGTTCCTGGTATCCAGAAGCTAAAGAATAAGTATGAACTCTTATGGGATCAAAAGTCTCCAGAAGGTTATCTAAAGATTGCTGCCGTTTTACAGAAGTTTATTGACCAAGCTATTTCGGTTAATACTTCTTATAATCCAAGGTTCTATGAAAACGAAGAAATTCCTATGAGTGACTTGCTTCGCCATCTTGTTCTACATTATAAGTGGGGCGGCAAGACACTTTACTACTTTAACACGAACGATAACTCTTCAGACGAATCAGAAGATGCACCATTAGCCATTGGCGATCTTGATGATGAAATTTGTGACGCCTGTAATATTTAAGGAACAAAATGTCAGTATTTGAACTACATAATCAAGACTTTACTAAGAGCACCATGTTTTTTGGTCCGAAGGTAAATATTGCTCGTTATGATAAACAGAAGTATCCCCAATTTGAAAAATTGACTGAGCAGCAACAGGGGTTCTTCTGGCGACCACAGGAAGTCGATTGTTCAAAGGACATTAAGGATTTCAAGACCCTTAGTGATGCACAGAAGCATATCTTTACTTCTAACCTAAAGCGTCAAATCCTTTTGGATTCCGTTCAAGGTAGAGCGCCTGTAGAGGCATTTCTTCCTATTTGTTCACTACCAGAAATTGAAAACTGGTTGATTACATGGTCATTCTTTGAAACTATTCACTCTCGGTCTTATACTCATATTATTCGTAATGTATATTCTGATCCATCTAAAGTATTTGACGAGATGTTGGACGTTAAGGAAATTGCAGACTGCGCCAGTGACATCAGCAAATACTACGATGATCTGATTGATATAAATGGTTGGAA
>Ga0114960_10000072_pt1 | contig 77243 bp, 64 predicted proteins | sample C_130625_MF_Meta_FD_92637 | JGI IMG/M metagenome (GOLD analysis project Ga0114960, IMG submission 92637) | Freshwater microbial communities from Lake Croche, Canada to study carbon cycling - C_130625_MF_MetaG | ecosystem: Environmental > Aquatic > Freshwater > Lake | place: Lake Croche, Canada...
TAATAAATATTTCTACTGCATGTTGTAGTCGTTTAAAAACTCAAAAAAATAAGCTAGATACAATATTTAATTTATTAGTAAATGAGAGAATTTATAAATTTTTAAATGATTCAGTATATCCATATGATAATAATTATAATATGGACAAACCTGCATTAATGTATAATATGGATAAAAAGTTATTTTACAACAGTGCATCACTTTTACAACTTGAGCTTGGAACGGCGGTTCCAATACCAATACTGTCACTTGAAATTGTTGATAAAAATGATAAAATCTTATACGATTTAACTGATTTTATTGAATCAATGCGTTATATTAAACTATCTGATAGTTATACAAAGCCATCTATTGGACATATTATATCAGTTTGGCAGTTACATTCTAAAATAATACTTGATACTAGCCAAGTATGCGTAATATATATTAATAATAGCGGGGACACTGTTGGAATCGATATTCGTAATAATACGAGTCTATATTAGAATGCTAGCCGATGTTCTTGTCCCGGTTGTTCTATTTGTACTTTTATCTCCAGGAGTTCTTCTAACTCTTCCTCCGCTTAGAAAGGGGATCTTTATGAGTCATGAAACAAGTGTAACTTCAGTTCTTGTACATGCCTTAGTCTTTGCAGTAGTTTATATGGGACTAAGAAAAACCTTCCCTAAATACTACAGTTAATTCTTAAAATTTACAACTTTTACTAATACATTGCTAAATAAATACAATGTATTAGAAACAGTTTTTAATAAATAGGTCTAAACATCTATAGCCAATACATAAAAGAGATGGCAACTATTTCTTTAGTTGACCCGTTCGTAACTGGTCCATGGACTCTATATTTCCATGCACCCAAGGAAAAGCGCTGGACTCTTGATACCTTTCAGCCAATTGCAAGTGTATCCAATGTTCAAGAAGTCCTTTCTCTATTCCAAGAACTTTCTGATAAACTCAAGCGTGGAATGTATTTTTTTATGAAGGGGTCTATTCCCCCACTCTGGGAGAATTATCAAAACATTCGTGGGGGAAGTTATAGCCTTCGTGGTGGCCCAGATGATGGCATTGAATATTATAAAACCTATGTACTCGGTTCAATGCTAAATGTATGTCTTACGAATTCTGCAGATTCCATTGTAGGAATCAGCATAAGCCCTAAAATTATGAATGGACCAAACAACACTTCTCGTATTGGTTTCTATGTTATTAAAATCTGGAACAAGGATTCTGAGCAGTTTAATAAACCGGCCGGTCTAAAACTACTTCATCAGAAACTTGTTGAATCAGATGTGCTTTATACGCCACATGTTGATAAGAAGATGTAATTACTGTTTATTCTTCATTGGTGCAAGGACAAGTTTGACCTCACCAAGATTTGCTACCGTGTAGCGAAGGATTAACGGATAGTCATTCTTGAGATAGAGTTCAATCGACGGACATAGACTTGTGCACTTTGTAAAAAGTACAAGATGCTTGAGCTGAAAGATGCCCTGTACGATTTCGGTGCTATTGCCCGATGACTTATGAACCTTCATATTTGAAGTGCCATTATTTTCAGAAATAACTGTTTCCTGCTCAGCAAAATCGCCAATGCATTTGAAGATTAGATCCACCCCACTGGATGTAATCTCCACATCAAGTTTTTCACCAAGGGCATTCATATCACGACAAATCTTCTGTAGGTCCGTGCTTGGCATGTGAATAATACTGGTGAAGTTAAGAGCAGGAATCTGAATCTCTTCGACATCGGTGTCGAAGAGTTTAAGAAAATAGTTTGTTATTGTCGACTTTTCTGAGTTCTCCATACGAATTCCAAGCTTATTAGGGTTACTTGCAGGAAGATAAAGAGTAAGTGAATCATTATTGCCCATTGTCTTAATAAGCTTAAAAAAATAGATCATATTCACTCCAAGAACATGCTTTGCAGGGCAATAAAACGTCTCAAACTTATCCGACTGTAAACGCATGTAAACAAGAACGGTATGGGTCTCATCAACAGCCATAATTTTAATACCTTGTGGGTCAAATTCAAGATTTGCCTCGGTTAATATCTCCTTTAGCGCCTCGATTAATGTACGAAACGCCCCGGATTGAACAGTTTTTATTTCAAATAAGTTCCCATTTGCATTTGGACGGACGAGGGCCATTCTTCTATGTGCGTATTTTGAAGATATCTTTAGGCTTCTAACGCCGGAAATGATTCTTACGTGACATTCTGCGTTTGCTTATATGACGTTTAGATGCCCGGCGCCGAGACTTTAGTCTTTTCGATTCATTTATAATTAAGTGTTTTCCCTGTAAAAAAGCTGCTCCTAAAAGCATAGGTCCTGATACTAATATTGGACCCATTACTGATGGAGTATAACCCCCCTTATGTTTATTCATTCTTTCTATACTATATATAGCATGGTAAAGAAATTTACTAAAGGAAATAACTTTTTATGGCTTGGAGCAGTAATTGGGGTTGTAGTTATGTTTTTCTATATTGGTGGAGTACGTGAAGGCTTTCAAACCTTACCAAGTGTACAAACGGGATCACCACCTATAAATCCTAATATACCTAATACACCAATAACAGGACAGCCAGATATGCCAGCTGCTACTATGCCACCAATGAATACAACAAATTTTACACCACCGCCAAGTGTAATGCAGAATGCTAAACCATCTATTGCAGTAGTACGTACTAAATTAAATGAGTTAAAGACTATGGTTGATAATATGTAATATTATTCATCAATAATCGTCTTGCGCCATTCAGGATCACCTGGAAATACCTGAATTTGCTTGCCATGAAACGCACAGACTTCTAAGATACAAGAATCCCATTCGCCTTTCATTTCGTCTGGATTATAATAGACGGTGTACTCATAATTATTGATTTTAACAATCATCTTTTTCTCATCTGGATACTTTTCAGCAAAGGCTTTCATTTCATTCATAAGTGGTCTAGCAGGAAAGACATAAGTGTTATGTTGAACTTCATCTACCCAATCACATGGGTTAAAGTATCCATCGCCAACTACAAATCGTGGAGGAACACTTCCATAATCATCCATTTTATCAAAGGGCTCAACAATCTTTTCATTTTGAGCATCCCAGAAAAGAAGATTGTGATTTCTGTATCCATCTTCTGGAAATTCTAGTGTTGCACCATTATGCAGTTTATGCTTGATTGCATATCTCTTGGCGAGGGTGTGCCTAAATGTATTATCATCTTCAAGTCTAGCCTTTAGAGCATCAAGGCTCATTTTAGGATTCCATAGAGGGAGAATTTGTCTAAGGCTAAGAATAATTCGCATGTTTATAGGTGCTTCTAGTGAGCGTTAGGTTCAATTTTAATTTATGGTGATTATAGAACTCGTTTCATACTTTTAAATTTCTTAGCATAGACTTTATTAATTTTCTGGACTTTCTCTTTTCTATTTGCTTCATCAATTATGCTACCTGTTTCATAATCCTTATACCCATAATAATACTGGTAGGCATCTTCCCACTCTTTTGCATTCATTTTCCCTTTGAAAAGAGATCTTGGTACATATTTATAGTCAAGCATAAAATATACGTATTTAGAACCTAATAGGACTGGATAAGGAACGTCACTATTTCCTATAAGTGAATAGTATGCTTCAAAATCGTCTTCCATCTTAAATTCATAAATATCAAAGCCAATATGCATATATTTCTTTCCGCCTAGGTCTAGCAAAAGTGAATTACCTAAGCCAAAGGCTCCATCATATTTCCCTACATGCACATCTTTTACAGTAAGACTTTTAATAAGTGTGTTATAATCCATAGATTTTCCATTAGTAGTACCCTTGTAAATTTCTACATGCTTACCGGAAACTTCAACACGAAAGGGTCTTCCACCATTATTATGTATTAGATAGGATTTTTTGCCCTTTGTAGCAGTTTTAGCAGTCTTAATCCATTTATATATTCCTCTAGAGTTTGCCTTTGAAACATATTCTCCATTTTTTCCCTTTTTTGTAAGGCCTTTACAATTAGTAGCGTGAAAGGGTGGAGATTTACGCGTCTGGTATTTGGTATTTTTTACTTCCTTACAACTCATCTACTAAGATAGATTTTAAACTATGGGCTAAAGGGTTATATATATTTAATATATTATACTAATGTTTTCAAAAAAATTAGTACAACATATGGTTATTGATACTACGCATACTTATACTGAGTTATGTGACATTGGCAGAATTGCATGTACAGACAAGAGTCCATATGGAGATATTAATCTACCAATTCATCGGCATCCTTACACAGGTGTATATTCTACTCTTTTTTCTCCACTAAAGAATAAGGAAATTGAATTTGTGGAAATTGGTGTTGCAGGAGGTTCGTCTGTAATTCTCTGGTGGAATTATTTCACAAAAGCCTCTTTCTCATTTTTTGATCGTGACCAAAATTTTCTTAATAATGTCGAAAAGATGGATTTTCCTTCAAGAAGTCCATATTTAGGACTAATGGATGTATCAGTTGATGGAAATGTAACAGAGTCTCTTTTAAAAACAGGGAAGCAGTTTGATGTAATTATTGATGACAGCAGTCATGTATATGAACACCAAGTTCGCATTGTAAAAGAAGCCTTTCCTTTTGTAAAGTCTGGAGGTTATCTTATTGTTGAAGATGTATATCGTAGTACACCAGAGGAAGACTATATACGTGACCTTAAAGAAGTATTTGCTGAATGTGCCACGGTTTACTTCGTTTTATGCAATCATGAAGAGCGTTATAGTCCTGGGTGGAACAATGATAAATTACTTGTTTTAGTTAAGGCATAGGCTAACTAAAATTGAGAAGAGGCACGTACCCCACCCTTGTAGAAAAAGATGAGCGCCGCCAATTATAAGAAGCACACCCACCGTGAGCATATTCTTGAGCTTCCTGATACCTACATCGGCTCAACCGATACGCATCTAGAGAAGCGCTGGGTCTATGATTCATCGACGTTTAAGATGAATTATACTTCAGTTGAGTTTAATCCAGGTTTCTATAAGCTCTTTGATGAGATTATTGTAAATGCTCGTGATGCACTTGTACGCAGTGTAACTGATGCAGGTCGTACTCCAATCAAGCATATTGCGGTGACAATTCAAGAGAGTCCCTTTAGTATCACAGTAGAGAATGATGGCGATGGTATTCCTGTAGAAATGCATCCCACCGAGGCTGTCTGGGCACCTGAACTCATCTTTGGCCATCTTCTTACGAGTGGAAATTACGCAAAGGAAGAGGAGAAGATTGTTGGTGGCAAGAATGGGTATGGTGCAAAACTCACCAATATCTTCAGTACAAAGTTCGTAGTAGAGACGTGTAGCCCTAAGCATGGGAAACTTTACTCGCAGACTTGGACTGATAACATGTCTGTTGCACAGAAGCCTGTTGTAAAGGCCTCAAAATCAAAGGGCTTTGTACGTGTTACTTACTGTCCTGATATGGCACGATTCCCAGGCTTTAATCATTCTGATATGCGCAAGGTTGTAGAGACTCGTATTGTTGAACTTGGTGGTATGGCAGGAAAGGATGTAAAGGTGTCCTTTAATGGAATCACTCTTGCAACAAATACTTTTGAGAAGTTCACAAAACTCTTTGTAAAGTCAGAGAGTACTATTGCATATGAGCGCTGTGGTGAGCGCTGGGAAGTGGCCGCCGTTCTTGCCAAGAATCTGTTTGATGAAGATGGTAATCCAGATGAGATGCACGTATCATTTGTGAATGGTATTAATACCCGTCGTGGCGGTAAGCATGTTGATAAGGTTAGTACTAGTATTCTGAATGACTTTTGCGAGTTTGCCGCAAAGAAAAAGGTTGTTGTAAAGCCGGCACAACTAAAGGAGTCTGTGCTCTTCTTCATTAATGCAACCATTGTAAATCCTGCCTTTGATTCTCAGACTAAGGAAACTCTTACCACGCCTGCAACAAAGTTTGGCTCGGTTTTCAAGACCGACGGTAAGATTGTAACTGGTCTTGTGAAGCTAGGTCTTCTAGATGAGGCGATTGCTATTCTAGATGCAAAGGCCAATAAGGATGCGAAGAAGACGGATGGGTCAAAGAAGAAGACGCTTCGTGGAATGCCGAAACTTGTTGACGCTACTCTTGCCGGTACTGCAAAGAGTGACGCATGCACTCTAATCCTTACCGAGGGAGATTCAGCCGCCTCAAGTGCAATTGCAGGTCTTGCAGTTGTTGGGCGTGAACTATGGGGCGTCTTTCCTCTTCGTGGTAAGCTACTCAATGTACGTGATGTATCTGCCGACAAGTTCTCTAAGAATGAGGAACTCACGGCGATTAAGAAGATTCTGGGCCTGGAACAGTCTAAGGTCTATAATTCACTAAAGACTCTGCGCTACGGGCGGGTAATGGTCATGGCAGATCAGGATTTGGATGGTTCGCACATTAAGGGTCTACTCATGAATCTCTTTCACGCTGAGTGGCCAAGCCTCCTTAAAAGTGGCTTTCTTTGCTCACTTGCCACTCCACTTCTAAAAGCGACTCGTCGTAATGAAACGCTGAGCTTTTATTCAAACCCTGAGTTTGAGCAGTGGAAAACAGCAAATGGTGGTACTTCAGGATGGCACCTGAAGTATTATAAGGGTCTAGGTACGAGTACGGAACTTGAGGCTCAGGAATGGTTTCGTAATCTCCATGAAATCAAGTATGATTGGGACAAGGAGACTGATGAGACTATGTCACTTGCCTTTAGCAAGAAGCGATCAGATGACCGTAAGAGTTGGCTATCTAGATATAATCCTAATCGCACTCTTTGCCCTGCATCAGATGGTCACATTGGCTATTCATCCTTTGTAAATGATGAACTCATCCACTTTAGTAATGCTGACAACATTCGCTCACTTCCATCGCTCATGGATGGCCTCAAGCCGTCACAGCGTAAGATTCTCTTCGGCTGTTTTAAGCGTGGCCTTCGCTCAGAGATTCGTGTTGCCCAACTTGCAGGCTATGTATCTGAGCATGCATCGTATCATCACGGCGAGGCCTCTCTAAATGGTGCAATCACTGCAATGGCCCAAATCTTTGTAGGTGCAAATAACATTAACCTACTACGACCTGTAGGGCAGTTTGGAACTCGCCTTCTTGGTGGAAAGGATGCAGCATCTGCACGTTATATTCATACTCAGCTTGAGCATATGACCGATGTAATCTTTCGTAAGGATGATGCGGGAATCCTTCAGCATATTGATGACGACGGTCTTCTTGTTGAACCTGTTCACTATTATCCCACTGTACCCCTTCTTATTATTAATGGCTGTATTGGTATTGGTACTGGATTCTCAACCGATATTCCTCCTCATAATCCTGATGATGTTGTAGGACTTCTACGTGATCGTCTAATGGGTGTTCGTGAAACGCTGTGTGAGATTGCTCTTCGCCCATGGTGGCTAGGCTTCAAGGGCCCTATTCAGCAAGTATCTGATGGCGTCTGGCTAACAAAAGGTCTTTACACCTTTGATGATGCAAAGCATATGATTACTATTACTGAACTACCTGTTGGAACTTGGACCCAGGACTACAAGAGTTTCCTAGATGAACTCTGTACTAATAATGAGTCTGATGCATCAAAGACCGAGGACGGTAAGCCAGTTCTAAAGACCTTTGATGACCTATATAACCATATTGAGGTCCGATTTGACCTCTATCTTGATAGCGACTATTATGATGATATTCGTTCAAACCCACAGGAGTTTGAGAAGCGTTTCCGCCTTACAAACACGGTTCGTACCAGCAATATGGTATGCTTTGATACGAGTTCAAATATTGTCAAGTATAGTTGCATTGGCGATATGATGGAGGCTTATTATGTGGGTCGTATGAAGGCATACGATATTCGTCGTGCAAAGGAGATTGACCGTCTAAATCGTGATGCACTCGAATATGATGCAAAAGCACGTTTTATTAAGGCAGTCCTTTCAGGTTCTATTGAACTACGAAATGCATCTGATGAAAGCATTGTAGAACTTATGAAGAAGAATCGGCTTCCTCCACTATCTAAGGCAGATGAGCCTAACAATATTGACGCATATGAATATCTTCTCAAGATGCGTATGGACCGTGTAAAAGCATCTGCAGTTGTTGAACAGGAAAAGGCAGTTGAACAGGCTCTTCATGCAGTAAAGGCACTTGAGGCAACAACAAGCAATGCTATGTGGCTCAAGGATCTTGATGAGTTTCAGGCAACATGGAAGAGTGTCTATGCATCTCGCATGGAGGCTCTTGCCGATGTTGATGGAAAGAAACGTTCTTCTAAGAAGAAGTTTGTAGGAAAGGCTAAAGTTTAGCAAAATGGTTAGCATATAAAATAAGCTAGCCATCATACTCGTGGTGGGGATTGAACCCACGACTTCAGCGTTGCAAGACACATTTTTGTCTTTGGTATCTATTTCACTACCTCCCATATAGGGGTTTTCCCTATAAGCACCGCGCTCTACCAACTGAGCTACACGAGTAATCCGTGGCCGCCTCCACAACCTTTTATATAGTTATAGTTTTAAGCCCTTCTGTTACACGTTTTGTCTGCTTCTTTAGACGCTTTAGTTTACGTGCCTTTTTTGTTAGAACTCCGCCAATTAGTGGAACAACACTTATATCAATTAGTATAAGAGTAGTGTCATCGCCACTATAGGGACTTGAACTAGATGCCATATGATTATTTAGAACGGTTTGTGCAGCCTTGCCATAGTCATCAGGTGAATTATTTAACCCAGTTATAATCATTCTTGAAACCTCTTCATATGACTTTAGTTCATCACCATCCTTTTCGACTAAGCCATCTGAAAATATTGCGAGGACACCCTTTGAACTACGAGGAAAAACTAATATATCTGGTTCAGCAGTTACACAAAAATCTTTCGACCAGTTCTTGTTCATTTCAGGCACTTCAACATTTGCGAACTTCATGCTAAAATCCCCAAAGGCACGGGATACCATAAGCGAGCCATTCACTCTTGGAGCATCACCGTCGTCTTGTGTAACAGTTCCCTTGCATCTTAGTATACGTTCTTTTTCTATCGGATTATTGGGTAAATGTGGCTCTATCTTTTGTAGTATAACACCAGTGCTAGGATCAATTACACAGGCAGGAGAATCACCAATAAATGCTATTATACATGACTTGGCTGTTATAATTGCAATTGTTGCAGTTGAACCAGTATCACGATATGATATATACCCCTTTGAAGCCAGATTTTTGTCATGTTGAATAAATAAATCCTTTAAACGAGATTTAATAGCCTCAACGTCGCCATTTACCTCTGCAATCATTTTTGCAAGCATCCCAGGGAATTGATTAATGGTATAAACAACGGTTGATAATCCACCATGTCCATCAAATACTCCTGCAATTGTAATTTCTCCCGGAAGGGATTGTATGAAATGACGATCTTCAGTTGATGGAGGAGACCGGCTCCGCCCATTTATTTCTGCTGAGCCTTGTTTCATTCCTTATATGTTCAAAAGAAACGAACTTTCGAATTAAACCGTGCGTTTAAAGGAATGGTTGCATTGGAAGCGATCTTGTTCCGGCTCTGCTTAAATGCTTCATGTGAGCAAGTGGAACGGGTAGATGACTTATATCATTAATATAAAAAAAGTAATGATCGACAGCTGACAATATATGAGGAACAGACCAGTCGCATACCTTCTGATTTAAATCGTCTACCTGAGCGCTAATATTATTAGGTAGATTACGGGCATACTGAAGATATATTGCACGCATAATAATTTTTAACTCTTCGACCGACTGTTTGTCAATAATATAACCCTTCGGATTACTCTTGTTATAAACCTCTTTGCGAATTAAGTTTTGCAGGCGTTCCACATTTTCCGATGAAAAGAATATTTCACTTACCGGCGACTTCTCCCAATTTCCACGGAGCATATCAGTTTGGAAATTTTTCTCTACCGACACATCTGTCTCAAATCCGGGAACGCCAATTGTTGTATTTCCTGCACCAAAGCTAACGCGTCCATTTTCTCCGGCAGTGTTTGTATATGGCAGGTCAAATGAAGATCCGGTTTGATTCATCCTATCTGAACCTACTAATTTTTAGAATGATTTCTATCCGGCTTTCATGAAATTTCTCCAAATTAATTTCTAATAAAGAGGTATACAATGAGTTCAGTACTTAGTGGAAGTCGCCAGGTTTCATGCGATACAGGTTATTACATCCCTCTTGCCTCGCTTATAGGCAAGATCTATGGATACAATCCTACTGCGGGACAGTCTACATTCTCAACGGCGCTTTGGGCCAGAAATGGACCATATACATCGTCGATCTCTTCTATCGGTCAAGGTGTTCTCAGAGATATGGGTAGAACGATTGTTTCATCGGGACGCACATTCCGTAAGGTTCAGCTTGTTGTAAGTTCCGCCGTGCAGGATGGCGTTGGTGGTCTCGCCCCTGGCACGAATCCTCTAGAGGACTTCCTTACGGGTTACATCGAGCTTGGCTTTGGCAATGGTGGCAACTTTACGCCCGTTGCCGCCTATGGTCGTTAAATCTTGCAGTAGATTATATAAAACTCCTTTTTTTAAAGCTGTTATGCTTTAAAAAAAGAAGTATAGTGTGAATAGATGAACTTCTATTTAATCTTATACATAGTCGTATCAATTATGTTTATTACAGGATCATTTTATTTAAATTATTCAAATGGCAAATCAATACAAGCTGTTATACTTAGTATTGCATTTTTACTCATTTCAATTCTATTTGGACTCCGGTGGTTCTCAAACCTCTTTTCTATTCAAACTACTGCTATTACATCGTGGCCTCCTGCATTAAATATATGTCCTGACTACTTAGTGCTTTCAAAAGTAAATGGTGTTCCTGTATGCCTTGATAATGTAGGCGTGAGTCAACAGGGAATGCAGTTATGGACAAGTCCTGACCAAACTGATGAGAAATATTTATTCAATCTATTTCTTGATAAAATCAGTTCAGTACGTGTTTCAGCACTATGTGACCAGTGTAAAACAAAAGGTGTTACATGGGAAGGAGTATGGGATGGAAATGTTTGCTTAAATGTTGAACCTCCTCGCCCCGTCTAAGAAGTCATCGCTTTTTACATAAATAGATGAATGAAGAAACAGTATGCCTTCATCCTGAAGTTGAAGAATCTATTCTAAGATGGCTTGTTGATCGTCATAAACCTGCAGTACTATTACTAGGACCACCAGGAATTGGAAAAACAACACTTGCACTACGCACTTTTAAATTGGCCGGCCTTCGTTCAATAGAGTTTAATGCAAGTCACACACGCAGTGGAACATCATTTCGTAAAACGATCCTACCATTGCTAAGAGAGGGGGGAATTGTACAAATGATGGAATCTGGTTCAAAGGGAGGAATTGGTGTGCTACTAGATGAGATTGATGGTCTCTCAAATGGAGAGCGTGGCGGATTAAATGAACTTCATAGCTATCTTAAAGGTAAAGAGGCTCTAGAGGGTCGTCCTCTTATTCTTATTAGTAATAGTATTGATACACGTACACTACAGCAAATTTCTAAAATTTGTTTGACTTTTGAAATTAATCCCGTTCTTCCAGAACGTCTTTCAAAATGGCTAAATACTAGTATTCCTGCTGGATATAATGGAGATCTTCGCTCGCTAAAGCGGCAAATTGCAGGATTAGAAGATGTTCAAGAAGTTATAGTAATTCCTGAAGGTGTAATGCCAATTGCTACATGGACTCTATGGGGTGAGTGGGATCCACTGCTAAATTTTGATATTGAAAATAATGAAGGAAATTTGGCCAGTCTTATATCCTTGGAAAATATTCCTGAACGTATTGAAGCATCATTGGGGAATACAGAAGAAGCATGGGAAATGTATATGTCAATATTTGATGCATATAAAACCAGCGACCAAGGGGATTTCTGGGCGTTTTTCTATCAATGCTGGACAATTCTTCCAATTTCCCTTCGTCTTAAGCTAAAAATTATGAATCTTCGTCTAAGCCAAGAGGCGCCTATTGATGATTCCACAAAAAAGGGTGAGTTTAGATATACTCCTGTACTTACAAAGCAGTCTGCGATGTTTAATGCATGGAAATTAATCTGTGAAATATCAGAGTTGCATAATGTTCCGGTGCGGTTAGGCCCAATGTATTCAGAGTGTGAAATACTCACTGGAAAGTTAAAACATGATAAGGTGCGGCGATATCAGGCAATTAGTTTGGAAAATCTGTCAAGACTGTTAGATGGTAAAAAAGACTAGTCTAATTTAGAATGCTCTCTATTGAAAGAGCAATTACTAATCACAAAGAGTCACTAAAACAATGTTTTATGACTATTTTTGATAAAAGTGAAATGAAATATTTTAACAGAATTAGGGACTTATCCCTATCGTACGTAGCCTTAGATAGGAATAAATCTGTTAAAGCATTTATATTAGTAAATAAATCAAATAAATATGCAGATTATGAAATTGCATATTTAGGTGTTAGTCATAGATATAGAGGAAAGGGTTATTCTAAAGTTCTTATGAAGATTGTACTAAGTAATTTAGAAAATAATAGTATTTGGCTGAACACCTTTAGTGACAATGTGCAAGCATGCAGACTATATGAAAATTTGGGATTTTATCCTATTCATAAAACTTGCAAAAATGAAATTATTTATTTTCACGATAAGGGTGAAACCTCATCGCCTATATAATTATCCTCATTCTCATGTAATAATTTAATAAATGTTAATGGCCCTTCACGTCCAACTCTATAGGCACGCCCTAAAATTTGCTTCTCCTCCTCGTGTGTCATTGCGTGAAGAAGAATCACATGGGTTGCTGCGGTAATATTTAGACCGGCTCCAGCAAATTGCGAATTTAGTAAGAGGCACTGAATTTGCCCAGACTGAAATTTATCAAGTGTTGATTTGATAACATTTCTATTACCCTTTAGATGCTTTACATTTACTCCTAAATTATCTAAAGATGACTCTAATGCAGTAAAGGGGTTATCATAACGACTAAATATTAGAAATTTCCCTTTAGGATTATTCTTTAAGATATTTAATAGTGCATCATTCTTCTTTAGAAGCCCATCTGATTCATTACTTACAATTGTGTTTCCACTTATATCGCCATTAAGTAATTTAATACACTTTGATGGAACAAGCCCCTTTCTGCAAAGGGGGCATTCAGACTTCATATTTAGAGTTAGAATTAGGCACTTGGCACAGAAGGACTGTGAACAGCATGGAGTAATTAAATAACTTTCTGGTTCTTCAAAACAAATTGGGCAGAATGAATCTTTTATTCCCTGGATACGTTCTTCTATATTTTTAATTGATGTTTTAACAGTATTTATTTTAGTCTTAAGGGATGCCAGTGCAACATCCTTTGCCGCTGCAGAAGAATATTCTCTATCTTCCTTATATTTATAATCCTTTTCAAGTTGAAAAAGTTCCTTATGTAAATTTAAAGTAACCGCCTCAATAAGTTCTTTTTGTGTCTGACCTTTTACTCCTAGTTGAGAGAGTGCCCCTTCTGTGTCGCCTGCATGAAGCATTTGCTGAATTGCAGGAGATATGGTTTTACCAATGATTGAATGTGATATAGGCATACGACATAATATATTCTGTCTATATAAGGGTGGTAATGAAATAGATTTCTTAATATACTCCTCAGAACATTTTACAATAACCTTTGCACGCAAAGGGTGGTTATAGGTAATAACATTTTTAAAGGCTGAAAATGATCTAATACGGAACATTTCCATATAATAATATGCATTTAAATTTCTAGCAGATTTAAAGTGTATTTTTAAATGTGGCTCTGTTTGAGGATCACGAATTATATTTTCCACAAGAGTTTTATCTAAATATAAATTGCAATTTAAATAAATTAAATTCATCCAAGATGCGCTAATAAACCATGTAAACCGTGTTTTAAAGGATTCTTTAATATCAATTCCTGGTAAATAAATTGTGTCTGCTTCATCTATAAATAATCGTTTCCATCTTATATCTTGGCTCACCGTTTTTACAATAAATGGCTTTAAAAGTGTATTACTAATTAATACAACTTCTGAAGAATAAATATTTGCATTAAAATCATCAGAATTTATCTGAGATAATTTCGCCACACAGAAATTTGTTAGAGTTGTTTGGGTCTTAATATAGTCAGACCACTGGCAAAAAAGGGTGTGGGGTACAATTAAGATGCAACCAGCCTCAGAAAGGTCTGTAAATTTCCGCTTCTTAAGACTAAAAAAATTCGATGAAGATAATCGATGTATAGTATTATATGTTGTTAGTGGTGGAATTAAATTCATGCGTGATATGTGCCCTAAGACCATAAGACTCTTTCCTACACCTACTGAATCACCTAAAATAGCATAATTAGAAAATATCTGCTCATTCTCATGTTTAATATCTCCATATATTAGGTCACGTTCAATTGATTCCATTTTTGCAATAACCCCCTTTTGATGATTATGAAGAGGTAATTTAAAAACATTAGGGATATTTACAAGAGGTGCATCTTCATTTAGTCGATTATTATAAACAAGATTAATATTATCAATGTATTGTTTAATACTTGATGCCATATTAGGTGCAACTAACAGTTTCTAAGTTGGGTTGTTTAGACCACTTTACTAAATTCAGTTCAGTTTAATTCACTATAAAATTTCCTTAGTGCAGCCTCTTTAATAAAATTATTTAGTTTTAGTTGTGTTTTCTTTACAAAAGGATTATTAGGCTGTTCACGCATCGCCTTCTTATTAAAAGTATTCTGGTCATGTGACATTACTAACATAACCTTCATCGGGTCCAACTGAATCATTGGATTTCTATAGGATTCTAGAAAGGATTTCTCCTCTGCATGAGTAACTGTTTCATCATATGTGTTTCTTAGAGCATAGGACCGTTTCCAAGCCATAGTACCATTTGTGGCGTGATTCTTATTATATGGGCCTAGACAGTAAATAGTTTTAATGTCGGTATAATACATGTAAATTTCTGATGAACCTGCGAGTTCATAACTAGGATTCTGTTTAAATTTAGTAACTACATGGCTAACTCGCATGGGAGGATAATAATCATCATCATCAAAGGCAATAATAATTGCACCAATGGCCTCTTTATTTAGTCGATTCCGTTTTGCGCCAATATTTACCTTTTCAGCTACGTAAATATATTTGAAATTTGGGAAAACGCTTTTAACATTGGTAAAAAGGTGTTCATTCGACTCAGAGCCATCATCATAAACAATCCATTCCATACGATCTCTAGGATAGTCTTGATGTAAGACGCACTCTATAAGAGTTGGAATGAATGTGGCACGATTATAGGTAGGTGTAATTAGTGAGACAAAGGGGGTATTTATATCTTTTTGAGAAGGCTTCATTAAAAAGATATAGATATAGATGTTTAGACCTTATTTGAATTTAAAATATAGTGTTAGCCCCATAAGTCCTGATACTATTACGCACATTGTTCTTAGAACATTTCTTCCAATAGGAAGGTCTTCTGGGGTAGGAGCAATATAAGTAAATAAATTTATACCAGGATAACTTATCCAAGCGGATGAGGTTGCATCTTTTTTAAAGAGGGGGATTAAGGGTGCACGCCACATAGGTGGATTTATAACACCATAGATTATTGGAAGAGGAAATAATAGTGCTCCAAATATTGCATAAAATATAAAGTACAAATTATTTTTATCAATTTGTATATCAGAAGTAATAGACCAATGGGTTGCTACAATACATCCAAACATCATACCTAAAATAGTTGTTATTGCAACAATATTTGTTTTAATTTCACTCCATGTATCAGAAAGAATAGAATTTACACTTACAGTTTTTTTAGCCGTTAGTGGCTCTAAGTATTTAACTCTTCTAGTATCTAGATCTGCAAGTTGATTATTTATATCATTCAGGGCTGTAGGAAAAGTTGTTGCAGTATAATTTGCTATACCAGTTATATCAGTTGTGATTTTATCATTTAATTTTGTATAATCAGCAATAAGAGTTGTAAGTGCAGAATCTTTCGGATTTATTTTATTTAATTCAGAAAGACTTGCGCCAATATTTGTCTGTATTGCTTTTAAAACAGGGGGACCAAAGGTCGATACGTCCATTCTACCGTTGTATACTTATTTTTAGATAAAACAATTGTCGGCAAATAGTACCAAGGTTATAGAACATACTTTGGTGCTCCTGACCCGGAAGCAACTATGAAAAAGTTTAAACTCTCAACATAAACTCCAAGATTATAGGTATATGTTGTTCCTTGCGGAAGCGGAAAAAAATCAATTTCGGCCTGTAAGTTGCGAATACGACTTGCATTTAAAGAGCCTGAAGGCTGTGTCTTAGAACTTGTAACCGCCCAGGTATAAAAAGGTAGCTCAGCATTTGTAAATCCTGAAGTGTATCTGAAGGGGTTGATTTTCTTGAAAAAATCTACAGGTTTTGCTTCCTGAATTTCATTTCCATCACATAAGATGCGAAGTTGACGAATAATATCCTTCTGAGAGTTTGCAATAAGCAGTCCACTGCTAAAGCCATTTTGTAAATAGGGCGTTATATTTTGTGTTACACTAAATGGAACAAATGGATAGGTAAACCAGTTTGTAAAGTTTGAATAATCATTTCGTGCAAGCCAATCAGATCGCTTTGTAACAAAGATAAGACGTGTAATAGGGTTATGTATATCTAAATCAAAGGTACTACGTTGTATAATACCTTCATATGGTATAATCGATATTTGAGGAAATAAATAGGTAAGCGGATTACTTGCAAATACTTTTCGCTCGTCATCTGTTAAATATACAAATGTACATTGTAGGCGTGGATTTAAGAACCATGTATTAAGTGTAGGAAGATTATATCCAATATCAGTTAAAAAGTTCTTTATCTGATTATCTGCAGAAGTTGCATTTCCATATTGTGGTATATTATTACTAATATTTGCCTGTGATGAAAGCATTGTATAATCGGGTGCAACACGATATCCTGATATATCATTCACAGTATAAAGATGGTTAATTGGGTTTAGTGTGATTTGTACCTCACAGTCCTGATATTGTAGTGCAGTGAGTGGAAGGGCTTGAAAAGTTGCATCAGTGAACCAAAAGTTCAAGGGAACATGAATTTCTTGTCCAATAATTGAAGGGCGATTTAGTTGTGCCACGCCCTGCGAGGCTCTTACTGGATCTTCAACTACATTTGGATACCCACTATTCGATCTTCCACCTGAATATGAACCCTGTGCAGGATTTATAAGTTCATTTACATCACCTACAAGAATCTTCCATTTCTCAAATTTGTCTGTATCATATTCAAGAAGTGCCTTTGAAAGTAGGTAAGTACCATCATATTCTTGAATGCGTTGGCCTCCTACATAAAATCCAACACGATTTATAATTGCAGCACCCAAATAACGTACCCATTTGAATTCTTTTTGGTATATAGTGCTTGTATATTTACTGTATATGTCAGGAATTTGAAAGGTAAAATATACATCTGATAGTAAATCGCCAATACGCTGTATTTTAGCCCTTAGTTGAATTGTTTGATCATATTGAAGTTCATTTGGTCCATCAAGAGCAATACTTACATTTTCCATCGAGAAATGACTATATCTTTTAAATAATTTATAGTAGTAGGTCATCTGCGGATTTCCACTTAGTAACACATTTTGAGATCCATATGCAACTAATATTAGTAATCCTCCACCCGTCATTAGAGCCTCCTATAACTAACTTAAAGGCGGTTTTAAGCGTTTAATTTAGTGCATTCTGATTTGACCACCAAGTGTCTGAAAGGTAGGGAGGAAGTTGCTGTGACGCCTTTCTTAGATTTGAAGAAGGACCTTCACTTAATAGACGCTCAATCTCAAAGGTCGATAATGAATACCGGGCATACTTTAAAGAGGCGAACTTGCCTTGGAAGGCCCCACTTATATTCATTGTTGCACCTTGAGGAAGTGCTGAAATTCTAGGGCTTGAATAATTATTAAAATGCGCCTTTGAAAAAAATTGGATATCCTGGAAGTTTTGATAGGGAACTGTATTCTTAAACATCATTCTATTTGCAAGATTTCCATTTACATAAACATCGAGCCCTCCACTATAACAATTTAGAACAACGTGAAACCATTTTTGTACCGGGATATTTTTAATGTCAATAAAGCTATATGGATTTGCATGAGTGTTCATAAAAATACGCATTGTATTTGAGTTACCACGGATAAAGACACCAGGGCCCATAAGAGGCCAGGGGCTTGCAAAGCCCTTGTGAAATACATGTTTTAATACATCTTCCCCCGTAAATGTTGAAGGGTTTACATTTATAAAAAAAGAGTATGCAAATTCAATACCACTACGTTCATTTACAGAGCGCATAATGGTAATTGCATCTTTATACTTTGTAGGATCCTGATGAATTGGTGGAATATTATCTTCTGCATTTACTGTTGCATTTAAGAGGGTTTGAATACGTAACCGTTTATCCGTTGCCATATTATATATAAGTTCGCCTCCAAATAGTGCTATTATAACAATTGCAATAAGTATTATACTTGTAAATATTTCAGAGCCTCTTGAATTAGAAGGCTGTGTATATGATGGATATTTGAAGTTTGTGTAAGACATTATTTACTCTAATGTATATGTATATTAGCGTAAAAATGTTACCGGGAATTTGTGGTCTCAAAATTATTTTCCACCAGTAAATAGTGAAGCTATAAGTGTTCCAACACCAGCAGATGTGCCGGTTGGACCAGCCTGATATATATGATATATGTCAGCGGGAGATAAAGGAGTATTATAAATACTTACTCCATTTATATAACCATCAAATCCTCCACGCTCAGTAATTTTGAGTTTTACTCCTGTAGGGTCTACCTTATAGTAAGAGGGTGTTAAACATGAGCGCGCTAATTTTCCATCCATATATACATCAATTGTGCGACCACTTAGACACACTGTTATATTTACCCAGCGTTGCATATCAATTACTGGAATATCACAAATCTGTGTAGGGTTGAGTAGCGAATCATCCATGGCAAGAGGTTTAAACATGGCATCTAAATCACGTGCTCTTAATGACCCATCTTGTCTTGTTGCATCAGATGAGCCTGGTGTTGCATTCTGGAAACCTTGTATATTAGTAATATGTCCATCTGCATCACGTATATTACCAAGTTCTTTATCATATTGATTTATTAGAGCATTTTCATCAAATTGGTTAGAACGTCCATAGATTGATATTAAATGCCCTGAATCATTAAGTATACTGCCTGTACGCTCATATGAATTTGTTGCCGGATTATATGAAGGTGCAATTATTTTTCCATTTGAATCAAGTCTATTTCCCATTGCATCATAATAATCTAAATTGCCATCTGCATCATAAAAACTGGTTGTTGCACCTGGAGGAAGACTAGAAGGAACTGTTCCTCCAAGTGGCCCATATTCATTTTCAGAATAATATGGGTATCTAAATCTACTCGTATTACCTCTAGCTCTTGATGGAGTTCTACTAGAGCCTGAAGAACCGGTAGCACCAGTAGATCCTGATGAAGAACCAGTAAGGCCAGTAGGACCCATTGATGAAGGTGGTATAGACGGCGTTGTTGTTGATGGTCCTGAAGGAGTTGTAGTACTTGAACTGACAACAACACTCTCGCTGTCCCGGGAATGAGTGCGAACCATAAGCGTGTTCTTAAATGCACCAAGAGCAATAAGTAGGGTCGAAAAGTTGCTACCTCCAATTTCAAGTACGTGTTTTCGTGTATTACGATTAATATTATAACTATTTATATAAACCCATACTGATACAGCATAATCACCTCCCTCATATAATCCACTAATACTCGGAAGATTTGTATTAGCGATATTAGCGGGAACCTGCGCCTTTATAATTTGGACACCTGTTGTTAATGAAGACCCATTTATAAAATTATATATAAAATATAGGATTGTTAAACTCACAAGTACAATTACAATTGTAATTAATATTGTAAAAATTGATGTTGGTGGTTTTTTAACTAAATCCATTTCCTATTTAATAGGAATAAGATTTATTAGTCTAAATGTATTGTGTCTGTACATTAAATGCGGGGGAAATATTTCTAGTAGATGTACTAGGCGCATCTGCTAAATTAGAAATACTATCTGCAAAGTGAGCAATTGTTGGGGCGGCCTGGCCAACACGAGGTAGATACAGACAAGATCCATCCAAGCATAAACTCTTAAGAATTCCAGGCGCAGCATTTGTATTTATTTGATTTAGCTGAGAGCTAAGTGAAATGGAAAACTGATTCGGAGAACCACGTGTATCACTTGTCTGCGAATAAATTGATGCAACTTCTCCAATTGTTGTAGTATGTCCATTCATTGATAATAGCCCAATTGACCCAGATAGAGTTAGATCTCCAGCTTGAACAACTGTTCCACTTGGATTTAGTGTTGATATCATGTTTAACATTGTTGTAGATGATACAAGTGAGTCATTATAATATACATCTATGCGTCGACCAGCCTTTGAAATTGTAAGAAATACCCATTTTTGTAAGGGGATTGGAGGTAACGGTATTGTTTCCACAAAGGCCTCCTCTGCAGTCTGCGTATTAACCGCAAGTTGTACAGAAACTGTATTTTGCCGACTCGCATCTGGAAAGGGTAGTACCTCTAAATTATAGACCCCATATAGTGAAACTAATTTCTTATAGCCATTATGATCACAATTTGTACAGTCTGTAAGACGATTACACTTACATGGATCATATAGACCTGATGAACATGATGGCTGATTTGAACGAATTCCACAATCTGATGCACTGCCTGTTTGTGTAAGCGAATCTAGATATATATATGTCTGGAAGGTGCCTGATCCCTCTTTTAAGAAATATTGTGAAGCAATTATTGTTGTAAATGAACTTGCTTGTATGACAGATTGTTGCTTATTTAGGGGAAAAGGGCCGATAACAGTTACATCTGGTAGAGTTATATTTGCCCCATTAAATGAAAAATACACAAATATACAGATAATAATAAATATTATTAGGCCTCCTATAAGATACATTTTATTCATAGGTGCAGTGGGATATGTATTCATCCGTTCCTACCGGTAAGTGTGTAATTTAATAGAGCCTATTTATGAATTAGTGTTATTATAGGGATGCAAATAAAGAACTATTAAAGGGCTTTTGTGCATTTAACCGAACAACCTGTGATGTTAATACTGCATTTAAATATTGTATATTTCCAACATGGACTGACTGATTTGCCAGTGGAGGGGGGCCGAAAAAATAATTTGAACTCGGTGATGTAATAATTTCACCATTAAAGGCCATCATATGCTGTAGATTACCATTTAGATAGACCTCTAAGAAATTATCAGATACAACTAAAGTCACTCGGAACGGAACTCGGAGTGGTACATTTTTAATTGGGTCTGATGTCAAATAAGTTGAATCTGTCTTTAAAACTGAAACATATAGATCATTTGTAAGGGGGTCAATATATACTACTATATTTGAGTTACTAAAGAGTGTTGGTAGTGTACCAACAGTATCATTGCTTGTAAGACTTACAGGATAAGGAGACCGGTATAAAAGAACACGGGGTACACCCGTTGTTACAAAATCGCCTATTATAAATGTATCAAAGGAGAGTGTAAATTGTGTTGATGTTACTCCCACAAAGTTACAACTTAAATCTGATGAAATCGGAACTTTAGTAAATGCACTCTGTATAGTAACTGGCACAGGAACTTGTATAAGCCCAGCATCTCCAGGAGTAAATGAAAAAATTGGAACTCCCATAAAATGCAAGGTTATACAAACTAGACAAATAAGAAGGGCTACAACAGATAAGAAGAATCCATATTTTAATATATTGCTAAATAATGTAGGTTGAACCTGCTGTACATACATATCTATCGATTAGACTTATTTAATTTCTAGCTTTTATTTGTTGACATCCAAATTATAAGTCCAACTGCAAAAACAGCGCTACCGCCTATAAAACCTCCCTTAATCGCCGATCGTAGATCAACTTCATCTAGAGCATTTTGGTCAATAACCGGATTTTTACCAATTGCACCAATACGTTTATAATAATGTAAAACCATTGCTTCAACCATTCGTGGCTTTCCCAATTGTTCATTTACATTATTATGTAGATTGACGGTCCACTTGAATAAATCGTCACGCCGATCCAAATGCGGGGATATCGGAAATTTAATTAAATATGTTGTATAATGCTCACGACATACTGGACACGGAATTAATAGGGCAAGTGATTCGTAGAATTCTTTGGCGGCTCTTTTTACAGCATAGCTTGGTGATCTAGGATATCCAATTGCAGTAATATGAATTGTATGCCAAAAAATAGGACCCCATACAGATGGTGGGAGCTTCATTAATAAATACTGCTATTAAACTTACATAGTCTCTTACGCATCTAGGGTTAAACGTGCAAAACCATGCATATTAAGAAATGCAGCCAATACAACAAATATGTACAAACTGTGGAGAACATGGGCATACAACAAAACAGTGCTTGCAACCTATTACAAGTTATGGTGTAATTCTATTTCGTATTAAGGGTGGTTGGAATCAAGTAGAGCGCTTACTCGATTCTGAAACAACACTTAATGGATTAGAAAGTGCTCAATCAAATATTGAGTATCTTCTCATTCAGCGAAAGGATAGTCTAGGATTTATTGATATTATTCGGGCGAAATACAATGTAAATGACATTCCCTATATTTCACAGCAAATACGTGGTATGACCCGGAATGAACAGGAAAAGTTACTAAACGAGTCTTTTGATACTATCTGGGAACAAATGTGGGGTCCATGTGTTCAAGGTTCCAATCTCTATAGGCATGAAAAGGAACAGTCTCGTCAAAAATTAGATTTACTCCGTAATGGCTCGCCGAGCCTATCTGAAATTGTGAAAACTGTAAATCATAGTTGGGAGACACCCGAATGGGGATTTCCTAAGGGACGGCGTGACCCGCATGAAACTGGCTATTTTTGTGCACTTCGTGAGTTATGGGAGGAAACGGGAATTTCGGAACGGGAAATTATTCCAATTAAGAATTTGGAGTCAATTAGCGAAGTGTTTTTTGGAAGTAATCATATTCAATATTGTCACAAATATTACGTAATGTATATGCCATGTGAAAAGACTATTGCACTAGACAAATCTAATAAAATAATGAATCGTGAAATTGGAGATATTCGCTGGTGTTCTTTGGAAGAAGGGTCCGCATTAATTCGTCCCGATAATATTGAGAAACGGGAGATTCTTCTTCGTGTTGCTCGACTTTTAAGAAATTACTGCCCTCTTCAAAATGGGGTTGTTATGGATCAACGGCACGCTCTTATTACTTGAGGCTATTTACTCTCCAATATAATAAAGTAAATAAATAGGAATGGCTGAAGATTATACGAAATATAATAGTGTACAGTTGCTAAAACGCTGGGAGCAAGAAGATAATATGGAGAAACGTGATGCCTTATATAAGGTAATGGAATCACAGAAACTCTTTCCACAGGAAGATATGGATAAATGGGAAGAAGATGCAAGTTTGTATCCTGCGACAGATGACCCAAAATTTATTGAGAAGTTACTATCCAGACAGGAGTTTGCAGAGAATTTACAGGAGTCTATTGGGGAGCAACAGGCTCGTGGAGTAAATCCATGTGATTCACAAGAAGAGTTCGAATTAACCCCTGTTCAACGATTTATCAGTCGCTTCCTATCTCCACAATCCCCCTATGTTTCGGCCCTTCTTTATCACGGTGTTGGAGTCGGTAAAACCTGTGCAGCTATTACAACGGCCGAAGAATATTTACGCTCTTACCCCAGCGAATCTGTTTTTATTATTGCACCTAGAAATATTCAACCCGGCTTTCGTAGAACGATATATGATGATGAGTCACTCACTATTGGCGTTGATTCTGCCCCGAATGACTTAAAGGGGTGTACTGGAAATCTTTATTTAAAGCGGAATGGGCTCGAATTTGAGCGTGAAAAGAGTATCATTAACCGTCGTATTAATCATTCGATAAATAGTCGTTATACCATTCTTGGTTATATACAGTTTTACAGATACATACAGGCTATTCTTGATACTGTTCCAAAAAGTCTTCCAGATGAACGGCGTGCCCAAGAAGAAATTAAGGCACTTCGCAAAGAGTTTAGCGGGCGTCTTGTTATTATTGATGAGGCCCACAATTTACGTGATACTCCTGGAGAGACAGATAGTGATAATTTAGATGTGGCTGGTGGAGATTCGGAACTAACAGAGGCAAAGGCTGGCAAACGTCTTACTCCATCACTTATACGAGTAATTAAGGCTGCGCAGGGAATGAAGTTAATGCTTTTAACAGGAACACCTATGTACAATAGTTATCGTGAAATTATCTTCCTCCTAAATCTTCTCCTACTCAATGATAAGCGGGCACCTCTTTCAGAAAAAGACATCTTCACTGCAACTGGTAATTTTCGTGTCGCAGATCCTGAAAAAGGATTTGAAGGAGGAGCAAAACGACTCGGTAATATGGCAAGTGCATATGTTAGTTTTATGCGTGGAGAAAATCCGCTAAGTTTTCCTGTTAGACTTGATCCTACAAATGTTACACGAATGACCGAATGGCCAACTGAGAGCCCACAAGGTGAGGCCATTTTTAATGAAGGCGAAAAACAGGCAAAGAATATATTACTTCGTTTGCCCTTTATTCCTGTGCAATATGAACCCGCCGAACTAAAGATTATTCAGTCTATTGCAGATAATGCAGTTGAACGGTCTGGGCTAGGTGTTCGCAGTATTGACGAAATGGTGCAGTCTGGAAATTGGCTATTCCCTAAGGCTGATGCTAATGCTAGTCCTGAATCTCGTATTCGTGACGTAGGATTTGATTCATGTTTTGAGGAATCAAAGGGAACAACCCTTACACAATTTACATCACGTACTCCTCCAGTATGGCTTTCTAAGGCCGAAATTAAATCTGTTTCACCTAAAACTCATTTCATATTAAATCGTGCCCCAAAGGCAAAAGGAGTCCTTTTTATCTACAGTAGATTTATAAAGGCTGGTGCAATTCCTCTTGCGATTGCACTAGAGGCAAATGGATATAGTCCATGGGGGCGTGATAAGCCACTCTTTGGAAATGGAATTGTAGATGGAAAGGGGAGACAGTGTGCACTATGCGAATTAAGAGAAAAGGAGCATGCTGGAAAGGCCCATGCCTTTGTAGCTGCAAAATATGTATTACTAACTGGGCAATTAGCATATTCCCCAAATAATGCCGCAGCAATTCAGGCCTCTCGTTCTATTAAAAATACTGATGGAAGTGAAGTGAAGATTGTTGTAGGATCACAGGTGGCATCTGAAGGTATTGACTTGCGATTTATTCGTGAAATTTACGTGTTTGACAGTTGGTTCCACTTGAATAAAATGGAACAGGTTTTAGGGCGGGGCGTTAGAACCTGCAGTCATGCGCTTCTTCCTGAAACAAAACGGAATTGCACAATTTACTTACTCGTAAATTCGTATGGTAATGAGATTGAAACGGCCGATATGTATATGTATCGTAATGCAATGAACAAGGCAATACAGGTAGGTCATGTAACTCGTGTATTAAAACAATATGCGGTTGATTGCAATTTAAATCGTGGGGCAATCATACACAGCGATTTGAAGCCTCTTGATAAGATTGAAGATTCACAGGGTGAGCCACGAGAAGCTGTATCACTTAATGATACGCCTTTTTCAAGTATATGTGATTGGATGGAATGCCATTATGCATGCGCTACACCAATTGATATTAAGAGACTTCCCAAAATAAGTATGGCTTCTTATGATGAATATGCAATGCGTTGGAGAGAGTCGCAAATTAGACAAATTATTAAGAACTTATTTGAGAGCGAACAGCAACCAATGATACAAATTGACAGTTTAATTGAAACACTTCGTGCTGCAGAAATTCCCGCAATTGCAATTCGCACAATTTTGTCTGAAATTGTGGATCAGCCCTCTTTTAATCTCCGTATTAATGGACAAGATGGTTATATAACATATAGAAATACCTACTATTTATTTCAACCCCTTCGACTTTCTGATAGTCGTATACCGATTGCTTTACGAATTGCGAACACGATTGTTCGCAAGGATGAATATGAGCTAACAAAGCTTATAATAGAACGTCCAGTTGCTCCTAAAAAGGCAGTAATAGAAAAGGCCCCTGTTGTGGAAGAAGAGACTACAGAAAAAGTTGCAGAAGAGGTTGCAGAAGAGCCAAAAGAATTACCTGTTGCAGACACAGCGGTTACATATTGGAACGCATGTGCTATCTGGGCCAATTCAATTAAAAATGGAACTTCAGATTTAGATATTCCACCAGATCTTTTAAGTGTACTATACATGCGCTACAAGAAAGATTTATATAAACACACATACAATTATTTATCAGTATTTTCATGGATGTTTGAAAGTGTTAAATTATCAGAAGACTATGATGATGATACAAGAAATGTATATCTAGGTGCATTAGGACGTGTTCTTTTAGAACTTGTATGGGATGAACATTTAACTACTGAAGAACAAAAGAAAATTCTCAAAGAGCCACGTACAGAAGATATAACAACTGCTGCTGCAGAACAGTTGATTAAGCGTGGAGAAAAAGAAATCTTTAGAAGTGTTTCACTTGCAACTGGAAAGATTGATTACACATGTGATAATGATGAACGCTGTAGTGAAATTCTTATTCGTACATTAGAATCAGATCGTGCTGATCCCTATAATAGTATTCAGGCAAATAATACAACAACAGGCCCTGTATATGGATTTCTAATTCCCAAGATAAAGGATGCACGTATTGTATTTAAGACAAATGATCGTCAAGTAGGCGTTGGAGTTCAGCCAGAAAAGGGGGGTGAATGTGAAATTGTCAGTAGTATCGAAACGCATAAAAAGGGGTTAAGAGCAATACGGGACATGATTACGGGTGGCGCCCTAAAATATCCTCCTTTTCTTCTTAGTGATTCTGTATTAAATGAAAAGGAGATACGAGGAACCTTAGCAAAGAAGGAAAAGCTTGAAGCAGGAGCATCAGTATACAAAAAAGCATATACTGCTGCATTAGAAACTGGAGTTCCAGAAGAAGAAGCTAAGACACTTGGAACAAAGGCAAGAAATGATGCTATTAAACAAAGTCCCGAACGATTTAAGATAGAGACCAAGTTAAGTATTGATAGCAGAAAATTCCAGAATGTTATTAAAGCATGTGCTCTTAAAAATATTATACTCCGTTTAATTGATATACTAGAAAAGGAAAAAGGGCAAAAACGATATTTTTACAGACCAATTTCTGCAATGAAGTCAAATCATCGTTTAAAATAATTTTCACTAAATAGTATGAGTCAGTCTTATGTGGACCAGACACCATTTTCATTTAAAGCATCATATGCAAGTGTACCTTCTGGTTATGTACCATATGACCCTACAAAATCATATGCGGTAGGTACAAAAGTATATTATCGTAGTAGGGGTTATACTATAAATACTGCTATTACTGGAACTACTGTAACTACTGGAACAGTAAATTTAGCAAGCTTTGCAACACCAGATCCAATAATAACAGTAGCAACAGTACCAACACCCACAGTACCTCTTAAAAGATCTATAGCTGGTGTTTCAAATATACAAATGTGGTATGATGCATTAGATCCATTAAATACTGGAAATGATCCAGTATCATTAGTCGGTAAGAGTATACCAATTTGGTATGATAAAACGCAATATAATATAATTAATAGTAGACAAATTTCAAATACATCCCCAATAGTTTTAAATTCTGATACATTTGGCTATAAATTAAATTTTACGGATAATTCGTATGATATTGGAAATGGATTAGGATGGATCTATAATACATTTTTTACAATATTTATAGTTGAAACACCAAATTATACTTGTGTTGGTAATAATTTTCTATATCTATTAGGGCAAGTTGCACCATATACTACAGGAAATAGTATGTTAAGTATATGTTATAGATGTCGAAGTGGATCTACAGGTAATTCTATAATGTTTGGAAATGGTACTGAATTTGCAACATATACAATTGATCCTATATCAACTAGTATTCGTGTATGGGCATTTACATTTACAACTGGAAACTTACTATCAATTTATTTAAATGGTAGCTCTAAAGCTTCTACTACTGCATTAAAATATTTTGATAATCCTATTGTGTATGGAAATATTGGAAGTAGTATTTCTAGTAGTGTTAATTATAATGGAAATATTAGAGAAATTATAGGATATAAGGGGAGTATAAGTACTGGAGACAGACAGACAATTGAAGGATATCTTTCATGGAAGTGGGGGGTAAATAGTAATTTACCATCAGATCATCCATATTTTAATACTAGAGTTAATATGGGAGGTGGATCTAATATATTGGTACCCAAAATAATATACGAGAACAATAATAGTAAGAAAAAATATAAAAAGCCAATACAACCATCTGAACAAACATTTATGTCTGGGGGAGGAGTAATTTTAAACCCTGCATCATATGCCCTAGAACAATAAAATTGATAACTTAAGGATATCTCTAGAACATATAGGAAAGAATGGAGTATGTAGCAGTATTTGAAGAACAACTAGCACTTACATCAGTTGATCTAAAGAAAAATATCGAATCAATCGATGATGTGCTTGAAGCTAAGTTGAAACAGCGTCTAGAGGGTAAGTGTTCTAAACACGGTTTTGTTGTTCCTGATACTGTAAAAATCCTTTCTCGTTCAATGGGCTCCTTAGAGCGTGGACGTTTTACAGGTGACATTCTATTTCATGTTCAGGCTGAAGGGACAGTTATTAACCCTCCTGATGGCCATATTCTGCAAGGTGACATTATTCGTAAAAACAAGATGGGTCTTTATGTAAATTACAAGGATGCAATCCGTGTGATTATTCCCCGTGATGTAAATATTGGTAATGATGAGTTTGAATCTGTTGAGATTGGTGAAGTTGTACGAGTTGAGATTAAGAAGTCTCGCTTTCAGGTCAATGATGAATATATTCTAAGTGTTGGGCTTTTCAAGGGACGTTCATCAAAGGGTTCAAAGGGGCTTCTTGCTACAATTGGTGCAAATACTGAGGAGGAAGAAGAGGAAGAAGAGGAAGAAGAAGTTGAAGAGACTGAGGATGCTGAAGAGGAAGAAGCTAAGGAAATGGGTGCTGAAGAGGATGCTGAGGAGGAAGAAGCTAAAGACGATGAAGAAGATGCAGCAGCTGGCATGCCAGCCCTTGAAAAAGATGAGTAATGCGCTAAATTACTATATACTGAACCTATTATTTTTAATAGATGGCTTTAGTACTTACAAATGAAGAATATGAACTTCGTAGAAAGTTCTTAGAGGATTTAAAAATTCTATCCAAAACGGAACATGAAAATATGTTCAAAATTTTAAAGGAGGATGTAAATGATTTTAGTGAAAACAGCAATGGAATTTTTTTTGATGTATCCAAAATTGGCAACGCCGTCTTTGCAAAGTTACAGGCCTATATGGATTTTTGCATGCAAATAAGAAAGGAACAAGCATCAAGAGATGAGGATGAGCGTAAGGCCCAAGACATGTTACGCTAATAAAATTAATGGTCTAAACCTTCCAGCATTCTTATATATAAGAATGGTGGAGGATTTACATAAAATTTTGCAGTCAAATCCTAAGCGGTTTGCAACTGTTGTACCTATTGAAATGAAGACTATCTGTGACACGCAGGAAAATGAACAGGTCCCTATTACTCTTTCTGGTTGGACACCGACTCCCCTAGAGCCTCCCGGCCCTCTTGCTGCCATTCTTTGGAAGACGAATCCAGAGTTCCGCGCCGGCACAGCACCTGTACGTCGCAGTATTTTGCGAGATGCTATTATTGCTGTGCAAGAGCGAGTGGATAAGGAACTACGTGGGCGCCAGTGGTCAAGAAAGAAGATTCATGAACAGCTCGCAGCACAGCAGACGGCCGATGCAAGTCCTCCACAGGATACACGTGAACTTGACCTTGCCCTTGCGCACCTATATGAGATTCAGATTGTCTTTATTGATGAGGCAAATAAGAAGATCAAGTGGGTTCCAGAAGATCCTAGAACCTGGTCACCATCAATTCCTATATGGGGTCTTTCTGTAGGCAGTCGTGCAATCTATCATGGACCTAACGAATCCTCGGTTGGCTCGAACCTCAGTAAATGGCTCTCAGACCGTGAAAATGCAGGATGGCGTACCCAGTATCCAGTTGCCGAGGGTACACTTGAATCAATGAAGACTGCCCTTGCTGAGTTAAATGCAGGCGTTGGTTCCCGGATTGAAAAGCCCAAAAAGGCGGACTATTCAGTGGCCCTAGGGCGTGTGCAAACAATTTCTCACCTACTAAAGCACTTTTCTGGTACTATGGATGACACCTTGGAGCCAATGCTTAACTAAATGGCTACAGTAAAATTTAACTGTCCACCCAAAGGTAAAAGTATATATGTGAATAGATTATCCATGGAACTTCTCTCTGCAGAAGTGGCCGCCATGGAAAAGCAGGTTTCAGAATGGATTGAACACCCAGAATATGAATTGGAAACAACCTTTGGTTCAACAGGTCAAGTAGATGCCACGACTTTCTTAAATGTTGCAAAACGTCTAAGGGCAAAGGGCTATACAAGTCTTCCGCAAATGGATCGCATGACCATTATGACAAAGGACCATGTTCGTTTTACGCTATCATCAATCGGCATTATTCAGCAATATTGTCGTGATGATACCCTTTCTGGAAAGGACTATGAGGCAATGATTAAGGATCGTGCAACTGCAACATCTACTGTCGACATTAGTGAATATAATTTTCGTATCAAAACCCGTCGTGAGATTGATATGGCAAAGGATGATGCTGAAGTGAAGCGTCTTTTAGAGCAATGGGCAGTTATACCAAAGGCCTTTCGTATTCTTCGTCGCTGGACCTTTAAGGTGGAAGGGCTCCGCATTGATATGTCGATTATTCGCAGTACATCAAAGGACTCAAAGGGGAATTACAAGTGGCAAAAGAAGTTTCGTGACCAGGATGTTATGAAGTCTGCGCCCATTTACGAGATTGAAGTCGAACTAGAGCACATGGAAGGTGATACAAAAGTTTCAGCGGTTAAACGGCTTATTAAGGGTGTTGGCGAAGTACTACGTGGAATTCAGAAGTCGACGACTCTTATTCGCAAGTCAACAAAGACGGCTGTTCTTGCAGCCTATAAGGCACTTACAGGAACAGACCGTTTTCGTGGACCATCTATGCGCACACTACAAAAGAAGAATTTCCTAAAGGACCGTGTTGATGGAGAGGCAAATATTCGTGACGGCTATAATGTAACCGATAAGGCGGATGGTTTGCGGTGCATCGGCTTCTGTAATGACAAAGGCGAACTATATCTTATTGACATGAATATGATTAATGTGTATCGCACTGGCCTCAAGAATATTGAATGCCGTCTATCTCTTGTAGATGGCGAATGGGTGACTCTTACAAAGGATAAGGAGCCTATTCAGCAGTTCTTACTCTTCGATATCTTCTATATGACTGATCGTAAGGATGTATCTAGTTTACCCTTTGAATCTCCTATTGAAAAGGAGTTAGAAGGACGTCACGGAAATCTTAAAAAGTGGGTTGAAACCTGGAATAAGGGAGAGGGTCCTATGATGGTAGATAAGACTCTTACACCAAAGACACGCCTACAGGTTTCCATGAAAGAGTTTAAGTTCGCCAAGAAGGGCGATGATAGTATCTTCCGTGCAACTAAGCGGGTACTTGATAATAGTCGTGTATACTATACAGACGGTCTTATCTTTACTCCAAATAAACTCGGTCTTCCTGGACCAGGTGAAACCTTCTATGAGCAGTTTAAGTGGAAGCCTCCTGTTGACAATACCATCGACTTCCTAGTAAAGTTTGAGAAGGTAGAAGGCACTGATCGTGACCTTATTAGTGTTGGAATTAATCCTGACACAAATGTTGAAGTAATGTATAAGACACTTCGCCTATTTGTGGGTTCAAGCAATGAAAATTCACGAAACATTATTCTGAATAATCTTGAACTTCCCAAGAAGAACCGGCTAATCCGTGGTGCGGATGGAATTAAGGGTGAATACAAGCCGACATTATTCAGTCCCAAAGAAATCCCTGATACCCAGGCAAGTATTTGCCGTCTTATTGTTGAAACTGACCCTGATAGCGGTGAAACTTTCGTAAAGACTGAGGATGATGAGCCCATCCTAGATAAGACTATTATTGAAATGTCATATAATCCTAAGGCATCGCCAGGATGGCGCTGGATTCCTGAGCGGATTCGTATGGATAAGACGGAGCGTCTTCAGAGTGGTACAATTGCACGTACACTAAATAGTGATAAGGTCGCAGAAGATGTCTGGAACAGTATTTATGACCCTATTACGACACATATGGTTATTACTGGAGATGAAGAGCCTTCTGTGGAAGAGCAGAATGAATTACTAAAGTCACAGCCAGGTCTTGGTAAGAAGTATTACAATCGTGCCTCGGCTCCAGAGCAGGATCTAATGCTAACACGCTCAATGCGTGACTTCCACAATAAATATATTAAGGAACGTATTCTATATCGTGTAGGCCTTGGAGGCACTGGAAAGACACTTATTGATACTGCGTGTGGTGTTGGTGCTGACCTACAGATTTGGCGTCGATCCAAGGTATCCTTTGTTCTTGGCATTGACTATTCAGATGAAAACATTCGTGGTGACAAAGACAGTATTTACCGTCGTTATCTTGAATCAATGGTTAGTGCGGGAGGACGTGAAGGATTCCCCCAGATGGTATTCGCAATTGGCAATTCAACAAAGAATTACGTGAATGGTGATGCAGGAACAACTGATGAAGAGAAGAATATTCTTAGAAGTGTGTTAGGTAGAACTAAGCCGTCTGGAACTGTTCCACCCTATGTAGAGTCAGGGCTTGCATCGCGTCTAAAGTTAGGTGCAGACTGTATGTCATGTATGTTTGCACTCCACTACTTCTTTGAAAGTGCACAAACCTTTCGTGGATATATTAAAAATCTTTCTGATAATCTCAAGGTTGGTGGCTACTATATTGGGTGTTGCTTTGACGGTGACAAAGTATTTCAACTTCTACGTGATGTTGCAAAAGGGTCTAATAAGGTCGGTTCTGAAGGTTCAGCAACAATCTGGACAATCACAAAAGAGTATGATGAAGATGATATGCCAGAAGGTGAGGCTTCACTTGGACTCCCTATTGATGTGAATTTTACAACAATCGGCACTATTCAGCGTGAATATTTAGTATCCTTTAATTTCTTTAAGGATTCGATGAAGGCGATTGGGTGTGAGTTACTAAGTGAGGAAGACCTGAAGGCAGTTGGACTAAAGACAAGTAGTGCACAGTTTGAAACAAGTTGGTTAGCGGCCAAGGCTGGCGGCACCGATTATGTTATGCCAGATGCCGTGAAAGAGTTCTCTTTCCTCAATCGCTGGTTTATCTTCAAGCGTACAAAACTTGCCGATACTGATGATTCAGTCACGGGGGTTAAATCACTAAAGGCTGTAGCAAATGAACGTGTTAGACCTGATGGTGAAGATGAGGAAGAAGAAACAGAAGAGGCACTACCCGAAAAGAAAGTGGCAAAAGAATCTGGTGAAAAGAAAACATATTCTTCAGGCGAACTCTTCCAGTTCTATTCTGATGCTCCTGAGCGTGATGTCCTTGGTATTAATGATACCAAGGCTGCCCAGTGGCTTTCACCATCTGCTGCCTTTCCTATTGAAGATCCCTCAGATGAAGATACAATTTATTCAACACTTGATCACTATCTTGCAGGAATGCGCTATAAGGTTGCATCTAATAAACCAGAGTTGGCTGGAACGGTCTTTGGAAAAGATGGTACAATTCACCAGCAGTTTCTTCGCAAGCGTGTAGAAGAGACTGAAGGAGGGACTAAGCCTCTTTCATCAGAACGGGAGAAAGAATTAAATAAGTTGGAAATAACTGCAGTACGTGAAGCCATTCGCCCATCAGCCTTTAAGAAGTACAAGGCTGTCTTTGATGATGCAAAGTGGGCCTCAAATAAGGATGAAATCCTACGTGAAGGTCTAAGACAGCGCTGGGAAACCGATGCACGGTTTAGAAAGATTGTTGAGGCTGCTCGTGATAAGGGTAAGAGTCTTCTATATTATTCACCAGGCGCTAATTCAAGTAATATGGGTGGCGTAAGAAAGAATAGTGGATTAATTGAAGGTGAAAACAAGATTGGGGCCATTATTATGGAACTTGCGGGGTTCTAAGCCTGTTTCACTAATAAATATTAGAATGCGCCCTGCTCTAGGAAATTTTCTTAGGTCGCCAACTATTTTTACTCCTTTATCACGGTCTATAGTAAGACCTGATAAAGTAGCACATGTTCAAACAGATGGCTCATTTAAAACAAACATTTCACGAACTGCAGTAATATTATTTACTCATAGTGGCGTAAAACATTCAATAATGAATACATATTTAACACATTCTAATTCAACAGAATCTGAATGGTGTTCCATATTAAATGGAATTTTGTATGCTCAGATGAAAAATGAAGAATCTATCGAATTAGAAAATGACTGCCTTCCTGTTGTCAAGCATCTTTTAATGAAAAAGCCACCAATAAAATCATATTTATCGGATTATTATGATATGATTTTTAAAGAAGTTAAGCAAATGCAATATATGAGTATTCGCTGGATTCCTAGAGAGTTTAATAGAGCCGATAGATTATTTCGCATATAGTATATGGAAAAGACATTAATACATGTATATAGACCCGGTTCCTTTGGATTTGCGGATTTTTTAAGATCAATATATTATTTTAGCGATATAGCAAAATTACATAATTATACATATAAAATAGCCTTTAATCATCCAATAGGTGAGTTTTTTAAGAATGATACTAATCCATATATAGTAACATCATCTTCATATGAAGAATGTATGGATCAAATAAAGGCTAATAATATTCAGATCATACTTGAAACGAATTATATTAGTTTTCCATATAAAACACCTAAGCATTGTATACAAACATTTGTAAAACCAAAACAAACTCTCTTGGATTGTGTCGATAATAAGATAGATTCAATGGGGCTAAAAAAGAAAAAATATATTGTATTGCATATACGATATGGAGATAATGATAACAGTATTTGTGAAAATTTTATTAAAAGAATTAAAAGTATTTTAGGTATTGTTCGTAATCAAAAAATGCCAATACTAATACTTTGTTCTAGTAGTTTAATTTTGTCTGTTTTGAATAAACTACCAGCATTAATTACAACAGATTATAGCCCATGCCATACATCAAGTATAAATCTAGATGGACTCAAACATACTCTTATTGAATTTTATATGATGGAACATGCAAAAAAAATATATTCGATTAGCGGAGGGACCTTTGGCACTGGTAAATCTGGATTTTCCTTTTGGGCATCAACTATATTTGAGGTTCCATTTACGCATTTTGATTAAGAACTCCAAGGAATACTGAAAATACAGAGTGGTCTCGGGCGTATACCCTCTTCTTCATCACCATCATAAGTGCCCCACCCATATACAGCACGTCCAGTACGCTCTAATTCTTTTAGTGCGCTTGTATGTTCGTAAGGATATACTTCACCATAAAGGGCCGGATTAAATGATTTAAATGTCTTAATCCACACTCTTAAAGCATTTTCAGCTTCCTGAAGAGTCCTGTAAAGCACACGGGGAGTTTCATCAGGATCTGCAATAATAAAATCACGTGTAAAATCGGATAGGCCAAGAACGTAACCTGCAATCATTTCTTCTGGCCTTTAAGATTATTTAATTCATTTTATAACGCTTCCAACCCTCTAGAGTCTAAAGCTTATACACTATATTTATATAAGTATATGGCACAAGACTGGCAAGTTTTATACACAGAGAATTCTCATCCAAGAGATGCTAATATTAGTTTTGATGAACCAACACATACCTATAAGATTAAAGGGAGTTCCAAGGGTGTTATAAGTTGCACAAAGTTTATTCATAATTTTTTTCCAGTGTTTAATGCCGACAATGTTATTAAAAAGATGATGGCATCGCCAAAATGGCCAACTAATAAACTATTTGGGAAGACTGCCCAGGAAATTAAGGACCTATGGGATAAGAATGCAAAGGAGGCATCTAGTGCTGGTACCCAAATGCATTATGCAATTGAGCAGTTCATGAATCGTGATTATGATCATATTGATAATACAGTTAAACAGTCAAAGGAATGGACATACTTTAATAATTTCTGGAAGGATACTAAGGGCGATCTTGTACCTTTTCGCACCGAATGGAATGTGTGGAGTGAAGAATATAAATTGGCCGGTTCAATTGACATGGTTTTTTATAAAAAGTCCACAAATTCCTATGTGATTTATGATTGGAAGCGTTCAAAGGAAATTAAATTTACTAATGATTGGGAAACTGCGCTTGACCCTATTAACCATCTTCCAAGTTGCAATTATTGGCAATATTCTTTGCAACTAAATGTATATCGCTGGTTTCTAGAAACCTATTATGGATTAAATATTTCCAGTATGTGTATTGTTGTGTTTCACCCAGATAATACAAACTATAAATTATATCATCTAAATAGATTAGATGATGAAGTTTATGAAATGCTTGCAAATAGAAAAGATAGACTATAGAATCTTAGCGAAATTATTTGTTGAATATCCATATTGAAAGAATATACCTTTAGATTTAGTATAATCTAAATGTTGGTTCTTTGTTACTGACCCTACCCACCCCTTTGAATAAAATGTATTCATGGAATAAATGTGCACATTGTCTAGCTGGTTCTTATATAAATCATATACATTTGCAACGTATCCAGGGCCACTTTCTCTCCACGTACCCTTTCCGTAATTTTCCCAAAAGTATTTAGGCATATAGACCATAAGTAATTCTATGAATTTATCGTGGCTCTTACAACCAATAATACTGTTCGCAATAATTTTCTTCCGTTTATACATATCAGAATTTTCCAGAGTGTTTTTGGAAAATTTCTTAAAGTGTTCTTCAGATAATTTCTCCCAGGCGAAAAAAGTGTTGTCCCCATTTTTCTCAAGAAATTGCGAAAATTTCTCAGAGTGTAAAAGTACGCAATCTGCATCAATATAAATTCCTCCATAGTAGTAAAGTATTAGAAGGCGTAATATATTACATTTACCAGATAGGCGTTCCGTAGAATTATACACATCTTTGAGCCCTGGAAATTCATCGAATTTTAATTGATCTATAGAATCTTCGTTCCACAATTTATACTCATAGTCATTTGCACTACAAAATTCTTTAATACTTTCCATCCATTCATCAGGTCTTGGATCTTTTCCAATCCAAATTTGATGAACCCTTTTAGGTATACTTCCCATCTAATTCTAGGCACCCATTTTAATAAATAATTTAGTAGATCCCTTTATTATACTCACTAATTTTGCAGGAATATCATTCTCGACTAAAATTGTGGGATTCTCAGTATCTCGCACAAGAAGAGAAATTGGAATTTCATCTCGGAGGACAAAGACAGGATATCCAAGAAGAAGGTCTCGCTGTGCTTGTTTAGAAATTACGCTAATTTGCTCTTTACGTAAATCAATTTGAACAATCGGCATTTTGGTTTTGCGAACAAGAAGACTAATTTCAGCCTCAGTCATTTCTCTAGACTGATCATTTAATCCAATATCGGCCGGCAAAACATTTAAGAGTGATAGAAAAGGTGTAACCGTGGAAGTTGCAGAAGGATATAAATGTAATCTTTCTACAAGAGGATCTTCACCGAGAAAATCCTTTAAGACTATTGGTAAATGTGTGATCGATTTACTAAGAGTGGCGTCAATTGCAGGATTTAATTCTGACATCTCCTCTAAATAAAGAGGTTTTGCACTATTTGTTTCAAACCATTCAAGTCGAAGTAAATTTGCCCATGCAGATGATTTCTCAGGAATTATATATTGGTCATCAATCCTTACAGGGTCATCTAACACTGCTAGCTGTGATACCTTTTGGTCAAATAATTGCTTACGTCTTACACCATATCTTAACAGTTCTTCAATAAGTCTTAGAAGTAAGATATGAGTGGCTGAAACACTTGCATCATTATGTTTCGGAACATGAATTAAACACTTTGATGCAGATTCACCAGTCTTAGTCCATACACATTGTCCATTGCATTCAGATTCAGGGCGTAGCGTACAGTCAACTCTGAGAAGGCTCGCCGATATTTTAGCATCTTCATCTTTTTCAGATAAAACACCTTCAATTATTGGTGAAAGAAGAATTTCCAGGCGCTTCCGCTTTTCAAAGAGCGGTAAATCATTCCTATAAATAGTTTTCTCAATATTTTCTCTTAGTTCTCCTCCACCCGCTTTCACATTTAATTTGTTCGAGAAGGTTAAACGAAGATGTTCATAAATTTCGTTCATTTCTTTGGTGTGCATCTGTATTTCTTCCCCAGGGAGTTCAGGAGGAGTTGTTGATTCGCCCATAATAATATTTCTGTTAATAGACCATTCCATTTCAGCCACATCATCTACAGGGAGTCCCAGGTCCACCTTATCATTAGGAACAATCGGTACAAAAAGGCCATTCTTTAATTGAAAGGCTTCAATCTTCTGCGAGCCCAGGCTCTTTACTTGACTTATTATCGTGTACTGTTCAGCATAACGAGGGTACATATATTTTTTATAAAAGTTTAGAACCTGGTCGGCAGGGGCTGAAGTAAAATCGTCCCAATCTAAAATGAGATTGCCATCAATAAGAGGGGAAAGTCCATCATCTACAACAGGAATTGCTACTAGATTACTAGTTTCCGCTTTGTAAACTAGTGCAGCCATATGATTATAACTATCACGTATTGTTCCATAAAAACTTATTTCCTTTGATGCATCAAGATGCTGTTTTAAAATACTGTTTCCAATACACTTTTTAGAAGATACATGAGAAGCACTTGTGTAATAACCCTTTCCTCCTGTTGTAGATCTGCATTGCTCGGTAAATTCTTTTACACGCTTTTGTATAATTGCTGGCCACTTAGATATATGACTATTGGAAAAGGTTAATAAATATGAACTAAATGTTCTTTGAGCCGGCACACGATTATCTACAAAAAATATTGGCTCCCATACACCAGTATAGTGATGGAAAAGAAATCCAAAATCGGATTTTGCATACATATCGTGATTTATAGGATATTGTGGGCAACGAATCTTAACCTCTCCTGACTTTAGTACATCAAGAATTATGAATATAATTCCAGGGCGGTTTCCTTGCAGTTCTTCCCCAGTTTGTGCGACACGTCCAAGAGCCGTTTTCAGTATATTTGGCTGCATAAATAGATTTGTAAAATGACGTGGTTCCTTTTTAGTAGTATCAGATTCGAGCCAATCCATAAATTTCCCGTATGACATAAAGGCCCTTACAACAAGCTCCTCATTATTTGTTGTTATTTTACGTACACTAAGATTATCTCTTGCCCAATCACGTAATTCATCATTTATTGGAGGCCGTTCTGAGTTAGGATCATACATTTCTAAAAGTAAATTTCCATAATTTAAAGTAACAAATAATTTGGGTAGTATAATCTTGCCCAATGTCTCTTTAAAGGTCTTTGCGGATATTTCTCCAAAAAATGGGGCAACCGCAGATAAGAATGAGTCATTTGCACTACGTGATGTATTCTCTACACCAATGCGTAAAAATCCCATGGCACCCTCCTTTAATTTCTGGGGATTGAATGTTCTGCTTACAAGTTCAATAGAGTCCTGTAGGAAGTATGGGTTCAGTTCTAAAGGAAGTAGGCCAATTTGGGGTTCCGATAATTTTGAGCGAGCAATTGTCTCACCCTTTTTAAGTTTTTTGAATCCCTTCACAATTCCCTCTAAAGGAAATTTCTCTGCACCGACAATATATGCTGTTGGTGCAGAAAGCATAAAGTCTTCATAATTTAGAGCCTTTTTTGCAACAGTAGTTGTTGAACTACTAGTGTCGCCCTCAGCTTGAATAAGACTTAGCACATCTGGTGCATGACTACTTGTATCTGCAGGGAATCCTGGGTCTCCAATACGTACTGGCTGGTCCTCTATAAAACAGCACGGTAAAAAAAATCCATCAGGGTGATTTGTCTTTTTAAGAAACCGAATGTATTCGTGACGTTTATCAACTGTTCCTGGTTTAACATTTCTTTCAATAACTGTCTGATTTGTACCAGGAAATCTGCGATTTTGAATGACTTCGCCTTCACAAAATGGACAGGACCCATCAAACCCCGTCGCCTTATCTTCACCTTTTTTGACTGTTCTAAAAGTTCCATCAGCATTTTTAACAGGCCGTCTTAGAACGGTCCCACGTAAATCCTTTTCACGTACCATAATATTATCACGCGTACAGAAATATTTGCAACATAGATAATAATTGGAAACACGCTCCGAGGTTCCATATTTCATTAATGTATAATACTCTTTCGTACCAGGATTATAGGGCTCCTTTTTTGCATCGTTACTTAAAGGAAAAACATAAAAAGCGATTTCAGGTGGACTTCCATCAGCTTTAGGTTTCAGGTCACTATCATATGCTTTAACCATTGCTTGAAATTGCTCCTCATTTAATACGGCAGGTTGTCTCATAAGATTTGATTGGCACTGTGTAACATAATTCTTAAGTGAAGGATGTGTCTTATGAAAATCAAATAATCCTCTATCGGCATCCTTTAATTTATCGGAAAAATATTTTTCGTAACTTGTTAACTTAGCTTCTTCTTTGGGTTCTGGTAGCTCTTTTTTAGCAGGCTCCAAGGTCTTTGCAACAATGGCAGGCTTTTCCACATCTTTTGCAAGCTTCTCTCTAAATGATTCTGGGCGCTCTTCTTCCTCAGATTCTGATACTGCAGATCCAACTTCTACATCTGCCATATCTGCCTCTTCTTGCAATGTAGGGGCATCTGCATTTGCAAACATTAAATCTTCAAAGGCTTCTGCATCTGGCTCTGCTTCTATTTCTGCTACACTTTTAAAATCATCATTTTCTTCTTCTTTATCCTCTTCCTCCTCTACTATCTCCTTTTCTGATACAAGAATATCACGTGCAGCCGATTTTGCAACAGAAAGGGTCGATAAAGGACAACTAAATAAAATAGATAAAAATGTTACAATTCGTTTTAGTGTTTCCTGTGAATCCAATCTATAAACATGAAATGAATAAAGGGGGTGTTGTGAAAAAATACCAATATCAATCCCAGGATTTGATTGAACTACATAGGGATCGCCTTTTTCTTTAATAAGTGTTGGGCGTATATCATTTACACCCTTTAATTTATCTGCAACATACTTCTGTGCCTCTTCAACACTAATATCAAAATCTTCAGAAACAAGATCAACAATATCACTGTAGTTTGTATCACCAAATAGTAGTTTTTTGCTTAAAACCTGTGTTATAAAACTCTGAATTCTGTCCTCATTAGTAAAATTACTTATTAATTTGTAACGTAACATTAAAAGTGGCGTTTCACCTGGAAGGGCAGGAATTTCCTGAAAGATGGATGAAAAGATTGGTAGTTTTTCTCTTAACACTCTTTGAGTAAGAGGTGCTACAATTTCCTTTAAGTTTAGAGCAAAGATAAAGGTGCCATTTATATGATTAGGCTTCTCATTCAAGTACGGAAATCCATCTAGTGCAGTCTGAATTATTCCAGGTAAGTTATCAAGTTCGCTTCTAGGGTCCAACTTACGTATACTTTTCGGGGGCTCTACTGTTAAATCGGCGGTACCGTCATCAAGAAGACGAAGTGTTACATATAATGGGGAAATACTTCCACTTTGCTTTCTTAAAAGGATTTTAACAAATGCTGAATCACGTTCAGGAGTAATTAGGCGCTCTTGTCCCCATTGTAGAAGAAGGCGAGGATCCTCTATATTCGGCTTATCTTCAATCATATGAATTTTACTTATAGGACTGCTATTAGCAGGAAGAAGGCGCATATAAGGTCTTGTAGAATTTACAGGTGCATTGTAGAATATTGTTTCAATTCCTGGAATTTTTGTTGGTTTTTCATAATGTATACGTAAAAATCTTATACCTGTAAGAGTTAATGGAAATAGTGACTCTTTTTCTAGAATCCCATTTAATTTATTATAAAATTCCCGTTTCTTAACAAACCCCTTTAACCGTTGCTTCTGAATACGAATATCTTCATCACTGGGACTAAATGACTCAACTGATAACTTGGGAAAATATGGGCGTAAATATCCATTCCAATCAAGTTCCCCTATAGGACGTTCACCAGGAATTGCCGACTCAACAACCCTATAGAAAAATACATGAAGAATTGGCGGATTACTTAACCCTTTTAAATGACTCGACTCAAACAACATTCTATCACGCCATTGACTTCTTAAAATAGTCTGTTGACCAGATGGCTCTACAAAGCGTGTGTCTAAGACCTTAGTTTTACGCTTAATAAGATTAATAGGATTTGCAAGTTCTAAGGGAGTACCAGGCTTTAATGTTGTAGACCAATCATAATCTAAGGGAATTAGACGTGTCGGTGAAAATTTTCCGCGTTTAATTTCAGATGCTGTTGCTACAAAGGTATGATCTGGAAGAGCAATTGGATCCTCTTTCATAAGTTCATATATTGCAAGTTTAATATCATTCAAAGTCATAAATGATGTTATATTTTCTAGGACAGCTTCACGTGGATCCTTGTCGATTGTATCATAAACCAATAGAGATATTTTACCAGAAGGAATTAATCCATATAGGGTCGCAAGGTTTTCTGGATTTAGAATTTCTTCTATAAACTCTTTTTGATACTTAGGTGCTTCTTCAGCCATCTATTTGATAGGAGAGGTTAGTACTTTTTATAACAATGCGCAATTTAGGAGGATTTTACAGAACCTATAGACATATCGCCACCATCCTTTGATGAATCATATTTGGGCTCATCCGTAATTTTCATACCACAATAGGAAACGGGGTGGGCTGCAAAGTTTTGAGGTGTGTAAATGCCAATACGCTCAGACTCTTGCAATAACCATCCAAAATTATTCCAAAAATCCGGACCATGTCCTACTGATTTTGTTATAGTATGACCAATTTCATGTATTGAAACGAATGTAATAATGTTCTCTTCAACGAGCGATTCGTCGCCATTTTCACGCTGTCGGAGACAAAAATGAATAGACTCACCTTTATTTACAGCAAAACTTGTAAATTCATCAGCAGGCGTTGCTTCACCAAGTCTATCAGCATCTGCATCAAAGTTTTTCTTTAACATGATTACTTGTGGCTTATCTGGAAAAGTTGTTTCAAGGTGAATTTTAAGCTTTTTCATTTTTAACCGTATTCTTGCCATCATATCTGCGGCAGCCTGCTTGTCCGCCATATCACGAACTTTATAAGTTTGCCCATCAACAGAACTTTTCACAGAGACCATTGGATACCCTCCACCAGTCAGCATATTTTTTGTTTTTTGTAAAGCGTAATTTAATGATGACGCTATTGAGTCCATTTCCTACCGATTAGACCTTAAAATAACTTTAATAAGATATGATTAAAACTTAATATAAGTAATAATAATATTTGTATAAACGGGTATAATGCATTTAACTGATTTCAAGCGACCGGCGATTGACATCAGGCTCGATTGTAGGAACATTGAATACAGATACAGGAACCTGAGGATTTGGAGGCTCTGAGCGGAGCTGATAGTTGGCGTTCCGGAGACTTTGACCAACTGTGTTAATTCCAATAAGAGCACCCGCAGAAAGGAAGTTCTTACCCTTTAGCGAGCCAGTGCCCATAGGATTCTGCTGAGCCCATACTGAGTTGGGATCCTTGGGAAGAAGCTCACTCGGCGTGAGCTGATCACGAGGGTAGCATCCCTCAGGTGACTCGGCATTTCCAAAATCAGCAGGGCCACCCGTAGAGGGTACAGGAGCGACCTCGGGAGCCGTCTTTACAGCCCGTTCACGTGATGGTCCTGGCATGGCAGAACCGCCCGCCGCAGTGGAGCCATTAGAGGCAGCCGAAAGGGTGGCGAATCCATCACGACTTGAAAACATACTGGGTTGATATACAGATAGTGCAACAACAACAAGAGCAAGACCTCCTAAAAGAAAAACGGGCATCATTCCATCCTTAGAGCTGGACATTCGTGCTTCTGTATTAGTACAAGCCTATTTTTTAGCGTTTCATTCTATATTTGAATCTATTTCAGAAGAAAGGTCAGATTCTCTATTTGTCCCTTCAAGAGTTCCATACCTTGTATAATATGCATTTGTCAATTCCTTTAATTTAAGTTTTAATGCTGTTACATGAATACGAGCCCGCCTTATTTTTTCTCTTATTTTTGCTCGGGGATTCTTAAAGATTATAAGAGGAGTATCATCTGAAAATGGAATACTATTAACATCAGTTTGGCCGGAAGAATCTGATATAGGGATTTCTTGAACATAATAGAGATTCCAATGCAAGATGAACTGATCCCTTATAATCTTAATTTCTACTAGATCCCAAAGCTGTCGGAATGTATTTAAATTCGTATCAGGTTGAGCACATATTGTTGAGTGGTCCCATTTATGAACTATATGATCAAGAAAATTGATTGATTTAATTTGTGATGGCATCCATTTTAAGGAGTAATTTTCAAATTCATTTGCAATTGGAATTAAATAGTTTCCTAGTTCTCTTAGATGATCTGGTGGACTAAAAATACTATACGGTGAATGAACATCAATTGTTAATTTATTAAGGATTTTTATCTTTATAGATATTTCACCCTTTGATGTTCTTATAGGACTTTCTAGTTCCATCTATGCGGGTTTAAAAGGACCCCTTTAAGCAAAAATAAGAATAGATATGGATTCCTGGACTGACAAAATGTTTCAAAAATGCGTGGCATATATTGAAACAGACAGTGTTCAAACCACTCTAAATACAAAATTATTAAACCCCATTTTAAATCATATACTTAAAAGAGTATTTCCATATATTGTTTTAATTTGTGTAATGTTTGTACTTTTACTTCTTTCAGTTTTAATAACTCTTGGAGTAATCTTATTTCAAACTAAGTTACCAGTATCCTCAACTACGAGTAGCGGTTCACATATTGCATGATTTTCCCAGCTAAGAGTACTATGGCAAACATTGCCCCGATTAATATGACAGAACTCGGAAATCAAGTACGGCACTGGGTCCATTTTGATAATTTACTTATAGACCTAAATAAACAGATTCACCATACAAGAACTACAAGACAGACATATGAAAATACTATAATACAGACGCTAAAGTCAACAAATCATGAAAAAGCTGTACTACAAATTGCAGGGGGGCGAATATTACTTGTAGAAGAAAAGTCTACGAAACCGCTGACATTTACGTCACTCGAATTAATGTTAAATGAGTATTATAGACAAAGAGGGAGCCCAGGAAGGGATGAAACGGATGATATTATTAAATTTATTAAAGGACATCGTAGTGTTGATGTTTCAACCAAGTTAAAACGGCAAATTACGGATAAACAGAAGCATTAAGGTCTAAAGGGCTTACTAGCCTTACGAGTTGATCCGGGTGCACCGGATGATCTAACCGCATTACGACTAAAAACAGTTGATCCCATTCCCTTTAAAAATCTATTGCGACGCTCATTTGCATGTCTTTTGGCTATCTTTCTAGATGCCAAATTAGCAGCAGCAGTAGCCGCTGCGCGGCCTTTTGCACGTGTGGCAGTACGATTAGCAGCAACCTTAGCTGCCTCCTTTGCAAGACTGGCAACAGCAGTCCGCGCCCGAATAGCATTTGCACCAACTTTACGAACTCTAGTAAGTAGCTTAGCCTTTATCGCAGCTTTTCTTTTGCTCTTTTTTACAGCGGCAAGTGACTCAAACGCTTTTTGAAAAGCATTCGCCTCCTTCTTTTTTGCACTATTATTCGCAGGTGAATTCTCTCCAAAAATATATTTAATAACCTTTTTAACAACAGTTGACATTATTCTAATTATATATATTTAAAAAATACGGTCTAAAGTTTAACTATATTTATATATAGAACATCTTAGTTAATAAATTAAGTATGCCCTTCATTAATTGGTTAAATGAATATGTAAATAGTCCAAGTGGTTCACTAAAACGTAAATATTGCATTAAACAACTTACAACTGCTCTTTATGAGTTTATTATGTCAAAAGGTTACACATGGAAAATCACAGAAAAAAATCTTAGAAATTACATTGCATTTGGCTTATATAAAAATCGTGGAAAGTCTCATATTACTTCTGCATGGAATTATTCAAATGTAAATAATGAGTATTCAGATGATGATTACAATCATTACTTATTTATCCTTGATTCATATGCATGGGATAACTTCTGGTCTGTACACGGGCTATGGGGCGATCTTTCTGAAAGTAATTTCAGAGGACAAGATCGCCGTCAAGATATTGAAGCCTTTGTATGGAAACAGTTAAATATTGAAGAATCATATCAGACAATGGAATTACATGATATTCTTCTTGGCGATGAGGAAGAAGTCCTCGTTTCTCCATGTGTGGATGTATATTTAAATGAAAGTGTTGAATACAATGGCTGGGGAGGTATTCGGCGTTAATTTGACCAAGCATCTGAACTAAATGGTAAAATACCAATCGTATCCAATGAATCCTTATATTCTTGGATCTGCTTGTCTACCTTTAATGTTGCAGGTGTTCTTGGGAGTCCTCCACGGCCCATAATCTTAACTTCATCATTTGATGATTCGGCGGGCTTCTTTCCATAGCAATTCACGCCAAAACGCATTTCTGGATTATCAAAGAATCCTCCATTTACTCCAGGATTGCCACAAGCATACTTCTCGTCTTCGGGTCCATGCTGTAGTTTATCCCACGTATCACTTTGTGTAGGATATACTGCTGCTTGGCCCTTGACCCAGCCATAATTGCACCAGTCGGCACCCTTTTCCCAGGCATTTTTTACTTGACTATAGGTTGCAAGTTCAGCGCCAAGGGCACGACATAATGGCTCTGCATCATAATAGGTATATTCATTTTCACTTATATTAAAAACCTCTTTATGTCCAGTAGGTAGTAGTTTATCAACAATAGATGATGTAACTGCATTTGATACTCCTTTATTAGCACTAGTTGGTATACCACTTGGTAAAACAGAAGGTGTAGTTATTACTGGTGCTACTGGAGGTGAGTTTAATCCAAAGGCTCTACGAACAGTCGCTATAACATTATTAATTCCAATACTAATCTGACTATTAAACATTGAAAGAACAAATAGAAAAATAAGAAGAAGAATTATAAATATACCTATAGCAGATAGCCATCCTGAACCTGATTTAGTAGAATTTATATTTAGATTTTTAGAACTATTTGATCCTGTGTGACCATTTGATCCAGTGCGACCATTTAATCCTGTATGACTATTTGATCCTGTATGACCATTTCTAGAATTATTTGGACCAATTAAACTATTTAAAATAGGCACATCTTCTAGTGCGGTTGTTGTAGATTCTATAACATCATGAAATGTATCATTCATAGTTTCAATGCCTGAATTGAGACTATTCGATACACGATTCGATACACTATTTACAGCCTTTACTGCAGAGTTTACAACAGTGCTTGTTGAATTTGTTAATAAATTTGATACACTACTTAGTGCAGAATTTGCAGCAGTTGTTGTACTTTGTAAAAGTGAGTTCGTCCCTTTTGCTACTGAATTAATCATTCACTCTATTGTATCAGATAGATTATTGAAAGAATAGAAGGAATCTGTCTATGAATATGCTCTAAAAATGAAGATACCCCAACATCCCAATGTATTTCATCCGGGGCTTGACTTGGATATGCAAATCCAAATCCCCATGCACATGGATATTGTAAAAGTTTTCCAGTTTTATCATATTCCAGATTTGTAAGCCCTTTATTTTCATCAATTGTTAAAGCTATCTTATGGCGTGGTTCAAAACCAATCGCATAAATGGCCCAGTCAGCAGAACGTGTTTCTCTCAACATTGTTGAAAGATTTGACAATGATAACATTTTTATGGAAGGGTACTTATTCACTAATATTTCATCTGCAATAGTTGCAGCATCCATTTTAATTCCATCATACTCTCCATCACGTGCAAATGAAAAAGGATTAGCACCCTTGTATAGTCCTATTATAGAATTTGCACTACAGTCAACCAGATTTTTTAGAACATGTACTCCACTATGACGTGTGCCAAATACAAGAACTTTATTTGTAGGTTCAATATAATTTTTCAGTTTATTAATATCTAGAGCAATATCTAAGGGAATTGATGGTATAGAAATATCGAGTTCTTTTGGATCGGCGCCGTATGATAGAGTTAGGCCCTTTGCTTCTATTGTATGAATAACCTGTTCCCTTTTAATATTTACATACCACAATGATTTAGTGCTAGACCAGTTTGCAGAAACTACATTGCCATGAATACGCTGAACTTTATCTAGCACGGGTTTTGCACATTCACGTATTAGTTTTATAACAGTATGTAGTGGCGTGGGTTTATCAAGTGGAAGATTTAGAGCCCAGTTTGGAATTTTTGCAGACGGACAGTATTTTTGAAGATTGTTTAAGGTAGCCGACCACGGAGTATTTGAAATTACAGATGGCCATTTCCTTAATAAGTCGCCACCATCAAAATAAGGGTCAATAACACATATATTATTAAGTGAAATTGATGTTTCAGCAAGAAGGAGTATTAAGATAAGACCTGATACTCCTGCTCCTATTATACATAAGTCCATATTCTAGAACTTAGGCAGAATCTTCTGGGGCAGTGCGATTTCCTCCACGTCCAGCAAGATATTGGCGTTGCTTGGGTGTTGTGCAAACACAGCCCCCTCCGCAACTAAATGAAGCCCCACAGCATTCGGGCTTGCACTGATTATTCTTAAACATGAAGAGGCTGTCGGGACCAGGCTGAAATTCGTCTCCAAGAAGTTTCTCATTGGGTGCAGTATAGCGCCAAACTGAATTATTGTTGCCGGTGGGTAAACGAACGCCATCATAAGCACCTATGGCAGCCTCCTTTGTCTTAGCAGCCTCAGCAAGTGACGGCTGTGCTGCAAATCCCTCATACGCACGTAGCGATGAACCACGGTACATCATTAAAACATTCGCAACAAAAATGATAAGTAGACCTGTTACAACAAATGCTACCTTCATTCTTTCTTCTCAGGAACTACATTTTAGGCAAGATTAGGTGCCTTTAATGGACCGAACTTCTCCTTAATCCATTCCTTGTCCTTTCCATAAGCCTTTGAAGCCTCAGGGACCGTATGCACTGTTAGTTTTGTTACTGCATCTAATTTACGGTATACACCAAGGGGACCAAATTCATTTACCGCAGACTTTAGAGCACGATGTCTGGCAATATCGCTCTTTCTAAAACTATATCCATGCTTTGAGAGCTCTCCCTTTCTTAAAGGGCCAATTTTAACCGTTTTACCCCCAGTATTTTTCACACAACGTGAATTTATAGATACAGACCGCTCCTTCGGGAATACTTTATACGTTTTTCCATTACGACGAACTGTGAACCCCTTGTTTCTTACCTGGGAAGAATAGCGCCGTACGAACCCTTTCCGTTCAATCATACCGGGAGGACAAGCCTTTCTTGCAAGAGATTTGATTGAAGGTATATAGAAATTCTTGCGACGAGTTTGTTTGGCAAGCATCTTCTTCTTAAATTCCTTTGAGGAATTTCTATAGACTGTTGTTGAACGCACACATCTTGGCTCTACACGTCTACCACTAGATGATGTATAGCCTGTACGTTTATGATACTTATCTGGACATCCTCCATTTTTATTTAGAGGTAATGATGCCATTCTAGAATCAAGTTAGATTCTTTTCGGCATGTCTATTAATATCATAAGGATGGGTATATATATCAATATGTACATAATACTTACATAATTCTCGTTCTTCATTATTAAGATTTGAAAAATTTATATTATTTGCATTAAATATTTTCATAACATCTGATGATTGGTGATTATTAGGGTTTTGGAGAATTGCTATAATTATATTACCAAATTTTGTTATCTTAGATAATGCGTCATTAAGATTACCAAGGCTTTGCGCCGACTGCTTGCCAGCAACTTTAGGAGACTCTAAGGTTGCAAAATATTCCCTTTTAATATGCGATATTACATTACGAAAATTATGTACAACTTCTGGTATATCATCAGGGTGTCTTGCACCTTTAACACCTACAGGATCCGACATCTAAGAATGCGTTAGATACAGAAATTTGATTTCAATCCACATATAAATGCCTCTTTCCGGGAATCGTCCAACACTAGACCGTGAATCAATTGAAGAGGCAAGTCGTCGTGCTATAAATGCACCGGCGGCATTTGATCCTAAAACTCGCTCACAGTACGTGAAATCAATGGTTGCACGTACTATACAGTATTTAAATGATAGAAGAGATGTTGCCTATATTAAAGAGCACCTTCCCGAGTTTGCAAGAGATTACGAGCACCTCTTTGAAATGATTACATCGCCAAATGGCTTTGATACAGCAAATCTAAATATAATGTTATCTATGCTGGATCATATGGGAAATGGGAATCTTACACAGCATGACGCCTCTGTTATTGTTGGAAAGCGTCTTTATGAAAAGTTTGGGAAAGATACTTAACTGCCATATTTATCATTCATAATTTTTGCATATGCTCGTCGAGGATGTGCATTAACATGAAAAGTCTCACACCAAAGCGCCGATTGTGCAATAGAGCAATTTATCCATTTTGACCACCAAAGCTCAGGTGATTCACTTAGAATTATTGCAGATTCAATATATTTAATCTGTTGAGTTATACTCGTATCAATATGCTTATTTAAAAAGGCATTTTCATATTCTACATTTGTGCTAAGCATAGGATATCTTAAAAATCGGCTCTGCTCTTCAATCTTCTTTAAAATTGCTAGACATTCTGGAATTAGCCCACGAAATCCTTTGCCTAAGAAATAGCGTTCTGAATTGCATGGACGGGTCATTGCAGGTTTATATAGCGTCCATTCCTTAAAACAACGTGCCAAAAGAATAATTAACATGTGTGTATGTTGTGAATTACAATCAAAAAATTTTAATATAAAGCACCCGCCTGGTAGAAGAACCTGTAGGCCAATAATGGAAGAACAGACTAAAAGATGATATACATTCTGCTCTTGCTGTGAATAGTCAGAACTAAAATCAAAGCCACCATCGGCCGTGAATAAATTCACACCAGGCTTCGCCTCTTCAATAAAACTAACCTGATTTTTCATTTTATAAATATCTCCACTGCTATCTTCGCCATAATGGATTTTTACCTGCTTATGCCTGTATAGAAAGGCGGCGGCCTTTTTCCATCCAGGAATATGGGTCGTTGTTGGTCTTAGAGTCATTGCAATCGATGCAACTACTTGTTTACTTTTACTAGAAGCACAATTATGAATCGCTTGAACAAATCCTCCTGGCCCTTCAGCAATATGTGCAGTTCTTATCTTAGAGTAATCATCAAGGAATTTTAAAACATCAAGGATTTCAATAAGTTTGAAGTAGGAGCGTGACAAAGGTTGGTCAAGTGACAAAGAAGGTGGAAGACGGTCATCATCGTGTGTATATACTAGTTCATAGGGATTTACCATTTTTTTGGCAAGTTCCCATTTATGCTCCTTATCAAGATGTCCAATCTTCTCTTTAATGGCACTAATATCATCTCGTATATTTGTAGTCCATTCAACAAAAATAGGTTCGCTAAGGCTTGATACTGTCCAGGGCGGACTTTTAACCCATTCAACATTTTTCCAGGGCAGAGCCCCTTCCAAATTATCCATACTTATTTATAATTATAAAGGTTTAGGCATCAATCCTCTTCATCAAGTACTGTGTATCCAACATCTGGTTCTTCTAGTAGTACAGATGCATTTGGCATCGCAACATTCATGCGAAGGCGAGCCGTTGAGCAAAGATCATTCTCATCCTCAAAGAGTTCCTTATTAATCTGTTCCTCTGTGGGCTCAACGCCCTCATCTTCATCCTCTGAATCCTCAACAGTTGGAAGGCCCTCCTGTAGGCGCATAAATGCAACTTCATCAAGAAGGATATCGAAGAATCCAGTTCCACCACGGATTGTTTGTCCCATCATGATATTTGATGATACACCCGTAATCGGATCCATTTCACCGAAGAGTGCAGCATTCAGTAGAATACGCTCGGCCTCCTCAAAGGATGCCTTTGCAAGAGGACCAATATCTGTCTTATTAATGCCGTGGCGATCAGATGACATTAGACGACCTGCACGTGTCATAACATCACATAGAAGTCCTAGGTGACGATTATTTACACCCGCTTCCTCAAAGAGCGTAGTGATTTCATTTAGTAATACGGCCCGTGTTGCCTCAATACCTAGTGCAGGAAGAATATCGTGCACGTGACTGCTACTTAGACGAGTCGCATCAACATAAGGATTGTTCATAACCTGTAGGAAGTTACTGCCATCTGTATCAAGTACATACTGCGTAACCTGCGTATAGGTACCATCCTTTAGTTCGAGGTAATCCTTGTCCTCACGGAAGGTCACGCTCTTAATACCAGGAATACCACGGAAGACAATTCCGTTTAGAATACGACTCTGGAATTTCTTGAGGCTTGTAAGATCGTCTAGGCCACTCTTCATCATCTCAGGCAGACGCATGCGCATAATGAGTTTATTACTATTGTAATCGCTATATACAAGATGGAGTGCTTCGCCGAAGCGACTCCGAAGTACATATGCAACATCATCCATGCTAATATTCTTACGGAACATACGGTCACGATCCATTTCTAGACGTAGAAGCCAGCCACTCCAGGTCTGCTTGGGCTCATCGGTGGTCGTTTCAGTGCCTTCAGCCTCGGCCTCAAAGAGTTTATAGAATGCAAGAAGTTCACGATCTTCCTCAATCTTTGACTCTTCATCAGAGGGGTCGAAGTAGACCGCAGTCTTAATCGTGATATCCTTGAGAAGGGTGAGTTCAAGGTCCTGTGCAACCTGACGTGCCTTTTCCTTTGAACCACGATACTCTGGTTTTAGAGTAATGGTGAGTGAAATCGCCTTGGGATTCTGCGTCACCTTGAGAAGTTCCTTAAGGCGTGGAACACCACGAGTTACATTGGACTTTGCGGCTACGCCCGCTAGATGAAATGTATTAAGGGTGTTATGCACCATAATAGCGTCATCAACCATAAATGAATCGTTACCAGGCACCGTAAAATCGTAGACAAATTCCTTAGGATCATCTAGATATACAAGTTCAACGATCTCGTCCCATACAATATCAGAGTGCGCAGCAGATTCAAGAATCTCAATATTTCTAAGAACTTGAGGATCGGCCGAGTTTGCAGCCTTGAAGATCTCAATATATCCAAGAAGTGTTAGGCGACCAACACTTTCCTTCTTTGACCAGCGACCATAGTTACGTGACTGACCTGGAAGTTCAAGAAGCCGTCCAGTCTCCGCAATAGTCTCACCTAGTTCAGGAATCTTATCATAGAGTTCCTTCGTATCATGCTTATCTTCACGTTGCATATATGTAATAATAGAATCAAGGGCAGCAGCCTTCTCTTCAAGGCTAAATCCAATAGTATTCTTAAAGAGTTCAGCATGCTTCTTAAGAATCTGTACAGTGTACATAATCTTTCCAGGAATCCGAACTGAGGTTTCCTCACCAAAGATTCCAAAGAAGCCGCAGTAGGATAGGAGACGATTCACGTGGCGAATAAGTTCCTTGCTACGACTTCCTACACGAATCTGGTGACGTTCTACATTGACATTTCCATCGCCATCAAAGTATCCGCCTAGGAGTCCCTGCTGGAACTCCCTTGGTGCAGAATATGTAATGGGACCAATAGTCTTATCATACGAACCAGTCTTAAATTCGGCTAGAAGAAAGTTCTTGAGTTCTTTGCTGTAAATATTGGTATCCTTTGATGGTCCATATTCACCAGTATACTCACGAACATCTACATTCCAACCATAGATTAATGCTAGTTTACGAATCGATGCTTCAACTACAGGATGAATCTTAGAAATCTTAACAACATTTCCATTAAATGAGCCATCCGCAAGATAGATACCACAGAGCCATCCAAATTCCTTATTAAGAGTGAAGCCATTGCTCTCAGTAATAAGAGACATTGGGACCTGCTCAGTCTTTGTTGCAATAGGAATACGCATACCAACCTTGAGATCAGACCCAAGAATTGGCTGAATGCCCTTTGTTGTACGCTTTAGGAAAGAGTGGGTAAGGGTTGCAGTCGTACTGCGTCCAGACTTTGTAATAACCTTTACAAGCCCACCATTTGCTGGGTGACGACTTACCTGACTAATGCGCTTCCATGAAATCTTTTCATCATTGCTTACACCAGTAATATAATAGTCATCCTTAAGATTAAGTACAACGTTATCAGGTCCAATATGAATAAGTGATGATTCATTCTTCTTAATCATTTCATCAATAATTGTTCCAATTGAGCCAACTTCATTTTTTCCATTTTTCGAAATATGAACAAATGTATGACGTACACAGCACATCTGGGTTGATGGTTCGCCAATACTCTGCGCAGCAATAATCCCCACCTGCTCGCCAGGAAGCGCCCAACTCTGATAGTTGCGAACAAGAATCATTTCACATGCAGAATCAAACGCCTTCTGAGTGAAGCGAACCTTTCCAAGAAGCTTATGAGGAGCAAGATTAAAGCGAAGAAGCGCCCCCCAAAGCTTGTTATAAGGCTGAGTACGCTTAATAAGTGAATTAATCTTCTCAAGAATATATGCCGGCGTAAGATCAGTCGGCTCACCAGTTAGATTGAAGCTTACTGAAATCGTCGTAAGAATGCGCTCAATATTTACAGGCGAATAAAGAGGAACATCCTGCTTGGACTTCTGAACACCCTCTACAAGCATGCGACGATCATCTAATACCTGCTTTGCATAGGCATCAAGTGCAGTCGCATCCTCTTGGCTGAGAGCCGTGTTATCAGCCATTCCATACTGCGTAAGAATCTCTACCTCAGATAGTTTCTGAAGGCCAAGGCTTGCCGACTCAATCTTTGTAGAGTTTGTACCATCTTCGCCATAATGAAACTGAACAATGTTCATGCGGGAGTCACGAACGGACCCATCATACTGTGTTACAAGATCTTCCATTGCCTTTACGAGCTGACGCTGGATATATCCTGTGTCGGCCGTGTCATATACCTGTAGGCCATTTGCAAGACCAAAGGTAAAGGTTTCAGGTACAGTTAGATCATATAGTTTATTATAGTTTTCTACATCAATCGCTGTAATATCAACAATCTCATCAAGAACTACATCATTCTGGAATGGAAAGTTGCGGTGCTCAAAAGAGGCTTTGAGAGCAGAAAGTTTAAGTTGCTTGGCATCATCGATCAATGTTACACGCTGAGCAAAGAGAGTTGCCCACTGCGCACGAATAGAGATTCGGTACGTAGGAAGAATGGTCTCAGTACCAAGATTATTTGATACAAGTTGTGACTCAAAGATCTTCGCAAAGATTCCAAGCCGAGAACATAGCATTGCAATACCCTCAATAAGTTCCTTAGATGCGGAACCTGCTTCTACAGAATTTGTACTCACAGTTCCATCTCCTGAGAAGTAACCATCAAGTAGACCACTAATAAATGATTCATGTGCTACAAAAGCCTCCGCAGGAACACGCTTCGATGCAGCACCGTGGCCAACTAGATTATCAATAAACTTAGCAAGGACTGTAGAATAGCCACGAACAGTTGTTGTTACACCACCAATAGCATTGAGTTTAACATTTTCACTTGTACGAATACGCTGACCCTCAAACCAGTCATGTACAAACTGTGTAATATTTGTATTGTTATTTGTAATCGCAACATAACCACTCTTTACATCTACATTGCCCTCTGCAAGAAAGAGACCGAGAAAGCGACCATTATCAGCATTGAGTACAAACTCATCTGGAATACGAGCGTGATCACGATTCGTTGTAAAGGGGTATACATAGCCAGAAAGGATATTATCAGTCTTTGAGCGAGTAAGTGTGCGTACAAAACGTGCCTTACTATCATATGGAAGAGTAAAGTTCTTTCCATTCTGTTGATTCCACCAACCAGCAGGGATATGCTCACGATCTACCATAGCTTCTTCAACCGCCTTTTGAGCTAGTTCAAAGTCAGATCCATATAGATATTCATTCTTTGATAGATAATTCTTTAGAGGAATTGATTCACATAGCGTAGGAGGCGTAGCAAGACGCATTGTCACAGGCATACAGTGACCAGGACGAACATCTGGCGTAGCCATTTGCTCAAAGGTCTTAGTCTCAGAACGCCAGACAAGTAGCGACTTTGACTCTGGAACAATGACTGAACGCCCACCAAGTGTTGTTACCTTATATAGACGCTGTCCAGGATCATGGCGAGTTACTGCAGAAATCTTGCCCCATGTGACTTTTCCATCGGGTGATACAGATGGAATATAAGTAGAGTGATTTTCAAGCTGTAACATCTCTAGATCATTCTCCTCTGGGAAGGACTCAATTGCATCTTTACGCCGAACCATATGCGCATCAATCCAATCACCAATCGCAACACATTTTGCAACACCATCTTCTAGAATAACAATCTTTGTATCGCCAGTAACAGACTTTACTGCTGTATCAATAAGACCCTCACGACCTGACATGGCGTGAAAGAAGAATTCCTGTGGCGTAAGACCATCAATGAAACTACTCTCAACAAAGCCACGGGCCTCTGCACCATCATCATATTTCTTATAGTGCGGTAGCGTACGATCAGTAAAACCATAAGGAATACGCCGTCCCTCTGGGGCCTGCTGACCAACACATGCCATCATCTGTGCAATGTTAATGGTTGAACCCTTGGAACCCGCACGTACCATCGCTACAAGACGATTCTCATCTGCAAGAGAACCTAGGCCAATCTTACCAGCCTCTTCCGTGGCCTTATTGAGTTCCCCAAAGACCTTGTCCTCGAACTCTTGCTGATTCGTCTTACCCGTATTATTGTCGAACAGATCCATGTGAATCTGTAGAAGAATGTTTTCAATCGCAGTCTTGCGCTTCTTAATGACTTCCTCCATCTGTTTGCGAGTATCCTCATCTGCAATCAAATCAGAGATGCCAACCGAGAAACCATTATACACTAGGAACTGCTCCACCGTGTTCTGCATGGCATCAATAAAGTCAACCGTTTCCTTTGAGCCATAATCCTTGAACGTCATATGTACAATACCCTTTGACGGCTTCGAGAAGATATCCTTATCAAAGATACCCTGCTCAATAACGCCCTCACGAATCTTTACAAGATTTTCCTGCTTCTTATCATCCTTGTACATACCATTTCCCATATCCATGTTGATTGGAGGAAGGAGTTGGCTGAGAACCTGCTGACCCGTCCAGCGTAGATTGCCATCTACATTCTTCTTGCCGGCAGGAACAACACCCTCAAACCGACGATTCCACATCATCATGTTCATGAAGGCCCTGCGATTGAAATGCACAGTAGGCTGTGTTAGGCGATATGAGCCAACAAGACTGTCCTGCACTACACCAATCACTGGCTTTGCATGGCGAGGAGTTACAATCTGGTGCGGAACTGCAGCAATCTCTGAGAGCTCACATGCCGTTTCATACGACTGCGGAATATGCGCATTCATCTCATCACCGTCAAAATCCGCATTATAGGGACTCGTAACCGATACATTTAGGCGGAAGGTGTTATAGGGTAGTACACGTACCCGATGACCCATCATAGACATGCGGTGAAGAGTCGGCTGCCGATTAAAGAGTACAATATCACCGTCGGCAAGGTGGCGATTTACAACATCGCCAATGTGAAGAACAATCTCCTTCGTATTGATGTGCTTAAGACTAATCATGCGCCCACCCTTGACACGAATAATAGTTTTTGCACCAGGATACTTGTCAGCGCCATTCTGCACAAGTTTATAGAGAAGGTCACGATTATATGACGTAACCTTCTCAGGAAAGGTTAGATTCATGGCAATCTTCATTGGAACACCGAGTTCACCAATCGAGATATTGGGGTCTGGAGTAATAACTGAACGTGCCGAAAACTCGACACGCTTACCCTGAAGATTGTAGCGAATACGACCCTCCTTTGAACCAAGGCGTTGCTGAATCGACTTGAGGGGTCGACCAGAGCGCTGAGCAGAAGGGGCCACACCAGGAATCTGATTGTCGACAAGCGTGGCTACGTGGTACTGAAGAACAGTGTGCTCATCTTCAATAAGATTCTTACCAGAGTTATTGTTAATCTTGTCCTGAAGACGCTGATTCGTCATAATAATCTCAAAGAGCTTGTGAGTAAGGTCATCCTCTGAGCGCTGGTTATTGTCCTGGATGACTGACGGGCGAACCTGTGGAGGAGGAATCGCTAGTACACTGCAAATCATCCAGTCTGGGCGACACCAAAAGCGATTTAGGCCGATAAAATCAACGTCTTCGTCAGTAATACGCCGGAAAAGGCGAAGAATGTATTCTACCTCAAGATACTGGCGCTGCTTTGTGGCTGCATCAGCCGTAGTTTCTGCAGCAGGGCCCTCCATTTCATCCCACTCAGCAACAATGCGGGCAATTCCTTCACGTACATAGCGATCGGGTTGGCGTGCGCCACAACCGTCCTCGGTTTCCTGGCCACAACGACTAATCGTGCTCGACTTATTGAGTACTGCACGCCACCGACCCTCCCCACGCCGACGTGCAATATCCTTATGAAGATCCTTGTCAATAAGAAGTTTGCTACAGCGTACACAAATACAGTTGAGAACATTTAGAATAGTTCCAAAGAACTGAATGTAATATACAGGGCGGGCTAGTTTGAAGTGACCAAAGTGCCCTGGGCATGAATGATTGGTCTGTCCGCAACTGCGACACGTCTTGCCATTATCTAGTAGACCCATACGAGGGTCAAAGAGGCCACCAATTCGGGGTTCATTTCCATCGTAGGTGCCTGCATTTGTAATTTCAACGACTGAACGCCGTTCAATCTCGTCTGGACTAAAGATTCCAAACTGAATTCCAACAATCGGCTGAATATCTGAATTGGGCCGAATAATTCCTGCGGGCATTCCTCTCTTACTTTACTAGGGTTTTCTATAAGTGGTTTTATGGCTTTTAAGCCTCAATTTTTAGTGTATAAAAATGGGGCTTAAAGGTTTATATTTAGATTATTTACTTTTTGTTGGGCTTCTAGAATAAGAAGGTGTCACTGTTGTTGAACAAGTATATTGTTGGCTTGTAGGGTAGGGGCTATAAGTCCTTGTTAGACTCTGTGTAATTGAGACACTCTTTGTTACAGATGTAGTTATTGACATTGTTTGTGTTATAGACCCGCTAATTGTATAAGGTTGCGTTGTAGGAATTGGTGAGAAACTTATTGTATTTGAAGGTGTTAGACTCACAGAATTGCACTTTGTAATACTGGTTGTTACTGAGCCACTGCGACTAAAGGGCATTGTTGTAGGAATTGGTGAGGCTGTTATACTAATAGTAGCACTTCGAGAATTTGTTTGTGTTATAGAACCTGTAGACGTATAGGGCATTGTTGTAGGAATCGGTGAGAAACTGATTGTATTTGAAGGGGTTATACTTACAGAATTGCACTTTGAAATACTGGTTGTTACTGAACCTGATAAAGTATAGGGTTGAGTTGTAGGAATTGGTGAGGCTGTTATACTAATAGTACCACTACGAGAATTTGTTTGTGTTATAGACCCTGTAAGTGTATAAGGTTGTGTTGTAGGAACTGGCGAAACACTCACAGTGTTTGAAGGAGATAATGTGGCCGACACACATTTTGTAATACTAGTTGTTACTGAGCCTGATAGTGTATAAGGCATTGTTGTAGGAAGTGGCGAAACAGTGCCACTATTTGAAGGTGTTAGACTACTTGTTATACATTTTGTAATACTAGATGTTACTGAACCACTAAATGTATAGGGTTGTGTTGTAGGAATTGGTGAATTAGTTATACTAATAGTGCCACTCCGAGAATTTGTTTGTGTAATAGACCCTGTAGGCGTATAGGGTTGTGTTGTAGGAACTGGTGAAACACTCACAGTATTTGAAGGTGTTAGACTACTTGTTATACACTTTGTAATACTGGTTGTTACTGAACCACTGCGACTAAAAGGCATTGTGCTTGGAATTGCAGAAACACTTATACTAATACACGATGAGCCACTAGAAGATCCAGCATTTGACCCAGTTTTTAGAACAGACCCACTGCCAGAAATTGTCTGTGTTACAGAACTACTACGACTAAAGGGCATTGTGCTTGGAATTGGGCTAACACTTATTATAGTTGTAGATGATGTTGTAATTGTAACAGACCTTGTAAGACTATTTGTTATAGAGCGTGTAACACTCACAGTAAAACTTGGAGATAGACTAATTGTTGGCGATAATGTACCTGAAACACTATTGCATCTGGAAACCGTATTTGTTACTGAAATTGTCGGTGAAACACAGTAACTCGCACTAAAGGTAAAAGGTAGCGTAGTTGGAATATTTGATATTGATACTGTAAGACTTTTAGAGTAACTCGATGTTACTGAGCCAGTTAATGAAATACTATTTGTTACACTGCTTGAAATTATGTTTGACGCTGATCCAGTAAAAGTAAAGGGAGGTGTTGTTGGAATTGGCGACTTAGAGCCTGTTGCAAAAGGTGAGCCAGAGTAATTTCCTGAATTACTGGGACTTAGTGAGGCACTATTTGTTACACTATTTGATATATATGAAGAACTACTTGCTACTGGACTCTGTGATACTAACGGGCTGGCACTTAAGGATGCATATGAATTACTTGGGCTAAATGAATATACAGGGCTATTTGAATATGCCGAAGTAGGTGTTTCTAATACAGATGATGATGGTGTTGCAACATTAGTATTAGATTGATAATTACTATATGTTCCAACTGGCGACTGTGAAGCACTTACTATATTTGTTTGCGTCTGAATTATAGAGGATGATAATATAGGTGAACTAGAAATGGAAGATGTTGATGTTCCACTCAATGAAATGCTTACTGATGAAGATGTTGATTCTGATACATATTCACTGAGTGATAGCAGTGGTGTTTTAGATGTACTAATAGATGATGACCATATGCTAGAATCGCTTGGTAACATGGATGAAGATACTGAATTACTTGAACTCACAGACGCTGATGATGTACTAGATGGTGAAGATGAAACACTTAGGGAATTTGTGGAAGAAATTGATGCACTTGTAGAGTGTATACCTGATAGTGAATAACTAGTGAAAGGGCTTGAAGTTAGTAAAGCAGATGACGAAACTAGTGCTGTGCTACTAGGTGAATTACTTCCAATTAATGATGCAGAAGCAGAGTTGCTTTGGCTTAGTGATGCTGTTGTTGAGGTTGATGGCGAACCTGAATTACTTGGTGTTAAAGACTGTGTTGAAGATACTAAGGCGGATCCTGTTGTAGAAACAGAAAATGTAAATACATTAGATGCTGTACTTATTAAAGAGTCTGTAGGTATTATTGATGGTGAACCTGAATTACTTGGTGTTAAAGAATGTGTTGTAGATACTGATGGCGAACCAGAATTACTTGGCGTTAAAGAATGTGTTGTAGATGTTGATACGGACCCAGAATTACTCAGTGTTAAAGAATTACTTGCCGATGCCGAACCAGATTGTGTTATAGAAGCACTACTACTAACACATGCACTAACAGATGCAGAATTTGAATTTAAGCCCGATAAAGAATACATAGATGTAGGGCTCGGCGCAACAGATGCAGATACTGAAAATGAAGGTGAGCCAGTGCTAGAAATTGTATCACTAAAACTGCGTGAATTATAGGGGCTTAAAGAGCCAGAAATTGTTGACAAGCCAGATTTTGTTTGAACTCCTGATAGTGATGGTGACCCACTATTTGAATTAGAGCCAGTATGAGTAAATGAATTCTTTGCACTCTTAGACCATGTACTAATTACTGAAGAACTATATGATATTGCTGAACTCTTTGTACCCGAATTACTCTTTGAATCTGTAGGGCTTGTTGATGTACTTCCTGATACGCTTGCTGTTTGTCTAACACTGGCTGAAAGACTTGATGAGCCTGATGCACTTGCATAAGGCGAGCCAGTTTTCAGACCAGATATGCTTGCATCTGGTGAAATGGACTGTGTATAACTATTAATTGATGACTGAGATGGCGATGACGAATATGATAAGCACCCACTATGACTGTTTGTTTCTAAGGCAGATGCACTAAAACTTGGCGAGTCACTTGATGAAAATGACTTAGCACTTGTGCCACTTGATTTATCAGATGCTTTTGCAGTAGATGTATATGAAAGTGTTGCTGTCCCAGTACTAGTGCCAGATGTTGTATATGTTGCACTATGTGTTTCAGAAGCAGATATACGAGGCGATCTAGAACCAGTAGGTGAGTGCGTCGAAGTCTTTGAAACACTAATAGAGCCAGTAGTTGTTGCGCTTATTAGTGGACTATATGACTTTAGTGGTGTTAATGAACTACTTACAGAAACAGTCGAACTGCGTGAAGCACGTGGCGAATATGTTTGAGTTGGCGAACCACTAGAAGTCTTTGATTGTACTGAAGATGCAGTCAGACTCTTTGTTCCTAGCGGTGAAATACTATAGACGCCACTATTTGTATTACTAGGGCTTGACGATGCGCATACTGATAGACTCGGGGTATAAGTTATCAAAGATGTGCTAGAGATAAAGGCGCTTAATGAGGGTGAGCCAGACGCACTAACAAAATTACTTAGCGAATATGTATTTATATTTGTACCTGTCTTACAAGGGCTCTGTGAATTAGATGCACTAGATGTTCTTGTATTTAAAGGCGTATTTGATACAAGCGGACTACGACTTTCTGTCTTTAGCGATGTTGATGTCTTTGTTCCAGCATTTGATGCACTATAGGTTCCAGAGCCGGTTGAAGTCTTTGAAACAGTTATACTTTGTGTGCCTGTTGTTGTAACCCTTGTAGTAAAAGATTTATAAGATGATAGTGAAGCAGACCGTGAGCCAATAGGGCTTGCAGTCTGTGTTCCAGACGTACTAACCGTTTTTGATGATGAAAAACTGCGTGTTGATGAGCCACTGCCTGTTGAAGAACGTGATAGGGCACTGGTCGCAGTTTGAGAGCGACTTATAAATCCTGTTTTAGAATTTCCAACACTTGAACTAACACTTGGTGACGCCGACGATGTTCTAGACGGCCCAATACTCCGTGTAAAAGATGGTGATGATGTTCCTGTTTTAGTCCTAGGAGGAGATAATGTATTTGTTGGCGAACTGCTTGCACTTTTTGTTCTAAATCCACTTGCACTCACTGTCTTAGACCCAATAGGTGTTTTTGAAACGCTTGTGGAACCTGTTGCTGTTTTTGTGCTTAAAGATGTGCATGTAGATAATGGACTTGAACTACTTGTCTTAGACACATGTGCAGATTTAGTGGCCGGCTTAGACATTATACCACTTTTTGTATAAATTGGAGTCATTGTTGGATTTAGACTAGGATAATTTGAATACGATGCTAATGATGTACGGGTAGATGTTTTAGTAGAAATAGAACTTACTGTTGGTGCTATTGGATTATTTGCCTCACTGAAACTTAGGAGTAATAAAATTCCTAATCGAAACAGCATTCATATATAGTATATAGAAAAAAGAGTTTAGCCCTAAAAAATTGAGGGGGCCTGTCTTAAGAACAGAACATTATAAAATGTCTAGTCCTAATGTACGCTCAGGCTATGAACTCTACCTTGTAGTTGATGATGCCGAACTTGCAGTACATCGCCATTATGATTATGCCGATTGTGCAGTCGCAGCGAACAATGCAGGCATTGATCTTCTAACTGCTGAAACGTGGGTTGGGACGCTTGGTGAAACTGCCCATCTTCTAAATCTAGGTGTTCGTGCAATGCTTGTTAAGTCATCTACTCAGGAGCCGGTTCATTATTGGCTTCTACCCCGCTCTTCAATCTATAAGACTGGACACATGATGGCAAATTCAGTTGGTGTTATTGATAGTTCGTATCGTGGGGTTCTTAAGGCTCCTGTGATTCGTACTGCAGAGAATGCCCCAGGGTTTCTAACCAATGACCGTCATTTCCAGATTGTTGCGCCTGATATGGGCCAGATTCATACAATTCACCGTGTAGCATCGTTGCCACAGACGCTACGTGGTGACGGTGGGTTTGGGTCTACTGGCTAAAAGACGTCAGGTCTAAAATTGAACTTAATTTGCTCCCTCTTATTTTTTAACCATGGCCCTTAATTTGTATATCGGACCAATGTTTTCAGGAAAGACCACTGCCGCCCTAAAACTAATTGATACCTATATTCAGAATAGTGAAACTTTTCTCTGTATTACATCAAAATCAGATACTCGTTATTCATCAGGTGGTAAAATAGTTAGCCATGACCAGAAGTCATATAATGCGCTAGCTGTTACTAATCTTTTGCCAGTGCTAGGATTCGACGAATTTCTGAAGGCTGATTATATTATTATTGAAGAGTCAAATTTCTTCCCAGATCTTAAGACCTTTGTTCTATATGCACTTGAAAGTTTTGGAAAGCATGTGACATGTATTGGTCTTGACGGCGATTATAAACGGGAGCCGTTTGGACAATTACTAGAACTTGTACCCTATTGTAATTCGATTATGAAATTCAAGGCAATTTGTAAAATGTGCCATGGATTTAGACGTAATGCAATCTTTACGCATCGAATTACTTCTGAATCGACTCAGGCCCTTGTAGGTGGTGCAGATACTTATGAATCTCTTTGTCGTATTCACTATTTAGCAAGGGCTTCTAGATAAAATTGATTTGGTGTTTTAGAAAATTATTTTTTAACAACAAATGGATATTCTTAAAACCAAGGACTACGAAACATTCTATGTAGGCACAAAGCAAATTGTTGGGGCCTCAAAGGTATCAAAGGCACTTGTAGGAGATACTGTAGAAGTTGTTGATGACCATGTTTCAAATATTGTGCTACGTGCAAACCATACACATCTTGTAGGCACTCTTGAAATCTCGGGGAAAACTAAATATGGCTATACATCACGTAATGTGCCAATCTATCTCTTTATTCCCTATAATGAGGCATATCCGCCCTTCTATGTAGGCTCATCCCACCCTGAGAAAAGTGTGAATCTTATTGTTATTGTGGATTTTGATTCTTGGCACGCCGATGCAAATTGTCCTCGTGGTGTTTGTCGGCGTATTCTTGGTGCGTGTGGAAATTTAGAGGCTGAGCAAGATGGGCTGAAATTTCACACGCATTCACTAAGATGGAAAAGGATTTATGAACTCATGCCTCGCACTCCCTTCTTTCAAGGAGGTTCATCATTTCTTGATAAAGAAACCTTTCATGTAGACCCTGAAGGATGTGTCGATATTGATGATGCAATTACTATTTGGCTCAATTGGACAGAAATTGAAGTGCGCATTCATATTGCTGATGTGGCAAGCCTTCTTACCAATAATAATTTCCTCTGGTCTGCAAGTAAGTTGGGTGAAACATTGTATGATGATGGGCGTATAGTAGCCCCCCTTTTCCCAGCAGAAGTACAAACGGCGTGTTCGCTTACTCCAGGGCAAGTACGTGCCACTCTTACACTCGCTTTTACCTGGTGTCTTGTAACACAATCTGTTATTAGAAAGCGCTGGATTCAGCAGGACATTATTGTACAACATTCGCATACCTATGAATCAATTGTAGATAGTGAGTGGGCACAACTTCTAGAAACAGTTGCTTCTGGGGTCGCATCAAGGCCTGTATCTGATCCACACGAATGGATTGCTGAACTAATGATCTTCTATAATAAGGAGGCTGCAAAGGTGATTCAAGGGGCTCATAAAGGTATTCTTCGTAAGCATTCGGCGCCAGATAAGGAATTGCTGAGTGCCTTGGAATCAAGTGGAATTGAGCCCTTTCTAGCCTATAAGGCAGGGGCCTATTGTGAATCAACCGAGGAGGATGTTAGTCATTGGGGGCTAAATAGTCTGGCCTATTGTCATGCAACGTCACCTATTCGGCGATGGGTAGATTGTATTAATCAGGCCGTTTTAATCCAAACAATCTTTATGCCTGAATTTAGTGTGCCTACGTATGATATTGACTCGATTAATGCACAGGCAAAACTGTGTAAGGCATATGAACGGGACAACTTCTTTCTTAAGATGCTGTTGTCAAAGGGAGAAACTACTGTGTCTGGGCAAGTAGTTCTTGCAGGACCCCAGAAGGCCAAGATTTGGATTCCTGCATGGAAACGATGTGTATCTATTTATGAATATAGGATGCAGAATGAAACGGTTAAACTGTCGTTTTATGTGAATCCTTCAAAGAAGAATTGGAAACGGAAAATTATTCTAGAAATTTTGGAGTGAGGGGCGCCCAAAAAAAATTGAAGTCAGATTTTTTACAGGGTTAGTTACCCCAAATACAATGGCATCTTTTAAGACTTCGTCCGACCGACTGTCTACTAATCCGCTTCATCGCAGTGAGAGGAATCTTCTTCAGATGTTTCTGTCTGACCCGAGGACTTGTAATCTTCATGCATGCCACAATACGAGTGTGCATGTTGCTGTCATTGTCAAGCGTGGAAAGATTCTTGCAGAGGCGTCAAATCGTATTGGTTCTAGGAGCAGTGGTTCCGGATATTCGAAGAATACGATTCATGCTGAGAAGAATGTTGTGAAGGCCTTGGGGGATATTTCGCTTTTGAAGGGTGCTGATTTGTATGTTATGCGCCTTACAAACGATAAGATGAAGAGTGGGTTTGACCGATTTCTTGGTTCTGAGCCGTGCAAGTCGTGTAAGCTCTTTCTGGCAAAGTGTATTAAGGAGTATGGGCTGAAGGGGGTGTATTGGACTGGGTAAGAATATAGTGATTATAAACTACACTAATAGTAATGAATTCGAGTGAGTTACTCAGACTTCAATTAGCCAAAAATTTAGAGTGTAGCCGAATTGGTTATGCAAGTGGTCCGACAGGTCCAACTGGATCTACGGGTTTAGAGGGGCCACCTGGCCCTGCTGGAAATGAAAAAACTTTCACCTTTTTTTTAGATTTTGACAGCTTGCGTCTTTTAAGTCGTATATATATACCTCCCGGATTTTCAACAGATCCAAAATTAATAGTGGGTGGTGTCTTTACAGAAGATATACCTGAATTACTAGTATTTGTTGGATTAACAGAAATAACAATATCAAGTATAAAATATAATTTTCCTATTGGATTAAGTGCTACTGGATATTATAATGGGGGCTTTTGGGCACCAAGCCCTTATGCAGTTCTTGGAAATGCATCTGGTATTCGTTGGAGAAATGTTGCAGATATAATAAACTTAAATACAATTAATATACTTGGTGTAAATCCTCTTAATTTAAATGGCAATAGTCTTACGCCTAAATATTTATATTTACCAGGCACAGCAATTGAAAATCAACCTGGCTGGCTGGGAACACTTACAATTTATTATCTATAGTATATAGAATGAAATATCCTAAAAAAAAGGGTATGTTAAAATATGTTCTAATTATTATAGGAGTTGTCTTTGTATATTTAGTAGTTAGTAAAATAAATGAGGGGTTTCAAACAGAAACTATTGTATATCTTTATTTTGATAAAGATACAACTACACAAAGAAAACCAAAATTTATAAGTTCAACAGATCAGCGTGTAAAATATATTTCTAGTGCGACTGATTCTGTTAGTATACAAATTGACCCAAATTTTGGAACTCTAAAGGGGTTTAATGGTGCTGTATGGTCGCCTGCAAATAATAATTGGCTTCCTACTCCTACTAGTGCTTTAGATAAAAATCTAGGTACTTCCCTAACTCTTGAAAATAATAGTAAACGTGTATTAAACAATTCTAGTTCTGTAACAGGAAATTATATGCCTTCATTAGGTAATAAAAAACTTCCAACGCCAGTTACAGCTATATCTGGCGATATTATTATTAAAGGATTTACTCCCCCTGCCTTTAATTTTGTAACTTCAAATATAACAGGTGCACAAAATAATGGCGATCCTGCAAATAATAATGCTAAGTTTCGTATTGATTTAAAATTTTAATAATTTATTTCAAAATATTAGACAAATAAGAATATTCTCATATCTTACTTTTAGTAACTTGTGTAAATACAAATTTAAAATACTAAATATAAATGATGCATTACTCTAAAATAACTACTACAATATAGTAGAGAATGTCGTCAACTGGGCCTACGGGTGAAAATGCTCCAGGTGGAAATCCAGTCCCGACTGGAAGAAATTATATAAACCCTCCAAAGGCACTTCAGTTTAATATGCATTATTTTATATTGAATACAAATGATCCTGATATACCTCTCAGTCTTATAAATGCTTTAAATAATCTTCAACTTGGTGAGTTTATTATTCGTGCAAATACAAATTCAATTCAATCAATTTCAGCCTATGTATATAATCCTGGAACAACATATAATGAACAATATTATGATGCATATAATGTAGTTCCAGGGGATTGGCTAGCAAATGATGCAACTGGATTTACATGGAAACTTATAGAACTCTATAATGTAACAGATGCGCCAAATGAGTTAAATAATACATCGGGTGGAGTATTTTATGCAAAAATTGTAGATGTCGATGGATTTAATGCAGGATTAGACCAGGGTCAGTTATTTAATGGAGGTCCTGTAACTGTAGATAGTGTAATTATTCTATTTACATTGAGTGAAACTGGCTTTCCTGTTTTTACTCCTGCAAATACATACGATCTTGCTCCCAATTTTTCAGGAAATGTTATTGGTCGTTTTCAAATATTAAATACATATGATCAGTATGTAAATATTTATCAAGTTGATGTTATTAATTTAATTTCTGTGGGCGATATTGTTTATATAGATGAATACGGGAATTTTCAGAGTGTTCAGCGGGCAGGATTAAGATCGATAACAAACCCCTTTCTTGGAATTGCAACAAGTGTAGGAGTTCCAACAAAGGATTATTTAACCTTTAATCCCTTTGGAGATTACCGCAAAGCGGTTGATGTTTATTTACCAGGCCCCCCAGGTACACTCTACTATATTGATCCATCAAATACATCACAATATGTGACTACACCCAGTTTTTATTTTCAGAATCCAATTTATCAAATTATTGATAGTGCTGGAAATTCTATATTACTTAATTCAGGACTCTTTAATCCACAGCCTTATACAGGATTAACTGGTCCTACGGGACCAGAGAATGGACCAACAGGTGAAACTGGCCCTACTGGTCCAACAGGAACTACAGGACCAAGAGGACTACCAGGTTCGGCAAGAAGTACAGGTGCAACAGGTAAGACAGGCCCTACTGGTGAAAATGGAACTACTGGACCTACTGGTGCAACAGGTCCTGCTGGACCTACTGGTGAAACAGGTGTTACAGGGCCTACAGGTGAAATAGGACTTACTGGACCTACTGGTACAACAGGTCCTACTGGTGAAAATGGAACTACTGGACCTACTGGTGAAACAGGTGTTACTGGACCTACAGGTGAAACAGGACTTACTGGACCTACTGGTCATACAGGTGAAATAGGACCTGGAATTGTATGGAAAGGTGTATGGAATCCTCAAGGATATTATATAGGAGGTGTTGATATAGTATATTATGAAGGAAGTTCATATATTAAAATCGGTGATGGTAATTCTGGGAGTGCACCTCCAGATGATCCGATAAGATGGGAATTATTTGTTCAAAGAGGAGCTACTGGTGAAACTGGACCTACTGGTGAAATAGGTGCAACAGGTGTTACTGGACCTAGTGGTGAAACTGGTGTTACTGGTGAAATAGGAGCTACTGGACCAACTGGAGAAATAGGTATTACTGGTGAAACAGGTGCTACTGGGCCTAGTGGAGAAATAGGTGTTACTGGACCAACTGGAGAAATAGGTGCAACAGGTACAACAGGACCTAGTGGTGAAACTGGTGTTACTGGACCAACAGGTGATACAGGTGTTACTGGACCTAGTGGTGAAACAGGTGTTAGTGGGCCAACAGGGGAAACAGGTGCTACTGGACCAACAGGTGTTACTGGACCTAGTGGTGAAACAGGTGTTACTGGACCAACAGGCGAAATAGGTGTTACTGGACCTACTGGTGAAACAGGTGTTACTGGACCTAGTGGTGAAACAGGTGTTACTGGACCAACAGGTGAAATAGGTGCTACTGGTGAAACAGGTGCTACAGGGCCAACAGGAGAAACAGGTGTTACTGGACCTACTGGAGAAATAGGTGCAACAGGTGTTACAGGACCTAGTGGTGAAACAGGTGTTAGTGGGCCAACAGGTGCTACTGGACCAACCGGTGAAACAGGTGTTACTGGACCTAGTGGTGAAACAGGTGTTAGTGGGCCAACAGGGGAAACAGGTGCTACTGGACCAACCGGTGAAACAGGTGTTACTGGACCTACTGGAGAAATAGGTACCACTGGACATACAGGGGAAACAGGTGTTACTGGACCAACTGGTGAAACGGGTGTTACTGGAGCAACTGGAGAAATAGGTGCTACTGGACATACAGGGGAAACAGGTGCTAGTGGGCCTACTGGTGAAACGGGTGTTACTGGACCAACTGGAGAAATAGGTGCTACTGGTATAACAGGTCATAGTGGTGATACAGGTGCTAGTGGACCTACTGGAGAAATAGGTTCTACTGGACCAACTGGTGATACAGGTGTTACTGGACCTAGTGGAGAAACAGGTGTTACTGGACCTAGTGGAGAAACAGGTGTTACTGGACCTAGTGGTGATACAGGTGTTACTGGACCAACAGGAGAAATAGGTCCTACTGGTGAAACAGGCACTACAGGTGCAACAGGACTAACAGGTGAAACAGGACCAACAGGACTAACAGGACCAACAGGCGATACAGGCGCAACAGGACCTACAGGCGAAACTGGTAATACTGGACCAACAGGAGAAACAGGTGCTACTGGACCTACTGGCGAAACAGGACCAACAGGACCAACAGGCGAAACAGGTGTTACAGGTCCTACTGGTGAAACAGGTGTTACAGGTGCAACAGGACTAACAGGTGAAACAGGACCAACAGGACAAACAGGACCAACAGGCGAAACAGGTGCAACAGGACCAACTGGCGAAACAGGTGCTACTGGACCTACAGGAGAAACAGGTGCTACTGGACCTACAGGCGAAACTGGTAATACAGGACCTACTGGCGAAACAGGAACTACTGGACCAACAGGTGATACAGGCGAAACAGGTGCTACTGGCAAAACAGGTGCTACTGGACCTACTGGTGAAACAGGTGCAACAGGGCCAACAGGCGAAACAGGTGTTACAGGTCCTACTGGTGAAACAGGCGCTACAGGTGCAACAGGACTAACAGGTGAAACTGGTTCTACTGGTCCAACTGGCGAAACAGGGTCTACTGGAGAAACTGGTGTTACTGGACCAACAGGAGAAACAGGTGCAACAGGACCTACTGGTGAAACAGGTCTTACTGGACCAACTGGAGAAACTGGTGCAACAGGAACTACAGGTGATACTGGTGTAACAGGACCTACAGGCGAAACTGGTAATACAGGACCTACTGGCGCAACAGGACCAACAGGCGAAACTGGTAATACTGGACCAACAGGAGAAACTGGTGTTACTGGAGCTACAGGTTATACAGGCGCAACAGGACCAACAGGCGAAACTGGTAATACTGGACCAACAGGAGAAACAGGTGCTACTGGACCTACTGGCGAAACAGGTGCAACAGGTGCAACAGGGCTAACAGGTGAAACAGGACCAACAGGACCAACAGGACCAACAGGACAAACAGGATCAACAGGCGAAACAGGTGCAACAGGACCAACTGGTGAAACAGGTGCTACTGGGCCTACTGGTGAAACAGGTGCTACTGGACCTACTGGTGAAACAGCTGCAACAGGGCCAACAGGCGAAACAGGTGTTACAGGTCCTACTGGTGAAACAGGCGCTACAGGTACTACAGGTGCAACAGGACTAACAGGTGAAACAGGACCAACTGGTGAAACAGGAACTACTGGATCTACAGGTGATACTGGCGCAACAGGACCTACAGGCGAAACTGGTAATACAGGACCTACTGGCGAAACAGGTGCTACTGGCGAAACAGGTCCTACTGGACCTACTGGTGAAACAGGTGCAACAGGCGAAACAGGTGTTACAGGTCCTACTGGTGAAACAGGTGCAACAGGGCTAACAGGTGAAACAGGACCAACAGGACAAACAGGACCAACAGGACAAACAGGACCAACAGGTGATACTGGCGCAACAGGGCCAACAGGCGAAACAGGTGTTACAGGTCCTACTGGTGAAACAGGCGCTACAGGTACTACAGGTACTACAGGTGCAACAGGACTAACAGGTGAAACAGGACCAACAGGACCAACAGGCGATACAGGTGCAACAGGACCAACTGGCGAAACAGGTGCTACTGGACCTACAGGCGAAACTGGTAATACAGGACCTACTGGCGAAACAGGTGCTACTGGCGAAACAGGTGAAACAGGACCAACAGGACAAACAGGACCAACTGGTGAAACAGGTGCTACTGGACCAACTGGTGAAACAGGTGCTACTGGACTAACAGGCGAAACAGGTGCTACTGGACCTACTGGTGAAACAGGCGCTACAGGTACTACAGGTGCAACAGGACTAACAGGCGAAACAGGTGCAACAGGACCAACTGGTGAAACAGGTGCTACTGGACCTACTGGTGAAACAGGTGCAACAGGACCAACAGGCGAAACAGGTGTTACAGGTCCTACTGGTGAAACAGGCAATACAGGTAATACAGGATCTACAGGCCAAACTGGTGCAACAGGAGAAACAGGTGCAACTGGACCTACTGGTGAAACTGGTAATACAGGACCAACTGGCGAAACAGGTGCAACTGGACCTACTGGTGAAACTGGTGCAACAGGACCTAGTGGCGAAACTGGTGCAACAGGTGCAACAGGATCTACTGGCGAAACTGGTGCAATAGGACCTACTGGCGAAACTGGTGCAATAGGACCTACTGGTGAAACTGGTGCAACAGGACCTAGTGGTGAAACAGGTGCAACAGGACCTAGTGGTGAAACAGGTGCAAAAGGACCTACTGGTGAAATAGGGGTTACTGGACCAACAGGAGAAACTGGTCTTACTGGACCAACAGGAGAAACTGGACAAACAGGTGCAACTGGATCAACTGGTGAAACAGGTACTACAGGATCAACAGGCGAAACAGGGCCTACAGGCAATAATGGAGTCAATGCAATAGAAACTTGGTTAAATAATGGAACAGAAAGTGTAAGCGGTGGAATGCGGATTGATACTTCAGCATACGCATATGGATTTAGTTCATATCCTGCAAATATCTATGTTAATATGCTAGATGTAAATGGCAATGATGTAACTCCTTGGGCTACTGCATTAAGTGGCTTGGCTTCAGTAAATCCTATAGTAACATTAAGTGATGTTGCTGGAAATAGTTTATTACTCACATTATTAAGTGTTAGTTATTCTAATAGTGTTTATACACTTTATGGTGCTATTACATCACAAACATCCATATTTAATACTACAAACACAGTAATAACAAACTTGGATACATCTATTTATGCAGTAGTACAGGGTCCACAGGGCACACAAGGCGATCCTGGTGGGCAAGGGCCTCCTGGTGATCCTGGTGGGCAGGGGCCTCCTGGCGACCCTGGACAGCCTGGGCCTCCTGGTGACCCTGGACCTCCTGGTGACCCTGGACAGCCTGGACCTCCTGGTGACCCTGGAGCATCTGGGCCTACAGGTGCAGGAGGAATAGGCAACGGTCGTTCATGGTTAGCCGGCGATGCTACTGTTACAGGGCAGTTTGATTATTCAATTACACAAAATTATTATTATAGCTTTAATCTAACTGATATAAATGGTTCATCTGCATATGATTGGGCAACAACCATTCAGCAATTAGCATATATTGGAAATCTTATAATGACAATTGCCGATCAAAATGGTAATTATATAATATTTTCATATGGAGGATCATCATTAGGTTCTGTATTTTCTGTTACGGGTACAAGTCTTAGTTCATATGGTAGCCTTACTGGAATTTGTAATGCTACATATGTAATTCCAGGTGTTACTGGGTCTACAGGCGAAATCGGTGCTAGTGGTGCAACAGGACCAACAGGAGAAACAGGTGCTACTGGATCTACTGGAGAAACTGGTGCTAGTGGACCTACAGGTGTTACCGGGTCAACAGGCGAAACTGGTGCTACTGGATCTACAGGTGAAACAGGTGAAATAGGTGCTACTGGTGCTAGTGGGCCTACAGGCGAAACTGGTGATACAGGTGCAACTGGTGCTAGTGGACCTACAGGCGAAACAGGTGCAACTGGTGCTAGTGGACCTACAGGCGAAACTGGTGCTAATGGGTCTACTGGTGACACTGGTTCTACTGGTGAAACAGGACCAACAGGGGCCAATGGAACAAATGCAGTAGAAATATGGTTGAATAATGGAACAGAAAGTGTAAGTGGTGGAATGCGAATTGATACTTCAGGTTTTCTTTATGGTGCTGTTTCATATCCTATATATATTTATCTTAATATCTTAGATATAAATGGAAATAATGTAAGTTCTTGGGCTACTGCATTAGGTGCATTAACTACATTAATTGAATTATTTAAACCTATTATAACACTAAGTGATACTGCTGGAAATAGTATCACACTAATACTCACATATGTAAGTTTTTTGAATAATATTTATACACTTAGTGGGAATGCTATTTTACAATCTTCTAATTTTAATACTACAAATACAGTTATCACCAATTTAAATACATCTATCTACATATCAATACTAGGTTCTACTGGTGCAACAGGACCAACAGGAGAAACTGGTGCCACTGGGCCTACTGGTGAAACTGGTGCCACTGGGCCTACTGGTGAAACAGGAGAAACTGGACCTACTGGAACAACTGGTGCAACAGGTCAAACCGGTCTAACAGGTGCATCAATAATGACTCTTATAATACAAAATGGTAGCCCAACTATTACATCTCCTACAAGTGTATTACTAAATAGCGCAGGTGATTATATCTTTACACTCGAGAATTACGATATATATAATGCAGGAATATATGTAGAATGTAGACTACCTGATACAAGTGCTTATACATATAATGATAATGATCCAATCATTTATTTTGGAAATTTCCTTACATGGGGTGTGATTCGTGGTGGAAATACTCTTTATTTCCAATCTGATAGTGGACTACCCACAAATGCGTTATCATCTTATAATCCTGGTGATATATTTTCTATTTATGTTGATACACAGGTTGCATATTATTATATAAATGGTGTAGTAAAATCTCAACTTTTAACAGTAGCAAATATATTGGTTACAAATCCATCCCCAAGTTATGTAGGTCCATTATATTTTGGCACCGACTTTTTACCAGTACCATTTGAGATTACTAATATTCGTAGTTATCAAACTGGGCGTGTTGGTGCAACAGGGCCTACAGGTGCTAGTGGTGTTACAGGTGATACAGGTGCTACTGGACTAACAGGAGAGACTGGGTCTACTGGTGATACTGGGCCAACTGGTGTAACAGGTGCAACAGGGCCTACTGGTGAAACAGGTGCAACTGGACTAACAGGAGAGACTGGTGCTACTGGTGCTACTGGTGCTACTGGTGCAACAGGGCCTACTGGTGAAACAGGTGCTACTGGACTAACAGGAGAGACTGGGTCTACTGGTGCTACTGGGCCAACTGGTGTAACAGGTGCAACAGGGCCTACTGGTGAAACAGGTGCTACTGGACTAACAGGAGAGACTGGTGCTACTGGGCCAACTGGTGTAACAGGTGCAACAGGGCCTACTGGTGTAACAGGTGCAACAGGAGCTAGTGGTGAAACAGGTCTTACTGGTGCAACAGGAGCTACTGGTCCTACTGGAGATACAGGGGCTACTGGCTCGAGAGGTATTGGAACAACATCTACTTGGATTACATCAGAATCTCCAGAGGAACCAGGAAATTTATTTTATGCAAATATTACAAATGTAATTACTCTTTATATTAATGTAGTAGATTTCTATGGGAATAATGAAACGGAAATGTTTAGTACTATAGAGGGTATTATTAATGTCGGATTTTCTGTTGTATTTACAATAAGTGATGGTACTAGACTTCTATCCTTCTATGTAACATCAGTAACCGCAAGCCCTGCAGGACAGTTCACGCTGGTTGGTCCTAGTATACAGGATGATGGATTAACAGGTCCATCTCCCTATATAGTATCTTATAATATCATGGGTCCTACGGGATCAACAGGAGCTACTGGTGCCACAGGACCAACTGGTGAAACAGGAGTTATAGGACCTACTGGCGAAACAGGAGTTACAGGTCCTACTGGTGAAACAGGAGTTACCGGTGCTACTGGACTAACAGGTGAAACTGGTGCAACTGGACCAACTGGTGAAAGTGGTCTTACTGGACCTACAGGAGAAACAGGTGCTAGTGGACCTACAGGCGAAACAGGTGCTAGTGGACCTACAGGCGAAACAGGTGCTAGTGGACCTACAGGCGAAACTGGTACTAGTGGACCTACAGGCGAAACTGGTGCTACAGGTGCTAGTGGATCTACAGGCGAAACTGGTGCTACAGGCGCTAGTGGACCTATAGGCGAAACTGGTGCAACAGGTGCTAGTGGACCTACAGGCGAAACAGGCGAAACAGGTGCAACAGGTGCTAGTGGACCTACAGGCGAAACTGGCGCTAGTGGACCTACAGGTGAAACAGGTACAACAGGTGCTAGTGGACCTACAGGCGAAACTGGTGCAACAGGTGCTAGTGGACCTACAGGCGAAACTGGTGCAACAGGTGCTAGTGGACCTACAGGCGAAACTGGTGCAACAGGTGCTAGTGGACCTACAGGTGAAACAGGTGCTAGTGGGCCTACAGGCGAAACTGGTGCAACAGGTGCTAGTGGACCTA
>Ga0114960_10000074_pt1 | contig 75881 bp, 96 predicted proteins | sample C_130625_MF_Meta_FD_92637 | JGI IMG/M metagenome (GOLD analysis project Ga0114960, IMG submission 92637) | Freshwater microbial communities from Lake Croche, Canada to study carbon cycling - C_130625_MF_MetaG | ecosystem: Environmental > Aquatic > Freshwater > Lake | place: Lake Croche, Canada...
GAATAGAATCGATTTCTCAATTTCCGATTTTTCGGAAAGTCCAAGAGGAGTATCGAGTCTCCAAAAGTTTCCAAAAGGAGTTTTCATTTCAAATCACTTTCCCATAAATCGCTTTCTGAGACTGCGTCTGCGTCTGCGGGTCCTGTGTGTGCGCTTGCGGGTGCGGCGACCCGAACCGAAGTTTGTGCGCGTGTCTTGGTACCCTTGTCCTCCGGGTACTACGTGTCCGCCAGGGGGCAGAAGACTGAGCGCGCCAGGTTGGAGGGCGCTGGGCACGGCGGCGCCAGGTGCAAAGACCGGACCCCCCTGGAGGGATACGATGCCTCCGGACACCGATCTGGGCGGGGCGAAACTCACCTCGCCTACGAGCGGGGATTGCGCGGCGGCGCCTGAGTTTGACCTCTGTGACGTGAGACGCGCCTGGTACTCTCCGAGAGTTTCGGTTTCGCTTATCGCGCGGTTGCCCGGTGCTCCTGGCGCGCCAGGCACGTACATGAGGGGCGTGTCCGCGAAGACCACGTTCATCTCGGCAGAGGTCATACCTGGAGGAAACGGCAGTGTGAGTCGTGTGATCGGGTTGTTGGTGAGATTTTGGTAAAAAAGTTCAGTTGGTAAAACGGGCAATCCAGTCAGTCGGTTATACTCACATTCCAGAATGCGAAGAGTATTCGGTAGAGGAGGCAATGCTGTCAATTGGTTATGTGTGCATTTCAGGCGTATAAGAGCGGGGGAAAGAGCAGGTAATTCGGTTAATTGGTTGTCAGAGCAATCAAGAAAATCAACACTAGGCGGTAAAGGGGGTAACGTGGTCAGTTGGTTATGTTGACAATCCAAACGTCCAAGAGTCAATGGTAAAGCAGGCAGAGTGGCGAGTTGGTTATGACTACACACTACATAGATAAGCGCGGGAGGTAGCGGTGGCAATGCAGTGAGTTGGTTAGTATTACAAAAAAGTATATGAAGATTAGGTGGTAACGCTGGCAATACAGTCAGTTGGTTACGTTTGCATTGCAGTTGACTAAGTCTAGGCGGTAAATCTGGCAATCTAGTCAGGTGGTTACCACTGCAATCGACGTATACAACAGTCAATGGTAAAGCAGGCAATTCGGTCAATTGATTATTGGTGCAATGTAAATATGTAAGAGTGGGTGGTAAAGCGGGTAATCTCGTCAGTCGGTTACCACTACACTCCAAGACTCTAAGACTAGGTGGTAAAGCGGGTAATCTCGTCAATGAGCACCCGCGGCAATTGAGTTCTACAATATTTGCAGGTAGATCGGGTAGGGAGGTAATGGTATATCCTTCAACATTTAAGTCCGGAGTCCCCCTTGCAATTGCTGCCAATAAACGAGTTGTATCTGGACCATGTGCCATTACAAGAAGAGGGTATTGTATTTTCTATCTGCGTGGACCTATAATTTGTACCCTTCAAGGTGCGTCCGTGCGTAACATCCGTCTGACGTGTGACTATCTCGTCCACACCTGGTACACTCGTCATCCTCCTCTTCCGAGTCCAGCGTGTACCCATCTACATGCGTCTTGGCATAACAGTTGGGTGAGAAGTGACCCGTGCGACCGCAGCGGTGACACACGTTTCCAGTCTTCTTCATCTCTGCAGAACACCTGCGATCGTGTGATATTGCAAGGTACTCGGTCTTGAACTCCTTTCCACATCGACTACACTCCCATACCAGTTCTTCTTCAACAAGTACGTCTTTGAGAGGGCAATCTCTTGCAAAATGCCCCGCACACCCACACGCATAACATTTATCAGCGTTTCCGGCAAGTTCCATTTCCAGAACAGACCGAACTGAGTCATCCAAAACAATTTTCGTGTATGACCCACCGCGTACGTTGTTGATGCCATGTGTCTTCATGAGATCTTTCGTCAGATTGTTCTCATCATGTTCACTGTTCATCGGTCTCGTTTCCAAAAACTTGACAGGTTTGTGTTTCTGAGTCCACGCAGCACCATTCCCATCTTTATGCTGCTTGTATCGCGCCGAAGGGTTTGCACTTTTTCCGACATAGTACTTTCCGCCATCCAGTTGCAGAACGTACAGTGTGAGTTGATCCATTGAATTGAAAAAGAGGTGTACGAAGAAAAGTTCGTTTTCGGTTCAACAAAAACCTTTTTTACAGTACAATGAGATTGAAGACGTTGCGTGCATCGCACAGGCATGGCAAAAAGTTCGATGCGGTGTTCGAGGTCAAGGGTCGTGAACAGATTGTTCCCTTTGGTGCCAAAGGATACAGCGATTTCACGAAACATAAAGATGTCACACGCAGGGCAAGGTATATTCACCGGCATTCGGGAATGGGGGAACATTGGAGTCGTCCGAATACGCCCGGTGCGTTAAGCAGATGGATTCTTTGGAACAAACCCACACTACGCGCCAGTGTGCGGGATTTCAAGCGTCGGTTCCAGGTGTAGTGCAGACCATGAAACCGGAAACTTCTCCCGAGCAATCTCGCTGACACGTCCCGCAACGTCTCGAATCTCTTTCTGGGCATCGGGACCCATGCGAAGATGACACCGAACAACAAAACCTTTTTACATGAAAAACGAAATCATGGACCACAAAATCAGTTTCTCTCAGGGAGACAAAATGACATCCCTCATCTACATTCCCGCGACTGCAACCATGCCTGCATACACCTTCTGCCCTTCGCACCTGCACCTCTTCTTCTGCACCACCACCAACTGCTCAAACGAGGTTGACTACAACGGCGACATGTGCCACTCCTGCTTGAACATGCCCGCGCTCGAGACGTACTGTCCCGACTGCAACACATACTCGGTTCTTGATGACGACGAGTGCTGCGACTGCGTGAGTGTGCTGAACACGGCATTCTTCCAGGAAGAGTGCTATCGTTGCGGCGAGGATGTCAACGAAACCAGTCTGTGTGATATGTGCTACGAAGATCTTCACTCCGGGAGACCCGAACGGTAATTGAAAAAGAGAACACAACAATTATTTATTTTTTACTGTGCGAGATCTGCGTGGATGAGATGAGGATTCCACGCAAAGATCCAGCATCCGCCCTTGGTGCACTTGTCGACCACACCCTGCTTAAGAGTTGACTTGTCGCGCAGTGCCATGGCATCGTTGAGAAGATACAGACGTCGCAGCAACTCATTGGGCGTGATCTTGAGCGCACCGACTGCAGTTGTGAATTCATTGGTCACCATGGTCTCGTTAAAACTCGGACGGTGGGGAGAGCGAGATGTGACCTTGTTCAACTTGAACTTCTTGTAGAACTGTTGAAAGATTGCATCTAGGTCTGCAACGGAAACCACAGGGTCCACAGTATAGAGGTCGGGTACAGGCATTGCCTTGTTGAGACGCACAAACTCCTGCTTGATGATCTCATCATCGACACCCCACATCACATCGACGAGGATGCGATCAACCCCTTCAATGTCCTTGAGGGCAAGGCGACGATGGTTGCCGTCATAGCAAACGAGTCCATCGGATGTATGTGCAAGGTAGATGATGTTGTCTACGCGCTTCGATTCGACAATCCCAGCGCGGATTTCGAGAACACGGTCTTCGTCGGGTGGGCGGTTGTACTTCCATGCCCTGATCTCGAGTTTTGCGAACTTGTCCGAGTTCATCTTGTACAGTGGATGTGTGTCGTCGCTCCATACCCTTGCATTTTCGCGATTCAAGAGAAATTCCTGCCAGATTGATGTCATTTTGGATACTTTACAGAAATGTTCGGGATTTAGACTTCATTTTTGCCGGAAAACGAACCATGCCTTAAAAAAGATTAGAATGTAATACATGCCGAACGTAAAATGCAAACACGGGAAACGGAAGTCTCAATGCAGGGACTGTGGAGGGAGTCAGATCTGTGTGCACGGGAACCGGAAGTCTCAATGCAAGGGGTGTGGAGGGAGCGAGATTTGTGTGCACGGCAAACTGAAGTATCAGTGCAAGGGGTGTAGAGGGAGTCAGATTTGTGTGCACGGAAAACAGAAGTCTCAGTGTAGGGAATGTAGAGGGAGTCAGATCTGTGAGCATGGAAAATTCAAGTCTCTATGCAGGGACTGCGGAGGGAGTGCGTTGTGTCCAAACTGTATCACGTGGCCAGATTCACGACAACGTAAATATGGATATGACGGGTATTGCGTGACGTGTTTCAAACATCTCTTTCCAACGGATGCACGAAGTAAGGTTGTATACGCACATACGAAGGAAATGCGCGTTCGTAACACGATCAACGAGGAGTTTGAAGGGTTCATTCACGACAAACCGATTTGGACCGGTGGATGTGATTGTACGCATAGAAGACGTATTGACCATCGAAAACTTATTGGCGCTACGCTGTTATGTATTGAGACAGATGAGCATGCGCACGCTGAGTATGATCCCAAAGACGAGGAAGTGCGGTATGATGATCTCTCCATGGTTCACGGTGGGAAGATGGTCTTCATCCGATTCAATCCTGACGGAAAGGGTGTAGATATGGTAGATAAACTGGAACGTCTCGTCGACGAGATTCGAACGCAAATTGCGCGCATCGAGGAAGACAAAAATACCGAACTACTGGAAGTGATTAACTTGTTTTACCCGTCTTCCGCCTCCGCGTCTTCCGCCTCCGCGTCTTCCGCCTGCGCCCACCCTCTGAAAGGTTCAGTTTGAGTGCATTCAATAGGCGTAGTACAGTGTCTCGTGTACCCGGCGACAATCCATTGTTCTTGATTTCCTGTTTCAATTCGCCCGCACGTTTTCTAACTTGGGGATACTCGGCAAGAAAATCCAATGCAGTGTTGACAGACTCAAGTCCAACGTCGTATTGGTTTTGAGTCTTGAACGCATTGTCGTCTGGCAAGTCTGCAATGAGTGAATCGATCCGCTCCATTATACTTCCTCTTCATCTTCTTTGCGTGGCGCAGGGGCAACTTTTGCGGTATTTGTCGGATCGACATCTACGGACATCTCTACATCTCGTCCACAGCAGTGCATGCGGACATGTTTGTGGTTGACTGCTGCATAAATAACACCTGCGACGGAAACTAAAAACGCAATGATACCGAGTGCTCCACTTGTGTCTGAGTCCATTGTCTAGGCATTAGATCTTTTCAATCTTGGGGGCAATAACCTTGGGTAATGAAATGGGTTCCATGACTACGTAGGCGCACTTGTGAACTTCGGGGGTACGGCATGAAACACAGTACATGCCCATACACCGGCACGTGAATGTAAGATGAGACTTCTTTTTGCAACAGGGACACTTCATTGTAGAATAGGAAACACCCATTATCTTCAGTCGCTTTTCGTTTTTCCTAGGTGACTAACAATGGGCACCCGAAGACGGCGTCAATCTCGCAGATCGAAGAAGCGGGTCATCAAGTATGTTCCGCTTGTCGATCCAGATGTGCGGTATCCCCAAGACAAGTTTGAGAAGGAACTTTCGTCCTATCTCAAAGATCCGCATGGATGGGGGAAATCGTTTAAGCGTGTCAAGGAGGGCGGGATTGAAATACGGTTAGCGTCGCCTGCCACAATCAATGAGGCATGTGGCAAGGATCTGCGGAACTTGAGTTGTGCAGAATTGGGCGGGAAACATATGTACTTGAACGCAATGCGGTGGTCGCACGGTGCACCCGAAAGCAAATTGGAGTTGCATGATTACCGGCAGTATATGGTGTCACATGAAATGGGACATATCTTGGGGCATGAGCACGTGGACTGTCCGGGTCGTGGACACCCTGCACCGATCATGATGCAACAGACACTTGGAATCGGTCAGTGCAGACCGAGTACTCAGGTGTGAGGACCCGGACGACGACGACGCGTACGACCTCCCCGAGCATTCGGATTCCGCAGTTGCATGATCGCCCGATCCATATTGTCCATTTGTCTTTCTAAATCCGTGACACGCTTTAGGAGACCAAGAACAACTGTTTGCACCACAGACACCCCCAACACTTCACCCCCAGCACCGTCGAACAGCACACCTCGATCGCGTAACTCGTTCTTGTGTCCTTGTATCCAACCTTGAATCGGATCAAGAAATGCGAGACGGGGATTAAAGCCTTCTTGTTCAGCAGGGTTCGGGTCAGCTGCAGCAGCAGCGGCAGGTTGGGGCATACCAAACCCGAAGGGGTTACCGGGACCGGGGACACCGTTACCCGCCATTTAGTATATATTCTAGTTTTTAGTTCGAGTACGCAAGACCGCCCATGCCCGACATGACACGGAAGATATTGTAGTTGACGGCATACATGCGGAAGTTGTACGGGTACGCCTTGGACGGGAACGTGCCCGCACCACCACTGGTCTTGCTGTCGAACACGAGGGTTGCTGTGTCGATGCGAGAAAAGTTGCAGGTGCCCGACGGTTGGTGCTCCTCCGGTTGCAGCGCAAACGAGTACACGTTGATCGGGTTCGCAATCGGAAACGTGTGGTCGGCGATCGTGCCCGTCAGAGTCGTCGATGTAACGGTCTGCGCAATGTTCACGATATAGGTTCCAGCACCACCCGAACCGCCAGCATAGGCAACGATCGACGTGCCCGGTTTGACACCCGAACCTGTGAGGGACATTCCGATCAAGAACACACCTGTCGTGGTACCCGCAGTAAAGACCGTGTCGGAAATGGTGCTGGTCGTCGCGGACGCAGTCTGCACCACACCAAGGGAGATGGAGTTGCGCGTGGGCCAGAACCCGCCACCCGTGTGGTGCTGGTACGGTTGGACCTTCCAGAAGTAGTCACCATAGCGCTCATCGAAGCGGTCCTGTCCATTGATCTGCAGACGGCAGCGGTCGACAATGTCGTCATACGAAAAGGGCGACGTGTATCCATCGGCAACCGAGGTCGCGCTCGCGCAGTCCGTCTTGCGGACATCTTGGAAGACCCAGATCAACTCCTTCACGGGGTGGTTCAGCGTCAGGTCGATGCGCGCATTCGCCGTCGTCAGCGTCTGCTGGAGCGAGTACTGCAACTGGTCAATGAGGTACTCGTGCGACTGCTGGGCAAAGCGACGACGCTCATCCGTGTCCAGGTAGATGTAGTCAATGTAGAGGGACGCCTCCTTGGGGTTCGGCAAAAGTCCAGCGGCAGTGCCAATTGTTCCCGCCGATCCGGCAGTGCCCGACACCAAATCAATCTCCTTGCGGAAGATCAGGTTAAAGTGCACTTCGTGGTACTGGAGGGCAATGAGCGGCAGAGCGAGTCCGGGGTTGCGGCAGAACCAGAAGGACAGCGGAATGTACAGCACGTTGGGACGACCGTTGCAGGATGTTAAGGTCGAGGGACGTCCACCCTGGTCACCGCCGAGCATGGCATCCAACTTGACACTCTGATCGTACGGCGCGCTTAACGTCTCCCAAAGGTACATCCACTCTCCGTACTGACGGTCCATGACTTGACCACCCACCTCGACCTCAATCTGCTGGATCATGAGGTACCCCAGACGACGCTGAGCGCCCTGTGTCCAGTTGATGGGAGCACCGGCAGTGCCCGCAATGGTCGTGTCGGGCAATGTCACCTCGAGGTAGGTGCGGTACAGCAGGTCGGCATTGCGATTGACGACGGCAACGACGCGTTGGCCGAACGTCGGCGCGCCTGTAAAGTTGACACGCATTGCCTCCATGGCAAAATTCGTGTGACGCTTGTACATGACCTTCCAGAAGGTAATGTGAGGATTTCCAGTGATGTAGGCATCTTGAGCACCGTATGCAACGAGTTGGAGAAGACCGCCACCCATTTGTTTATTCTTTGTGTGGATATATTCTTCACATCAATTGAACAAATGTCCGCACCACGAAGACTTCGCACAATAGTTGAAGAAGCACGAAGACCCGACATAAATCCCCCGAGAAAGGCACCGGCAACACTTGAAAATCGAGGGGATCCTGTCGAATTCACGGATACTCGTCCCATCGGAGTACAGAAACCTACGCCAGTGAAGTTCAAGGACCTTGCGCCTAAGGGACAGGTGATTATGGGAGGTCGGACCCGGCGTCGCCACAGACGCCATCGTAAGATTCGTCGCACTAGAAGGTAAATGAGCAACGGACGGGCACCGCCTCCACCGCCGCCCCCGCCTCCCCCGCAAACATTTACGAACACACCACCTGCAGGTCTGCAGAAACCGAAACCGAAGGGAGACGATCCAGGACCCGTCGACAATACTCCAGTGCGAAAACCGACGGCACCTGGAAAGGGCGGGTCAAGAGCGAGGGCATTGTGCAAATGTATCAAGTCAGTGAGGAAAACAGTGAAGGCACGTCCCGGGTCGTCGAAAGAGCAGGCAGCAATTGCCATCTGCGTCAAGTCTGTCCTGCAAACGCGGGGACGGACTCTAAAGAGATTCAAGTGCGGACGCAAACCCAAATTGTCGACCCAGCGGAAATCCGCAAAAACGAAATCCAGGTTTTAAGAAAGAAAGTATATCAGCAAAAATGACGACCATGGAGACTCTCGCAATGATCCGCTACCCCACCAACGCCCGCCTGCGCGCAGACTACATCCACGCCCTCAAGGAGTGCAAGGCAAATCCGGCGTACCAGGCACGTATGCCGAACGGACTGGACGACCACCCGTGCCACTGTGAACCGTTCATGGAGGACGACATCAAGGGATGGACGACTGTCAAGCGCAAGATCCGCGTCAAGAAGATCCTCTCCGATGAGGAGTTGGAGTATCTTGCAGCACAGATGCATGACAATTGGGAGGCAGAGTCCGTCGACAGTCGTGGAGGCATGCTGAACCCTACGACTGGACCGGTTGGAGAGCACAATGGCGCACTCTTCGACATCGGATCCCGCTTCTAGACGCCACTCCCGCACACTTACTTACTTTTTCCATTTACCTCATTCGGGCACTAGAAGAACATGCTCGTGAGGTATCGTGGCAAGTGGTTCGAAGTCCATCCTAGACCGTATGAACCTGAGCGCATGACGACAGACATTGCGTGGATTCAAATTAAAGAGGGTGTGGATGCACCTACATCCTATCGTATTTGGTTTGAACGACAGCGCAAAATTTCCCATCTCTTTCAACAATGCAGCAAGTCGTTATCCTCGCACTCATCCTCCTTGCCTTGATTGTGTATCGTCTCTGGTGGAAACCCATGCTCATGCCTGCAGTGAAGGAGACATTGCCTGGAACGGCAACACTGTACATGTTTTACACGAACTGGTGTGGATATTCGAAAAAGGCGTTGCCTGAATGGGACAAGGTACCTACAACTGCGACGTACGGGTCGACGACAGTTACTTTTAAGAAGGTCGATTGTGAGGCACAGAAGGATATGTGTACGCAGTACGCGATAAAGTCGTATCCGAATGTCAAGTTGGAAACGTCAGGTGGTCTTCGCGAATACAGTGGACCTGTAACGTATGATGGACTGACTGCGTTCTTGACGGAGTCTCTGGGCGCTGTCAAAACATAAGATACTGAAAGAATATAATGGGAGATTCACCACTATATCGCAACTTTTCGGCACGCAGTGATGATTACGTGATCATGTCTGCAATCGACCTGCTTCGTCCAGAACAATTAAACAGTGTATTGAGTGACGCAGTCAGTTGGAACCGTCTGGAAATTGTTAAATATTTACTCGATACGAAACACGTGTCTCCAGATACAATTTTTAATGAAGTCTCTATGCTTGCACTTGCACTCGTACAGAATAGTAATGCGAATAGTTCCGGTCCGTTGATTCTTGAACTTATCAATCGATGTAGTCCCGCTACATTCGCGTATCGACAGCAGTTTGCTGATCATCCCGCCTTCTATCTCGCGACTCCGTTGATTATAGCAGCAGGGACGGACCAAACGTTGGATACGTTTCGACAAATCCTCGACAAGAGCATGGGTGTGATCGATGCCCAAAATAAGGTTGGCAGAACTGCCCTCCACTATGTTGCTCAACACAACAATATCGAAGAAGCGAAACTTCTACTTGCCAGAGGTGCAAACCCTCTTATAAAGGATGTACGTGGGTATACAGCGTACGACGTTGCGAACCTAGGTGATGTAAAAACCCTTTTGGATGTGAAAGCAGACCCCTCGGGGTCACCCCCTCGCCAAAGTGCTGCCGCCGCCGCTGCAGCAGCAGCAGGTGCTGGAAGTCCTCCTGGACCCGTTGCCCCTCCGAGTCCTTCTGACATTCTCAATCCTCAACCTCCACCTCCCCCCGCTCCTCCCCGCGGCAAAGGGCGCCGGACTCGTCGTAAGCGGTCGAAGCGCAGAACGACCCGGGCGCGTAGAAGTATAAAATACTGAAGGAGTACATCACAGCAACTAAGGAATTTATTGCCGAATAGCAAATGTCTCATTTCAAATTCACGTTTCATGCGAATGGCCCAAGCGGGTCGCCACCTACCAAGGCTCAACTGGAACCCATCAAGAAAGCGTTGATTGCATCCATCAGTGCAACTGCGCTGTCTATTAGTTTTACCGACAATGGCAACGATACGGGCGTATTCACGGTCATAGGAACTACAAATGACCTTGCCGCTCTAAGATTTAACGCAGATGAATTGATTGATGATCTTCCCGCGATAGCCGGTTGGGTCGCGGGTCCGGAGAAGGTAAAGTTTGCTGAAGACAAGGATCCCAAGGGCGGACGTCGTCGTTCATCGTCCAAGCGCGTCCGGAAGGTCACTCGTCGTAAGCGGTCGAAGCGCAGAAAGACCCGGGCGCGTAGAAGTATAAAATACTGAAGGAGTACAATGGCAGATGTTGTTCGTATACAGGATATGATTGATGACTCCTCTGCAGATGCACACAGTATTATACAGGCGATTGATGCACTTCCTATAGGAGTCGATCTGTTTCCTCTTGCGAGAACCGCAGTCCTGGACAACCGTGTTGATATTTTGACACATCTAATCGATGTACGAGGTGTAAATCCGAACACGCCCAATGCGAATGGAGCGACACTTCTCCAAAATGCAATTTTACAATCTAAAGGGAATGACGCGTGGAATCCGCTTGTCTTGCATATTATCGAAAGATCGAGCAAGGAAACAATCGACTACGCAGTTCGTTCAGATGTTCACGCCCCTTCAAATGGTATGACCGCGATCATGTTTGCGGTTATGTTTCCGAACTCTGACGTCCTCACTGCACTCTGTCAAAAGAGTAGTACGTCGATTAATTTGCGAATGAATGGAGGTCTCAGTGCCCTCCATCTTGCGGCAGATGAACAGAACATTGAAGAGATAATTCGTATTCTTTTGCAGTATGGTGCGGATCCTACTTTAAAAAGTGATACAGGCGAAACTGCCTACGACTATGCACTGTCTCAGCGGGATGAATATGGAAATCCGAGAATGAATCCGCGCGTACTCGCGATATTACGTGGATCCCCAGATCCCGAGGTACGTCCAGGATCCCCCGGTTCTCAACGAAGTGGTCCTAACCCCGGACCCGTTGTTGCCAAGAGTCCCGGTGATCCTCAAGGCGGACGGCGTACCCGTCGTAAGCGGTCGAAGCGCAGAAAGACCCGGGCGCGTAGAAGTATAAAATACTGAAGGAGTACAATGGCATATCTTGTAGGATTCGCAAAAGAGATATTTCAGAGTAGAGAACCCGGTGGTCCACCGTTAAACTTGGAGAGTCTGAAAACAAGAATCACCGTATCTGCTACCCCTCCAGACCAGTTGCAGATACTGCTTTTTACTGCGATTGAGATGGTAAACCTCGACCTTGTCAGGTTTTTGATAGAAGAGCAACACGTCGACCCCAACTATCTGCACACACGGCACTTTCACCCGCTCGGTAGTGGAGTCACTGTAATGGAGGGTATGAACCCTATATCAGTACTCTACGTTCTTTTTACATCACAGTCCCCTCTTCCGATACCGCAAATGACCGAGATGTTTTTGTATTTAGTTGAAAATGTGAACCCGGAGACAATCAAGCATAGAATAGAGACGCCCAGTCCGACAACTTCCAACGGAACTGTCCTTCACTATCTATCGTCACCGTCGGCATTAGTCAAGTTTGACGTGATTAGAATAGTTAGACGGTTATGTGAAAAGGCACCTGGTCTGATCGACATGCAGAGTGACGCCGGATCGACTGCGCTTCACGTAGCGGCACAATATAACAATGTAGAGGTAGTTAGGGAACTTATTCGTCTAGGTGTAGATCTCACTCTAAGGGATAGAAGTAATAAGACTCCACGCGATCTAGCGACGTCTGTTGAGATACGGGCACTTCTAGACAGTGCACTCAATCCAGCAGCTCCTCCAGGGTCACCGCCACGTGGACCTGCTGCTGCAGGTGCCGGAAGTCCGCCTGGTCCCGGGTCTCCCGCGTCTCCTCCGTATACAGGCAGTCCTTCTGACCCCCAGGGGGGGCGAGGCGGACGGCGTACCCGTCGTAAGCGGTCGAAGCGCAGAAAGACCCGGGGGCGCAGACGTTCGTAATTATTTGCGTTTCGAAATGAACCTAGACATTTGCGAGTACCCCTTCTGAAACATCGACTCCTTGTCGGCAGGCGTTGTTTCGGTTAATGTACTGACTGTATCATCATCTAACCAAACCAAATTCCTGAACCGCGTCAAGTCATGTTGCATAAAGAAACTGTACCATAGCGTGTACAATGTTTGTGCGGGTGAAATGGAGTCCAGTGTAGACGGATAGATTGGAGTGGGTCGTGCAGTAATATGTAGAGTCAAGCAGTCAGGTGGAATAACGTCGGCAATGCATCGCGAAAGGACGCCGCCGTCAATGTAGACATTGTTGTACACAATCTGCGGTTGGAACAAGAACGGCAGACAACAGGAGGACCGAATTGCATCCACCACAAGAACATCTCCGGAAAACAAAACCGGTTTCAATGTCGTCATGTTTGACGCAAGAAGTTTGACGGATTGAGGCAAGTCGTTGAGTTTTTTGCCACGAATGGGAAATCCGTTCCGCTCGAAACACTCCTCTAGTTTTTCACACCAGTCTGTCATGGGGAACAGACCCTTTTTTGCAGGGAAGTCTTGTAGATGGTGTAGACGAAGTGTCGGGAAGAACCCAGAAATGGTCATGCCGGGATCACGAAAAAAGGCGTTCAACTGGGCAGCGTTCATGCCGCATCCCAATCCAACTGCGGCAATGGATCCAACCGAACACCCGTAAATACCGTCGGGAAACTGCAGATGCCCCATTTCTTCTTCGAGTGCAGCGAGTGCACCTACGAGCAACCCACCTCTCGACCCTCCGCCGCCAAGCGCAATGGATCGATACATTCTATTGTATCTGACAAGTAAGAGCATGCTGAAAGCACGTGATGTATGGACAGAACAAGAAGAACGCAGAGAAAAACGCATGTCGGCAATGAGACCTGTACTTTCTCAATTGTACGGGCAAATCCGGAAACAGGCAATCCATTCCCCCAATGCGCCATATGTTGTCTTTGAAATCCCCGCCTTTGTATTTGGATATCCGTTGTTCCAATTGAGTGAAGCACGAGAGTATCTCGTTGCCACACTCACGGAGTCTGGATTCATGGTGTGGCCTGTGAATGAGAAATATCTCTTTGTGTCTTGGGTCAAGCAGGGTGCGCGCACCTCTCACCGCCCTCCACTCATTACCAATTACCGCCCGCAAGTTTACGACCCGACCGACGTGGGAAGCATGCTTCGTTGAGGCGGACTCATGTATCCCGTGGTTGCCGTCATGACTGCGTTCAAAAATGCAATTGGAATGGGTGCGAGTGCAGCAATAATGACGGCAATAAACTTTGTTATAGGACTTGCCGTCCACTTTACAAAGGTCGTTACGATATACGACATGCCAACTTCATTGCTCGGATCGATTGTCTTTCGGTTTGCCGCATATCCATCCCATAATTTCCACGTGTACACCATGTTCGTCAAGAACATGAGGATTACGAGGAACCCTACCACACCATACGATGCATACAAACTTGCATTCCACACAAGCGTTTGCGGTGTACACTGGACTTGTCCAAGTGTAGTGTACTGTCCAAGCGTCGCAGTTTCATTCAGCGCATACTCATCTGTATGTGTACCGTCCTTGTCTACATAGACAATCTCGAGTTGAACAACCGGAAACCCACGTACAGTATCGTCTTCGGGTGTGGTTGTCAAGACTTTTTTTGCACGTGTTGCCGTGTAAATTGGCATCACTGGAAAGGTAACGGATCCTCCACAAAGAGGGGGGATCTGATCGAGTACATCCACTGTATCTTTTGACGTCTTGAGTGTTGCCTTTGTGATGGAGGTAACGGGTCCAGACGGAGGAATGTGTTGCGGACCCGAACTTGCGGGAAGAACGTAGTCGGCAGGTGTAGTGGGAGGTAGTGGAGGTGGTTCTACGGTTTTTGTCGCTCCGGTTGCCATTGTTAAGACGCAAACACGAGATTTGCAAGACCACTTACGATACGCAAGAAGTTGTAGGACTCAATGTAGACACGAACATTGTATGTATAGTTGAACAGGATTGCACCATTTTGCGTGTTTTTGATGACCGTGACAACATCAGAGGGGTTATACAATCCAATATTTCCGGGCGGAATCACGGTGGGATTCTGGTTAAAGACGGTGGATTTCAAGATGCAGACTTGGACTTGCCCAGTTGCCGTTTGTGCGGGAAGCGGTTGTTGCATTGTCATGCGCAAAGTGATCTTGTCGAATTTACTCGAATTGAACGCACCGCTTGGTTGATATTGATCATTGTTGAGGGCAAAGGAGTACATGTAGATACCCGGTAAACTAGGTCCAGTTGTGTGGCGATACGACTGCAACAAGGAAAAGTACTGACTTGGTTTGGTGTAGAAGCGCTCTTGTCCGTTAAAGAGAAGAACGCTGTCGACCATTGTATCGCGCGGAAAGACGGAACTCACTTGATATTGTCCGCTCGAATAGAGGACAGTCCCGACATTTGAACTGTTGGCAGTGAAGGGTGCGCGGTTGGGATCGTCCCAATTCGTGTAATTGTCCCAGTCATTGATTGCCTCCTTATCCGACCGACGGGCATTGAACATGATTCGCGTGACCAAGTTTCGTGAAGGAAGGACTGTTTCTGTGTTTGGACCGAATTGGTTCTCATTCCCGACAAATATAACTTCTTTCATCAGGACGGTTTGATCTGCAAGTGCAAGTTGGTTGAGTTCCATCTCGGTTAAAGAAATGAAGTTTGCGTCAATGTAGGGATCTGGGAAAAAGGTGGTTAACGTCGGGTTGGACGGTGTGCCATCAAGATTGGGCGGACTTAAGAAGGTGGAGAGCGTGGATGCATCGGGACGAATGCGTGTCCCGAAGGTGGCGTTTATGGGATTTGTGTCGAGAATCGAATACAAATTGATCATCGGATTCAAGACGACATTGATAAAGACGTCCGTGTTCTGCATGGACACCAACGGCAAGGCGGTTCCGGCATTCTCACAGAACCAAAAGTGAAGCGGCACAATGAGTTGGCGAGATCGGATAGAGGGTTCAGGTACAGTTGTCATGGGCAACGCAAGACCTAACGGACTCTGCACTGCGACTGCGTGGGGATACTGCCCATTGCGATCAAATGCATTTGCTGGATCGTACACTTCCTTGACATGTCCAACCATCTTGTCCACAAGTCCGCGCTTTGTCTGGTCGTGTGTGAGATACGAATACAATTTCATGAACTCGCCAGTCATGGTTTGAAGAACTTGACCATTGGCAGTCAGTTCAATGCGATCGATTAAATTGTATCCGATGTTCTTGATCCACTGAAATTCATATCCCATGGCAGTGCAGCGTGTATCGTATCCGGGCGGTGCCGTGATTACGCTTTTCAAGGGCGACCAGATGTCGGGTAGAGTCAAGACCAAGTAGCAATCATTCACAAGTTGTCCATATCGATCAATTCTGCACGAGAGTGTGCGGGTGCCAGTGGCATCAAATTCGAGATGGGACGATGTGAATGTGAGGCGAATATGTTCCATGGCAAAATTGGTGTGTCGGCGATAGACGGCGCGAAAATGAGTCATGGACGGATTTCCATTCACGAGTTCATTCTGTGCACCCTCGGCAGCAAGTTGCATCAATGCACCGGGCATTTGATTCTTTCTCTACATAAAGAACCAAGTAAATCACCCATGGCAGGAAACGGGGCGCCTCTTCCCAAGGATCCTGATGATTTCCTACGTAGAGGCGACCTCCCTGTAGAGAAAGAGGGTGGGGGGTGCGAGGCGATCTATAATGCCGGATATGCATATGAGTACTTTGACCCTCGCACGTATGACCCACACCGCCCCTGCAAAATTGATATGAAGAAGGGTGTACCTGCAAACACTGTTGCGGTTCTTCCGCCGATAGGTGAGCGTATATTCAAACAATTTCTTGATCAAATCCCGCTGTTGAGTGCAGACGACATACGAGGCGCCCCGGACGGTGTCTACACGTGGATTGTATTTTCGAAGGACGGAGGCGAAAAGCAATTTGTGGCGTGCCCGGTGCGGGACGCGTTTGAAATCGGTACGAAACATGGTGCAATTGCGTTTCGAGTAGGGGCAACGCATATCCACAATGGCGGTGAGATCATGAAATCAGGTGGCACCATGCAATTCAACCTTCAGTCCGGCACATATATGCAATACTGGTTGAAGGCCCGTGTGAAAAAGGCAGAAGGAGACTGCAATCACCTAGAACTCCACGCATACGTCCAAGCGAAATTCAAGGAGATGTTTCCAGATGCAGTGTTTCAACATGAACCGTTTAAAATGGGAAACCCGACGGCGGCAGATCTGGAGATATACCGTCTCGCAGGGTTTCGAATTGTCGATGTATCCGGTCTCTCGTACGATGCGTGCAGTGCCAAGATCGATGATGTCTTATCTCAAAAGGGCGGTCGGAAAACGCGTAGGCGCAGACGTCGCTACACCCGGCGGGCACGGCGGTGACGCGAGTGTTTCTTTGCGCGACGGGTGCGATTACGCCGGCGCCCTCCGTAGCGTCCATACTGCTGCTGTCCATACTGCTGCTGCTGGGGCGGTCCATACTGCTGCTGCTGTCCATACTGTTGCTGCTGGGGCGGTCCATACTGCTGCTGGGCAGGCGCCGGGGCGGCCGCAAAGGGGTTCAAACTTCTAGACGGACTACCACCCATTTTATATTACTTACGGAGATGTTGTTCCTGCCGCTAAGCAACATAAGTTGGTATATTGAACGGGTCCGAGGGAAATAATATTTGTATTGTAGACTTGACCGGGTACAAACTTCCGCTCAAACTGCGACGCCTTGTTCCCCTTGACGGCAGTGTACACATAGTTATAGCGGCGGTGAGCGGGGGGCGGATTCGACTGAAAGGTCGCCGCAACGATCTGCTTCTTTTTCTGAGTGACATAATCTTGCACCGAATTGATCTGGACCATCTTTGATTTATAGAGAAGTGAAAGAATCTATCTAATGCGGTTTGTACTGATATCAACTCACGTGGACCAGACGACGGGGTACTCCAAGGTGAGTTTCAATCTGCTATCGCAACTTGCAACGCTTGCACCGAAGGTCAAGACATACCACTTTGGGTTTCAGCGCCACCCGGATCGCAAGTCGGTTCGCAAGGCACCCGACGGTGTGGTTCTGTACGATGCTGCGACGAACGAGGATCCGAAGGAGGAGGGGTTTGGGTTCAATAAGATCTATGAGTATCTGGACATGGTGAATCCAGATATTGTCATGATCTACAATGACCCACTCATCATCTGCAAGTTTCTCGACGCAATGAAGATTACTGAGACGACGCGCTACAAGGTTTGGACGTATGTTGACCAAGTGTACACGGGAATCGCAAAACCTCTGGTTGACAAGATTCAAGATCATTCGGACAAGATCTACTGTTTTACCGACAGTTGGGCACGCGAGTTCAAGAAGTATGGGATTACAAAGACGATTGGTATCCTTGAGCACGCAGTGGATCCGACGGTTTTTTCGAAGTTGCCTCTCGGTGTCCGCACAAGTCTCCGGGCATCTCAGAAGATCCCATCTGACGCGATTGTATTTCTGAATGCAAACCGGAACAGTCAGCGGAAGCGTCTCGATACGATGCTTATCGGGTTTGTTCGTCTTCTTGCCCGGAATCCGACACTGCCCCTGTACCTCATGTGCGTGACCGTTGCCAACCCCCAGGCAGGTGCGTATTACGACCTGCATCGGATTTATGTGGATCAACTTCAGCGCGTCGGTCTTCCATTTGAGGAGTTCAAGATGCGTCTCATGCTTGTCGATACGACTCCGCCGAATACTCTGCCGGACGATGTGATTAACCAGATCTACAATATCACGGACATTGGCATCAATACAAGTGATGGCGAAGGGTTCGGTCTCTGTCAACTTGAACACCTGTATACGGGCGCACCTCAAGTTGTGACGGATGTTGGGAGTTATCGCTCCTTTTTGAGCGAACGTGTTGCCGACTTCATTCCCAAGTGCGATATCGAGGTGTATTTTCCTGGATCTATGCCGCTTGGACTGTCTGCGCCCTCGTTTTCCCCGGAGGACACGGCAAATGCAATGGAGTCGGCAGTCAAGAATCTCGCAGAGCACCGTGAGAACATTCCTGAACATACCTTCTTGACCTGGACAAGTGTGTGTTCGGGATTCCTGCAGGATGTCCTTCACCAGGCAAGTGCGTAACGGACTCTGCCTTCCGATTCAATGACACCAATGCGGATTAGACGCTGATCATCTCCAAATGCTGACACATCAAAGAGTTCTCGACTGTCGAGATCATACAAAAAGAGTAAATCCTTGATTGTGACCTGCTGAAGTCTCCTCCGCTTTCGATCCATATTTCGCAAATAGGATGCGTCGGACGGGTCCGCCTTGATTGCCGGATTGAATGCCAGGTCTTCTCCAGTGACTCCGCTATCGAAGCGCATGCATGAAATTACATTTGTCTCTCGACTATGAAGTTTCCGATGAATTTCGCAGTCGACTGCTGCCTGTTTTAATAAGAAACCGATTTTTTGATTAATCACATCCTTTTCAAACGCTGCTTCATACAGGTATTCATCTGTCGACATGAACGTGTCGACTGGCGAACCGCCTTCGTAGCGTTTCTTCGATGTGTCTGCACGGCGAATGCGGGCAATGTTAGGTCCTTCCGAGGTCTTGAGTTGTTCTGGACTGAAGACGCTCATGTACATACTGACACGGACCGTGCGTTCTTCGGGAGGAAGTGTGGCATGGGAGCAGATGCGCACTGCACGACCAATGACTTGATCGTGACGGGCGGGGGTCCAGTGCGGTTCCATAATGTGTACGTGGCGTACATTTGCCAAGGTAATGCCTTCCGCACCGCTGCTGGATGCCATGAGCAGGCATAACAGTTTCTTCCCCCGCGCGGCAATGCTTGCCTTCAAGGATTCGGGAAACTTTGCTTCATATCGTCCGTTAAAGATCTGACGAAACAACTCGCGCTCTTCGACCTTTTCTTCTCCTGTGTAAAACGCATACGCAGGTTTCGCAGACATTGCGGGGTCTTCGATTAAGGATCCATTTTGAGTGATAAGTTTGTACGGTTGCCATCCATTGGCATCCAAGATTGCAGCAAAGACACCAAGACCTTCGAGCGACCGGTACTGAGAATACACAAATTGATTTTTCCATTCTGCTCCATCGCCAATGGATAAATTGGAAACCATCCGTTTGAGTTTGGGACTGTAGATATCAAGCGATTTCAACGTCAAGTACTTTGCAGATTGGGTCCGCAAAGCACTTAATGCGTCAGGGTGGGCGGGGACGGTATCTTCGCTCGCTGCATCATCATCGACTTCGGGAACTTTGAGTTCGGGTGGAACCAAGAAATTACAAAGTAGACGAGACTTGACACGAAAAGACTTCATTTCATCCTTCAATTTGTTTGCTGCAGATGTAGGTTTGATCATTTCCTTGTTGCGGGCATCGAGATAGGTTGTGAATTGTTCGGATGACATTGCGACCTTTTCGAGCATCTTGTCATCGTCGACCCTGCGGGGAATCAGGCGCTCGTCTGCGCCCTTGAAATAGGAGACTAAACCTTGGATACGCCGTTGCAAGAGCAGAGGGTTCTTGATGGTCAGACCATCTAGAAACAGATCGGCAAACTCTTCATATTTGGAGGGGAGACATTCGAGTTCTTCAGTGACAATTCTCTCAAGGGCAATGTCGCTTCCGTTTGCCGTATCAAAGGTGGTTTTGAACGACTTGACCCAATCGGTCGGCATCGTGATCCATGACAAATCCTTGTTGTACTGAACCGCGACGCGCTGCCCTGTATTGTTGTACACTGTGGCAAAGTGCGGGGGATTGCGTGTGACCATGACAATCTTTTTCACCGCATTGAATTCGACAGTATCAATGTCGCGCAATTCATGAAGTGTCGCGGTCATTTTCGGTTCATCCCATCCTTGGATGGTTTTGAAGGGGATGGAAATCCGTTCAATCGGTCCACGCAACAAATTCATGAGGTAGGCAATTTCATTGGGTTTATTAATTACAGGCGTGCCGGATAACACTACAACCTTGCAGGATTTGGCGCGATAGATTGCATTGTATACGGGCAAGATCACACCCTCTTTATCGGCAATGCGGGAGATGAAGTTATGCACTTCATCAATAATGACAATGGACTCATCGTACGGATTGGGTCCATCTTCGGGAAGAAGGGCGGCAACTGCAGTGCGTGTCAGTCCGTTATAATTCACAAAGGTGAAGCGAGACGTCAGAACATCATCAATTTGTTGGCGAATGAGATCTTGATCCACTTTCGAAAGGGTGGTGAAGTTTGCCGGTTGTCTGGGTGTTGTCGTGTAGAATTTGCCGTGTTTTTCAAGAAACGCTTCAGAGATTCCTAACGATTTCCCTTCATCTGCACGTTCTGCGGAACTGACTTCACGGACCCGCCAGTGCTGTTCAGTGTAGAGCGGACATGTTTGGAATTCACTCTTGTAGTTTGCACGAAGACTTGCCGGGGTCATGACCACAACCTTTGCCTTGGAGATGAGTGATTGAGCAATGGCAATCGACGAACATGTCTTTCCGGATCCGAGACCGTGATACAATAAGATTCCGCGATACGGGGTTTCAATAAGCATGTAGTCTCGGATCAGTTTTTGGTAGGGGAACAATTCACGAGCACTTGTTTGGTTGAGACATAAATCAACATCCTTGTCTTCGGATAGGGGATCTCGGTCTTCTTTTCTGTACTTGAGAAAGATCCGAGTGATCGAATCCGCAAATGCTTTGCGGTTGGGCAAGATATAGTCGGCGGCAGTACTCATTGTTTTTCGTTGGGATTTGATAATGGAGGCGTTCACACGGAAAAACCATCGGATATGGATGGTGTCCTTTTATCTGTTCTTTATGTCTGCCTTTCTCTACATCAAACCGACTGTCGCGTTCGGGCGTGAAGGTCGTGTTCGTCCATTCGGAACAGGTGATCGAGAGGCAACGATATTCCCCGTGTGGACATGGGTGTACCTGTTCAGTGTCGTGGCATATTGTTTGACCGTGTACTTTGCTGATTTTCAGGTATAGACCGCGATACATCCATGCTGACTCCCGACCACGTTTTTTTGAACCCGCTCAAGGAAGACTATATTGGTCCGCCTAGAGTCGATCCGAGAAACATTCAAATTGGAGAACGGGTGTGTCTGCGAGGCAGTGGACGGGGTGGGTCGCAGATAGATGGATATGGCAGGGTTTTTGACGGAATGCATTCTGAGTACATTTCGATTGTAAATGATTTGGGGCAGTCTGTCTTTTACTTCTTTTGGAATGTGGGTACGCTCGATTACCATGCTCCTGCCCTTCGGCGTCTACGCAAGTCTCTGGCACTCAAGATACATGTGGATGAATATCTGTATCGACCGGGACATCGGGGTGCACTTGAAGCGCGCGATCGGTTTATGGTGTGTCTGCATCTCTATGCCAAGTTCCCTTTATAAAGGCGGCAACATCCCTCCAATCAAGTCCCACAGCATCTGTCTTGATAAAGAGAGTGGGCGATCCTGCGGCATTCTCTGCGCGAATGTAGATTGTTTTGCCGATTCCAGGGGAGGGATCGCCTATATCCGGGTGCTGCCATAATGCTTGATTGGGTGTCAGACTGGTAGCTCCGAGATCAATCATGGACTGTAAAAATCCAGTGATGTCTGACTCCATTGACTGAAAGGAGTTTGTGGGATTGTGCCACATACCGCCCTTGTACTTGGCACTCAAGATACGTCCAGTTCCATTTCCAGCAGGTCCTTGCTCTCCCTTAGGACCGATCCCCCCTGGAGCACCTGGAGCACCGGGGGATCCCCCAGGTCCAATGGATCCAGTTGCACCGGAATCACCTTTCACTCCTTTGCCGGTGGCTCCAGGGGGTCCGGTGGGTCCTTGAACATTGGACGGCGCACCGGTGGGTCCCGCCAACCCTTGCGGTCCTGATGCACCTACAGGTCCAGGTACCGTACTCGCAGCACCTGCGGGTCCGGTATACCCTCCAGTTCCCGCTGGACCCGCCGGACCGGTTGCGCCCACCCCACCTATCAGTCCTAAAGGCGACCCGAGCGAACCACCTCCACCCGGTACGTTTTCATATGCAACATCTCCGATCGCGTGCTCGACAATCCCGTAATTTGTAAACATCTCTGCCTGGATTGCCTGCGTGATGTTTGTGCCATACGACGACGCTTGATTGACTGTGGATCCAGACCATTCGTTGCGGTTGTAGGAGTCGAGTGTAAATGTCTTGAGAAGCGCTTGGAACCTTGCAACTGCAGCGGCAAACACAGTCGGGTCCGTTCCGGGAAGAGGGCGAGGGAACGTAACATCTCCGTCAGGTTTGAATCCAAAGCAATTGACACCAAACTTGCTCTTGACATCAAAATAACCGCCGTTCACGCCTGGACGACCGCACGCTGTGCGACGCGCAGGGTCCTGTTCTTTCTGAAGACTGTCCCACGTTCCCTTCTGGGTCGGGTACAGTGCCATTCCACCTTCAGACCATCCGTATCCACACCACTCTGCGCCGGCATTGTACGCAAGAATGATCTGGTCAAGCGTTGCAAGTTGCGACCCGTATGCCGCACACACTGCAGGTGCATCTTCATACGTGAACTTGTTATCGGCAATGTGAAACGCTTCGCTGCCCTTTTCACCAAACACACTTCCAGATTGGGAACCTGATGCTGGGGCAGGAGTGGATGCTGACTTGGTCGATGAGGGAAGTACAACCAGTCCATATCGAAGCGCAACGATAAAGAGAAGCGTACCTAGAAGGATAAAAATAAAGACAACAACGACGGATCCAGTCGTGAAAAAGATGAAAAGACTGATGAGACCTACGACCGAGAGCGAAAGTCCCAACACTGCATCTGGCGATATACCAAAAAGTGTAGGGACGGGTCCAGCAGACCCTGTGGACCCTGTGGTCCCTGTGGTCCCTGTGGACCCTGTGGACCCCGTGGACGAAGAACCTGTCGCACCTGTAGACATTCTTTCTCTTACTCCTTGATGCGATAATAGAACAGCAAACGCACATTGTTCGACAAGGGAAACTTTGTCTTCCCGTGATTGCGGACATTTGAGTCGTCGTACTCAAACCAGTCTCCGCCCAGTGTGCGCCCATATGTCCACCAGTGTCCGCCGTTCCAGCAGACAATTGCGAGGAGTCCGTACTTGAATCCGTTGAGAACCACGATTGGTGCATAGGTGACAGAGGACTTGAGAGATGTCACGTGAAACACGAAGATATTGGGAAATGTCGACATGAGCAACTGCTTCTTACACCCCTTTCCGGAACACGTGTCGCACTTCCAATCCGGAATTTCGACAGGTGTCACTGCCTGCTGGATACTCTCGATCAGCGTCTGGTTCTTGCTGGGTGGACTGATCGAAAACTCAATGAGCGAATCCACAACTGTCTCGGCATGCGAACACGAATTGCATGTAACCTTGTTTCCTACCTTGAATCGCAGAAGCGAGTCGAGGTATGGAAGTTTATCGCAAAGGAATGCCAGCAACTCGTGCGAGTCTCCAATACCCTCACCTGCCGGCATGACTGCAGTCTTGACGCATGCATAGAAATCCTTGAGTCCTTCGTCTCCCTTGGATGACCAAATCTCTTGAAGACTCGAATCGACGGGGTTTGTAGTCTCGAGTTCGGTGTTGATGTATCGTGCTTGAACCTCAGGGATGCGAAACACTGCCTGAATCGTTGCGTTCACCCAGCAGCTTCCAGATTGATTGCGGAGTCCGAACATTCTTTATCTCATGAATGCCGAGAAATCTGCCAAATATGGAACGGGTTCGTTTTTGGCCGAATAGGTACTTGCAGAATACGCAGCGGATTGCAGGTAAGGATTTTGTATAAGATCTTGATCTCCAGGAACCTGTGATGTCGCAGAAAACAGATTAAAGTCGAATGTTGATTGTCCACTCCAGGGTCCACCTGCCGGTCCTCCTGCAGATGCGCCTTGCGGTCCGCCTGCTGACCCGCCTGCTGACCCGCCTGCCGGTCCGATCAGATCCGGATATATCAATGCAGTGCTTGATACGATATTGTCCTCCGTTCCATTGAACGAGGGTTTAATCGGTCCTCCGACAGGCATCACGTTTGCAGCGGTGACAGATTGATCAAATTGCGAACCGCCTCCGCTTCCGCTTCCGCTTCCACTTCCGCTTCCGCCCCCGCTTCCGCTTCCGCTTCCGCCTGTGCCCCCGCTTCCGCCTGTGCCCCCGCTTCCGCCTGTGCCCCCGCTTCCGCTTCCGCTTCCGCCGGCAGGTCCAGATCCATACCCTGCAGTCTGTCCAACATCTGCAAAGGTGCCTGCATACCCGCTTGCCGCAGCAAATCCCGCAGACGCCGTCGATGCCGCGATCTGACTTGCAGATTGAACCGCGTTTACGGCACCGTGGGGTTGCGATACGAAATAAGCAACCATCAGAGTCTTTACATCTGCCTTCGTTAAAGGCGACACAGTGGCATTCGCTAAAAAACTATCCACGGCAGAGGATGTAACTGTACTCGATGCAGGTTGGTAGACTTGTTGCCAAAACTGGGTAAAGAGTTGCGTAATGAGTCCGTCGATAAGTCGAAGAGGGTCACTGCTCCCCTTTTGTGTTGTCAATGTCGTCACCATCGCGGACGGCATGAGTGCAACAATTGCCCTCGCATCTGCAAGACTGTATGGCGGACCCTTGATCTTGCTCGTATCCTGGAAAAACTCGGGACGTCGAAGACTCCATAAAACAAGAAGAACAAGTACAAGTCCAATCAAGATGGATACCTTCATTGTTCTTACGAAATACAATTTCAGACCATCGTAAGCAGGATCCCATGCGGCATACCACTTCCAAGGGGTGCACCCACCGGCGTGGATGTCAATACACTTGCCGCTTGCGGTGCCACAGACGGAATGCCTGGGATGGGAAGAGATGTAATTGTATTTCCACCAGTGGGTGTAGGCATTGCCTGAGGAAGCGGTGCAGTGGTCGATACCGCCACAGGCGCAGGCGCAGGCGCAGGCGCAGGCGCAGGCATAGGCGCAGGCGGAGGCATAGGCGCAGGCATAGGCGCGGCAGCAGGCGCAGGCATAGGCGGAGGCATAGGCGCGGCAGCAGGCGCAGACGGAGGCGCAGGCGCAGATTGTGTGTTCAAGTAGGCACAGTCTGTTGAAATATCTGACATATGTATTGCAGTTGGACTTGTACAGACACCATACCCGGGTATCCCCGCCTCTCCGCTGTCATAAAATCTACCGCCAAGTGCGCTGCACTCTTCAGGTGTATATACACGCATCGAATCGTTTATACGTGACGCTACACCCATATTTCCACAACTTGTAGCAGGAAACCCTTCACGCTTTCCCAACATGAGGAGGACGAGTGCAAAGATGCACAAAATAGCAAGAAGTACGTCCATTATACATTCTCGGGAGGAGAAAATACACCACATGCGCGGGTCGGCATTGTTTGCGATACAGGCGCGTAATTGCCCTCAGAGAACTTAGAAGAGATGGATGAATCTGCAGGGTTATAGTCTGCTTTCTCACTTAATTTTCCATAGACTTCATCTCGTCCGTTCGATGGTTGAAGTGCTGCGCTCGGTGTGAACAAACCCTTTCCGGTATCTGTCTTTCCAGTTGCAGATTCAATATGGAATCCATTCATGATAATCTGTTTCATAGACCCGGGATCTGTACCCGTGGACGGATTTGCAGTTAAGAACGCAGTCACTTGCGCCTCAGTTGGTTTTGTTGCCGCAGGTTTGTAGACAGTATTGTAAAAGGAAATCAAAGTCGGAAGGTATGTTGCTGCCGTGTCACGCGAAGTGCCGGTTGCCGGGGCAATTGCTGAGATCTGACTTTCCCACGATTTGCATGCGGTAGGGCATGTTCCAGTTGCCGGACACGGACATGGAAGGAATACGTCTAAGAATTCCGTGTCTGTAAAGGATTCGTGTACAGATTTCAACAGCAAGAGCAAGGCAATTGCAAGGAGTGCATAGAGTACCAACCTCATTACACTGTGTCGGTAATTTCTTTCATGAATGCAGGATTTGTGCAGACCGTTCGGAATCTACGAACATTCTTTACGGAGGTCAAGAAATCAAATCCAAAGTTCTGTGTCATGAAATAGAGGAGCAGGTACGCAGATCGGTTAATCCCCGCCTGACAGTGGACGAATACGGTTCCAACTCCGGGTGAACGCAAAAAGTGGCGTAGGACTGTTTCGAATTGAGGATACCAGTCGAGAATCTTGACATCAATCGAATCGGTTGCACTGAGACATGTGTATCTGGATGCATATCGTGTGCGAAACCACGCAGGTGAATCGTCGGGAAATGCGCAATTGATTACATGGGTAATGTGATTATCTGCTACAAACCTCGGGGTCAGCATGAACCCTGCACCCAACAGAATGCCGGGGTAGACGTAGACAGGTGGTTCCATTATCCTAGGAGTAAAGATCATCTGTAGACTCTAGACTCGGGTTCGAGTGTTCATAATGGATGCGATGGAGATCGCCAATGCGTCGTCGTTGCTCGTTGATCCAGTCCGACGCGACGTAAAACGGATTTAGTCTCACTTTTCCGATTCGTTTGACAATACCGAGTTCAATTGTCAGAATTGCCAAGTGTGCCATTGTATCCCGGTGCCGCATCAGTCCAATGAATTCGGGTGTAAGTTTCGCCGCATGTCTGCGAATGGCATCTCGAACAAAGGGGTGAGACGGACAGGATTCAATCGTGTCGTGTACGTAGACCTTGCACAGTAAACACTCCATGCCCTCAATTTAAAAAGAGACCACGACTTTCGTTTTGCACTAGATGTGCCACCCTCCCACGTGTCTGCGCTCGTAGCATCGATCGGTCGCGTGCTCGTGTCGCCCGCATCTCTCACAGGAGTTGCTGGGTTTCGGTTCGGGTTTGTACTGACATGTTTCCTCGTGATGACGGCATGCGTCTCGCGAGGCATAGTCAGATACGCAGTATTGGCAGTTCCAGTTTGTTGAAGAGGACCTGTCGGTCGCATACAGTTCGAACCGAAGTGCGCGCTCAAAGTCTTCATCCAAGAAACGCGCAGGTTCTACGTGTGCATTGCCCTCTCCGGACACAAGACTACACATGGACTCGCATCGCACATTGTCGATCCCGTACTTCTTCATGTACTCCTTGGTGGTGGTCATGATGTCGTCTGGACTTGTGATGAGTTTCTGTTCGACGATTCGGATCGGTGAATAGGTTCGGGTCCAATCGGGTCCGAATCCACACTCGAGATAGGTTACTTGGTGAAGAACGTCCTTTGCCTTGCCGACATACCACTTGTCGTACGAGCACTCGAGAACAAAGAGAGATTCCTGCATTTTTGCCGTAAGACGTCTAGTTTCTGAAATCATATTTTCGTTTTTATAACCCCATGCTCGCAATGAAGACCGAGATGGTGTGTGCGATAACAACTGCAGATCCACCCAACACTGCAGCACCTGTCCAACTGACAACTCCACCCGACGTGTACGCATTGGGAATGTACTGAAGGAGCAGGTTGCGAGGCGTCGACAGGGAAATGATCACTGCCGCGAGAAAGAAGGAAAAGTAAAGACGCAGATTACGAAACATGAATGCCATTGCCGGGAGGGTCGGTTTAAAAGAGGGTGTCATCTGAGACACGCTGGGTCCAGGTGTAGACGGCACGGGTACCATAGGACCACTTGATTGCGGTCCTTGGGGACTCGGCAAGAGTGCGTCGAGAGATGTAGCGTCATCCATTTGTTTATAAGGAAGATGGGAATTCGCATGACGCATCTTCGACGCGGAAGCGATAGCATTTCCCGTCTGACTTTGTAAGTTTTGTAGTCACGTCAGGTAGTGGAACAGATAAGGTCTTGATGACCTGAAATTTCCGATGAAAGAGGATCGCGGCAATGCCCAGTCCAATAATAAACGAAAAGAAGGGCGCACCCTTTTCGAGCGCCTTGACAATGTTTAGCATTACTTGAATGCAAGAAGATTGAATGAATCGGGTTCAGATGTGCACGGCACTTCTGTTGGAAGAAGACGAATACATCCTGTTTCTGTGCGATAGACTGTGGACGGGTCCTTCGGGTCAGGGATAGACGGTACTTTCCGGGTCGGCGGAATGAGTACCGTTGCCACGACGAGTCCAAAAATTAGACCGCCGACGACCCATGGGAGTTGAATCATTTAGTACTATGTAAGATATAGAATATAATGAGGGTCTTTACAGATGGAGCGTGCAGTGCAAATGGTCAGAAGGGTGCCAAGGGCGGATATGCCGCATGGTTTCCCGAGTCCCCCGACTGGTCTGAGGCACATGCGCTGCCAGATACGCACCCCCACACAAACAACCGGGCGGAATTGTCGGCAATTCGTCTTGCCGTGGACATTCTCACGAGACGTGGATGTGGCAATGAAGACATTGTCATTTATTCGGACAGTGAGTATTCAATCAAGTGTCTGACCGTATGGATCACCGGTTGGGTGACACGTGGATGGAAGACATCAGTCGGCAAGGATGTATTGAATCGGGACTTGATTGAGGAGATTACTTCGCAACTGTCGAAATTTAAGACGCACCGATTCGTCCATGTGAAGGCGCACACGGGTGGAACAGATGACCTGTCGAGGCAGAACGATATCGTGGACCGTATGGCAAGGGAGAGTGTCGAGGGCAAGGTGGAACCACCCACTGTCCTACAAGAGGTTGCACCGGGATGTCCTGTCTCGATCATGGGACCAGCGGTCCCGCAACCAGTGCTCCTCAAGTGGATCCGGGAGAACCTAGACACGCTGAATTCTGAACTTGTCGATAAGCATCTTCTAAAGGCATTTGCAGAGATGTGCAAGGACAAGAAGTTGAATGTCACAAAGAGTGTTCGGCAAAAGGTTACGCACATAAAGGTGGAAGTGGAAAGCGTCTTCATCGAAAAGGTTGTACCAAGTACAAATGAGTAACATTGTTGCTTGCCATTTCTGGAGTCCGACGTGCACGCCCTGCAAGTTGATCGCGCCCACACTTGCCGATCTCAAGGAAGAGTTTGACACTGTGAAGTGGGTCTCTACAAATACACATGACGACAAGGACGGTCTTGCGCGGACCCTGAAAGTCGTTGCAGTTCCGACAATTGTTATTCTTAAAGACGGGTATGAGGTCAGTCGTCATTCGGGTACGGGAATCATTGGATATTATACAATGTTCCGACGAGCAACTGCTTAAGTAGGACACACTCCACCTGGACACGTGGCGGGCTTAGTTCCTGTTCCAGGTGTGGATGCAGGTGCAGGTGCAGGTGCACCTACTTTATTTCCACTCGAGTCAGTTCCACCACCTGCATTTGCGACACTGCTTGGGAGGAAGTCCGGTCCATAATTCGATATGATCGAATAAGATACACCCGCAACAATGAGTCCGTAGATCAACCCCCACATTGCTCCAGACCCCATGTCCTTCATGCACTTTGTGATGGAGGAAACTTGTGCGCCGTACAGTGCCATGAAGGCAAAAATACTTCCGACCGCACTTGCAAATCCATGATTGGCAACACTGTCAATGATGAAATACCACATCACGGAGGAGGATGCAGTTAATGTAGGTGGAACTGCAACGGTTTCAGTACTTCCTCCTTGGAACGTGCATCCGTCGTACGTTCCATCTTGCGCAATCGCTGTGCCAGGAGGTACGCTGGACATCATACCGCTCCCAGCGGGGGCGCCTGCACCACGTCTAAACCCGTAGGCGATCATGCTGGCAAGACCCTGAAGTATTGTGTCAAGTAGACCCGATGCAAAGTATCCACCGAGACCAACAATGGTCGATGTCCAGTAGACTCCTTGATAGGTAAAGGCATCTGCCAAGATACCAAAGAGCAGTAAAAAGTGAGGGACATATCTGAAAAGAACTTGGGGTTTCATCCCCCCCTCGCCTGCACCACGCTGTGCCATTACAACGGAGATAATTCCAAGAAGAGCAGACGTTGCGGCAAGAAGAATCGATTGCCACCAGTTTAAGGATCCTGACAGATTTGGGATCCCACCGGACAGGGGTGTAGGAGGCATTTGCTTGTCTTTTGTCTATACTTGTTTTGTATTGATTACTACAATGGGTGCGAGCTCGTCGTGCAATGTACACCTGGTCACTGACCCTATGCCGGGTGGGGATCTCGCTGCAGGTCTTTCTATGGCAACGTCCGAAGGATGTGCGGGATGTACATTTTCAGTCAATGCGGCAAACTCAGTGTCCACTGTAGACATTGTACGTATGCCTGATTCAGATCAGACCTCTGGAAATCGAATTCATATCCTTCCACTCATTCCATTTCAAGTGACTTTTAATGGTTCCGTCTACTCGATTCCGCGTCTTGAATGGTATTATCCATCTCCGTTGCGCGTAGAAGGGCAGAATGCAGATGGAGTGCTTGCGTGCATTGGAGAGACCATTACGATTTATATTCCACTCACGTCGACCCGCAACTTCGCTGGTGCTGCGGGCGGGGCACCTGCCGCGGGGTCAACCAATTTCTTTGCCGCAATTTCGCCTCGGTTGGGTCAACTGAGTGTGGATCCGGGGAAGGTGTTTGGAAGTCGAAAGTCAATTGAGGGCATTTCAGTTGGTCAAAATTGGAGTCTGTCGCAACTAATCCCTGCAGATGCACCCTTCTTCACATGGGTTCAATCCGAGTATCAAACGTACACAAAGTATGCAATTCCCTGCGGAGAAATGCGTATTGGGTACCGGGAGACGCCTGGACCTCGAGTGGTTTTTATGAAGACACCTGCAGTCATTGCGGACAATGATATGGCAGCGCTTCAGCATACAGTTGGGAGACTTGACCCTAAAAACGTCATTCCATCCCTTCCGCACGTATATTATTACCCTCCGAATGCTCCATGCCCTGCAGGAAAGTGCCCTGCCAAAGCAACGACACAGAGCAATATTGGACCGACCATCACAAAAATTGCCATTGCAATAGGTGCATTAGTAGGACTCTGCCTTATTGCCATCCTGATCCCACTTATCTTTGAAAAGTCTAGTTTGTTTACGTCTGCGGCAGCGGGATTGAAATCGTTGCCAACCATGACAGTCTTGTTCGCGATTTTCGGAGCACTCATTCTATTCGGACTCATTGCGGCAGCGATTGCATTTGCCGGGACCAAATAAAAACGAAGGCATCTTCAGTTAAGGTATATGTCTAGTAAAAATGGTGCTTGCCGTATTCATTTCGCACCAGGGCACGCTGTCCGAAGTTTCCATTCCAGCAAAGACATCTGACGTTCTCGGATGGTTGCGAAAGAAGCTCAAGCAACCTACACTTCAGTTCCAGGGAAAGTTGACGCACGATGACGTGGTTCTTTCAGTCTTTGGGGTTTCGACAGAAGAGGAAGATGAGATGACGAACCAGCACATGCTCCCATCTCCGTTTAATGACGACTTGTTCTCGGGAACAATCGTTATTCTTCACTCGATCAATTCGAATGTGGACGATTACGACGCATGTGCGACTCAGTACAAGGATCTGAAGTCTTCAGAGTATGATGAAATCTACCATTCGTGTACATTTCAAGATGAGGAGGAGGAAGAGGATCTTAAGGACGAAGACCCCCCAGAGGAAGAGGAGGGCGAACCGGAAGAGGAAGACCCTCCGACGGAGAGTCGAGAGTCTCGCCCCGTACACACTGTGCACGCATCCAATGTTCTTGTAGACAATACTCTGCGGACACTCGTGCGGAATCACTTCAATAGCAACCACGTCGAGACGGCAATTCTTGAGCGTACGATCAAGGATGCAAAGGCATGGTTTATTGACATTGATTGGGAGAATCCAGTGTTCAAGAATTTGTACCAGAGTCGTGCGGTTCAACTCTTCAAGTGTCGAGACCTCTTGGCAACAATGACACCAGATGAATTTGCCAACTCAACGCCGCTTCAGCAAGACCCTGACCGATGGGCAAAGATGGTCGAATCGGCAAAGGAGAAGGAGAAGGCAACGTACTCGAAGCGGTCAACTGCATCGATCTTTATGAACTGTTCTTCGTGCAAGCGCAAGACTCGATGCGACTCCTACCAGATGCAGACGAGATCTGCGGACGAACCGATGACGACCTTCGTCACCTGTCTCGAGTGCGATAAGCGCTGGAAGTTCTAGTTTTCAGACAATATCTACAGACATCACAAATGGATACAGACCAAGTCCGCGATACGCTCCGCCAATGGATTGCTGCAGACGATGAACTTCGTGCACTCCAGCGTCAATCAAAGACCATCCGTGAACGCAAGACCCAATTGGGTGCGACGGTCCTTGAGTTCATGAAGACCAATAGTCTTGACAATTTTGTCATTGAGGGTGCGGCGGGTACGATTGCCAGGAGTGAGCGCACGGTTCGTCCAGCACTGAAGCGATCTACGCTTCGTCAGCAACTTTTTTTGCAGTTTGCTGATCAACCCGAGCGTGTTGCCGAAGCGCTGCGTGCGATCGAGGGTATTCCAGAGGGTGCAGATGACATGTCGGTGGGCGGTACAAAGCATGACGTCTTGAGTCGTCGTTTGCCTCGCACCCAGAACATCTCGCTTGGATAGAAATGGACTGGTCGTGGACAGTGGTCGCAGTAGTCTTCGTTACCTACGTCAATTTGTTTACATACGTCGCAAATGCCTATCTCGATTCAGACAGGACACTCACGTGGAAGGATGCTCTGCATACGTGGGTTCCTCCCTTTGAGTTGACACTGAAGGTATGAAAACGAACCAATCCGATTCAATGCACTCAAAACTATGGATTGTCTGCATGAAACGACGGCAGTTGAGGAGGGAAGTACGACGTGTCTGCAGTGTGGAACGCTGCTAGGAAATGACATTGACGAGGGTGCAGAATGGCGAATGTATTCGAATACGGAAGACGATCCGTCGCGAACGGGGGCAGTTACAAATGAGTTGCTTCCCGAATCTTCATATGGATCCATGATGATGCGTCGACGTACTCCGGGTCAGTCGGAGGAGTCCAAGACAATTGCGAAAATGACTTCGTGGTCCTTCTCGAGTCACGGTGAGCGATCGTGGATGGGTATTTTCGATGCGATTCAGGGATCGTGTGTTCGGATTGGTCTTCCGAAGGCAGTGATTCACGATGCATGTGCTTTATTCAAGAAGGTGGAAGATGCCCGCAAGACACGTGGAGAAACTCGGCGTGCTCTTATGGCAGGGTCTGTCTTTACATCGTGTCGTCAGCACAATGCGACGCGGACACATGAAGAGATTTCCACGCTCTTTCGCGTCTCCATTCGAGCACTGTGCAAGGCATTGGTCCGATTTGTGTGCGAGGTATCGAGTGTGTTGGACACCCAGATTGGGATTGCCGAACGGATTTGTGCCGATCTGGTTATGAACGATGGAGAACGTGATCAGGTGATGAAATTAATTACTCGTCTTCCCGAAATGGAACACACACCGAAAACCATTGTGGCAGGTGTGGTGTTCTTTGTATTGGGAACGCGTTTGACAGATGTTACGAAATCGAGTGGAGTGTCGATCGTTAGTGTTCGAAAGATGATCGAAAAGTTAAAAACGCTTGCACTCTAATAAATGAGCACTCCCCAGGAACGTCAAGACGCGGTAAACACTACAAGTGCCACTTTAGCGACAGCAAAGGCAACGTATGACACACTGAAGGATCTCAAGGTGAACGACGCGGATTACGCCAAGGCAAAAACTGCAGAACATGCGTACAAAGATGCGCTCAGGGAAAGCAATGATGCACTTGCTGCACAGGCGCGTTATGGAGAGGGATATTCGGCAAATGGATCTAGGCGCAGACGCAGACGCAAGACTAGAAGAGCTTTGGGGCGAACCAGACGATCGTATCGCCGGTCGTAAATCCAGCGTTGTTTGCAAAGGTGATCGTACACGAACCTGTAGTGGGTACAACGGCGATAATGCGCGTTGTATAGGATGCCCCTGACGTTGCGACATAGACAGGAACGACGACGCCGGAAGATGTCATGCCCGGGATAGGGATAGATTGTGTAGCAACTCCCGTGTCGATAGGAAAGACCCCGCACTGATTCGGAAAGATGTTTGTAAAGAGCGAATTATTGGACGAGACTGCAGTCAGAGAGGAATTCGATGTAGACTGGTCATGTGTGAATCGCAACGATCCATATCCATCATCTGTCCTAAAATCTCCATTCACATCTAAGACTGCGCTTCCCGGGTCACGCCCGATCGACACCCCATTTTGTATGCGCGCATATCCTGCGACATCCAAATTCAGGCCAGGAATGCGTGTAGATGACCCGGTGAAATATTTCATTCCTGTATCACTTTTTCCAATGGATACGCATCCGAGTGCAAGATCTGCAGAAATGGCAACAATGTTTGAGGTTCCGAGCAAGAACTGATTCGACGTGTATGTCGTCGTGTTCGAAGATAACCCGTTTCCAATGTAGACATTGTTATTTCCGACTGAGCGCCCTGTCGAACTTCCTAAAAAGATGTTCGAAGATCCAGTTGACGATTGTCCGGCATTGTACCCGATAGCAATGGTTTTCGAGTTCGAACTCGAATTTGCACCAGCAGAGGTTCCGATATAGACAGAGTTTGAAACGTTTGATAAGTAGAACCCTGCGCCATACCCAATTCCAATTGCATTGCAACATCCACGAACTGTCGACCACGCATTTCCAGAATTAAGACCGATATACACATTCGACCCCGCATCTCCGACATCTGCTCTGTATAGAACAGCATTGTTTGCCGAAACTGTGTCGATATTCGACAATTCGATGCTTGCCGCGAACCCCGTCCCGCTATACGTGTAGACAGGGCGAAGAACGTTTGTAACTAAAGACTGAACTCCGGTTGTGCTACTCATTGTATATCATTTAGGTGTTTTCTGTTGTAAGTAATATAATGTCGTACACACTTTTTCCAATCAAGGCATCTGAGGAGGATCTGTACCGACTCTACAAGCAGCACGTTGCGGTTTTCTGGACACCGGATGAGATTGATTTCAGCAAGGATGCGGCAGACTGGTCCCGTATGTCTGCGGATGAGCGGCGTTACATCTCGTACGTTCTCGCTTTTTTTGCGGGGTCAGACGGAATCGTTCAGGAGAACCTTGCGTTGCGTTTCCAGCGGGAGTCGGATTCGCAGGTTGTCAAGTTGTTCTATTCGTTTCAGAATGCGATGGAGGGAATTCATTCCGAGACCTACTCTCTTCTCATTGACACGTATATCAAGGATGAGTCTGAGAAGTTGCGTCTCTTTGATGGGATCAAGACTATTCCGTCGATTGAGAAAAAGGCAAGTTGGGCATTGAAGTGGATTGACTCGCAGGATAGTTTTGCCAAGCGCCTTATTGCCTTTGCGTGCGTCGAGGGTATCTTCTTCTCGGGCGCATTCTGTTCTATCTTTTGGTTGAAGAAGCGTGGACTGTTGCCGGGTCTGACCTTCTCGAACGAACTCATTTCGCGCGACGAGGGACTCCACACAACATTTGCCGTTGCCTTGTATCGAAAGCAGGTTCCGATCGATTCGACGGTGATGTACACAATTGTTCGCGAGGCAGTGGCGCTTGAGAAGGAGTTCATTTGCGAGGCGCTGCCATGTTCTCTTATCGGTATGAACGCGACGCTTATGTCTCAGTACATTGAGTTTGTTGCCGATCGTCTCGTGCTTCAGTTGGGCGGATCCAAACTCTATTCGTCGCAGAATCCGTTTGACTTTATGGATTTGATCAGTTTGGATGGAAAGACGAACTTCTTTGAGAAGAAGGTCTCAGACTATTCGCGCGAGATTCGGACCGTTGCCGATGAACTCCGTCTGGACGCGGATTTTTAGTAGACTCTATACAATGGCAGAAGAGTTCGCGGCGGGAAATCCAAGGGAAGATCTGCTCAGAGGGCGTGTTGGAGAAGTGCGAGAGACGGATCGTCATTTACAAACGGAATTCATCCGCAAACTAATGGCATCAATAACTCTCATTTCAGCGTCTGTACCATGTGGGTTGGCATATGGCAGCGTGCCCGCATGTGTTGGATTGGCAGGTATGAGTTTGACGGGTGCGGTACTTATTCTAGCGACTATGGTATGTGTTCTCCGCGATGCAAATGCAAATCGCACGCTCCTTGAGAGACTCGAGGCGGAACTTTCAATAGTTCAACGTATGGCAAGAGAGAACCCCGGTGCACAAGCGCGGATAGTTCCTGTAGGAACGGGAGACAATACTATATTTGCATTCTACTTGAATGGTCGACCGGTCGTGGCAACTGCAGTAGAGGGGGGTGGAGATCCGACATTCGTACCTCCGCCTGGGTACAGCACAGGTCTTCCTAAAGGAGGTACACGGCGAAAGCGCAGGGTTAATAGACGATCACGTTACCGGCAGGTGTCATGACCTTGCTGTCCCCTGTTTTGGTCGGACCCACCGGTTGTAATTCTGAGACTACAGTGGACGGAACTGGTGCATCGTCGGCAAAGGCGACACCAAAGTCCTTGTAGTGCTGACGCTTACCAAACACCATTGCAACTAAGAAAAAGACAATGACAATGCCCACGATTGCAAGGAGAACGTACAGACCCGCTGAAAATAAGTTTCCAAGGAATCCAGAGGTCGTGTTTCCGCCCGGTCGCGACGCGGCATAGGCACCTAACCCAATAAATCCAACGTCTTCGAGCAAGTCACCTCCTCTTTGACGTAACTTACGCATTTATACATAGGATATAAAAACATAGACAATGCTCCCATCCAAACTTGGGACGGAGGTCAAGGTTGTTGTCGTAAAGACAGCGCCTGAAGAGGACTTGAAGGGAGAGATCCACTTTTACACATGTTTGCAGACCTTGCCGGGGATCCAGGGTCTATTTCCTCTCTACCATTATGGGTGTGAAACCAAACTTGAAATTGAATATATTCATTCAGTCACACTCACTACACTTTTTACAACTATGCGCCTCGGTCCGAACCACATGAATTCGGTTTTTAGTGCGCTTGACACGCTGCACACATGTACAGATGTTCCAATCACGGTGACTCCAGAGGAGATTACGCGTTCCTACATTTCAAAGTTAACGCAGCGTATATCGGGTCCAGACTATGATACCCTTCCCGGTCTTATGGGTATATACTCTACACTTCTTGCACGACTCAAGCAGTATACACCTACCTGCGTGTCGATTGTTCACGGAGACCCATGGTTCGCAAACTTGTTGTGGACCGTTGACGATCAGCTGAAATGTGTGGATATGCGGGGTCGTATTGGCGACACCTTAACATTGAATGGCGACCCAAATTATGATTACGCAAAAATGTATCAGTCTCTTCTCGGATTTGATGAAGTTGTGTTCGGTCTCGAACCCGTGGAAAATGCGTATCGCAATCACGTAATTTCCTTGTTTCTAGGACATCTTCGTCTTCGAAACGTAAATCTGGACGACGTATTCCTACTCACGATGTGCAATATGGTCGGGTCCATTCCATTCCATCCTCGGCGCTCAGAGTTGTGGGGACTTATTCAGACTTTAGTGCGAGCATAGGCAGCGTTGATACCTGTAACCTCGGCAAGTAAGTGAAACGCGGCGCCGGCAAGAAAGAGCGTCACCCACTTGCTCTGTCCAAGTTTTTCAGTTGCCCAAAAAATTGGAAGAAACGCGAGACCGACAAGAAGTGCTTCCAGAAAGACGTTCATTTATCTTGTCCGTCAGAATCTAAAATTTGTTATGAGACTCAAGGAATAAATGGAACTCCTCCACACTGCAGTTGCCCTTCTTGCGTCAATGGTCCTCGTTCTTGCGGGAATGGTCGGGTGGTTGTATTGGCAACAGACCCGCCTGTATTCCAACATGAACAGCATCATCATGGTGATCAATGAAATCTCCAGACCTCAACTCGAGGCGCCTCCCGAAGAGGTACCTGCCCCGCCGCCCACGACACCTGACCATGAAGAGGAAGATGATCGTGCGAGTGTGAAGGACGAACCGGATGTCGTGTCTGGACCTCCTCCACCGATCGATACGGATACGCTGGACAGCAAGACGTCATCCGAGTTGCGCGACATGCTGACTAAACGCGGAATCCCCTTCGGAAAGCGAGATTCAAAGACGGTGCTTGTATCGTTACTGAAGGCAACGGCGTAGGAGGTTTCGGTACCCCCACAACCGCTTTGCGAACCCATGACAATCGAATCGGTGCCACGGGAATGTTCGACGTACAATCGCAAGGCATTATCTTTTATCCCTGACTTAAAATGTGATTCACCATCGGATGTCTTGCATGTTGGATCACTTCCCCCCATGCAAGGTATTCCCGGAATACACGTTCGTTCCGAAACAGCGGAAAGACTGGATAACAATTCCGTAACTCCTGGAAGGCATTCGCAATTTCAGGTGCATTCTGTGATCGCACAAATGCCAGAATCTGGTCGAGTTTTGCCCGGCGTGCGTCGTAGGGCATTGCCTTGAAGTTCGCACAAAATGTATCCATTTGTCCTTCTCGGTGATTTACGTGAAAATCGCGAGATAGTTGTAATGAGGATCGTGTCATTTGACGTGGGACTGCGGAACCTTGCGTATTGTGTTCTTGACGGCACGAGTCGGCAGGATGTGCGGATTGTCGATTGGAATATCATTGATGTCCTTGCCGAGCGTGCAGGGTTGGGTGCACCTCGGTGTTACAAGTGTCCAGCAGCAGCGTCGTGGGAGCATGCGAGTAGTGGTGAATTTGCCTGTGGCAAGCACCATCCCAAGACCAAGATGGCAACCAAGAAGTCTTTATCCGACAAGACACCTGCAGAGTTGGATGCCGAAATGACAAAGAATGGATTTCCACTCTCTGCGAAAAAGGCGGATAAGGTGAAGTTACTGTATAACCACTACAAGCAGAATCGATGGAAGAAGAGTGTCGGATCTGCCTTGTCTGGATCTGTCCTTGATTTTGCACCGTGTATTGCAAAGTGTCTCGATGCGCGTCTTGCAACGTGGGGAAAAATTGATCATGTGTGTGTCGAAAACCAGATGGATCGTCGGATGTTTGGTGTCCAAGCAATGATTCAAATGTACTTTGCGGCGCGGGGCATCAAGTGTTCAGGTGTGTCTGCCACGCATAAATTGTCCAATGTCGTGATGCTGACGGATTCGACGACAACGTACAAGGGTCGGAAGGCAACGGGTATTGCGCACGCGCGTGTCCTCGTTCCCGAAGTCAATCAGGAGCACTTTGCAAAGCATCCCAAGAAGGACGATCTTGCCGATTCCTTTTTGCAGGGGTTGTGGGTTCTCGAGCATCCTTAGGATCCCGCATTGGATCCCGCGTTGGATCCCGCATTGGATCCCGCATTGGATCCCGCATTAGATCCCGCATTAGATCCCGCATTAGATCCCGCATTGGATCCCGCATTGGATCCCGCATTGGATCCCGCATTAGATCCCGCATTGGATCCCGCGTTGGATCCCGCATTGGATCCCGCGTTGGATCCCGCATTGGATCCCGCGTTGGATCCCGCGTTGGATCCCGCATTGGATCCCGCATTGGATCCCGCCGGCGCCGACCATCCGCCCCATCCGCTCCATCCGCCCCATCCATCGACATTGCTTCCCGTTCCACCGGTTCCACCGGTTCCACTGGTCGAACCGCTCCACCAAGTCGTCGCGGTCGTGTCGGACATGGGTTTTCCAGTAAAGATGTTATTGCCACTCGAATCGTAAATTCCAAACATGAAGGAATATCCAAGGAACGAAAACCAGGAACTGTTCTTTGCTGCAGTGCTCGACGTTGTTGCCGACGAACACGGCGTCCCTGCCGCATAAAATGCACTTGCAGAACTCGGGTCAAGCGGAGATCCTTGAATCACGAGACCGCACACAGACCCCGAGAATCCACCACCCGGACCAATTGTAACATCTCCAAGGGCAGGTTTGGCGATTCCGGGTAACACGCATGACTTGACAAGTTTTCCGTTAATATAGACATCTACGTTCTTTTGGAACACTGTAACGGAGACTGCAAACCACGACTGCAGGGGTACGTTTTCGACCGTGCACGTATAGTGGTCATCTGTCGATCCCCCACTGCCCATTGCCGATGCCTGTGTCGACCCACCCGAGTAAATACTGATCCCTACATCGAGCGTATTGCTCACAGGATCAAGACTGATGTGAGGGTTCATGATTGCATGGTTTGTAGGGTCTACTCTCTGCAATACACCCTTTTCTTGTCCAAACCGATAATCCCAATTGTCAATGTACATCCAATACTGCAATCCATAATCTGCGACTTGTCCAGTTGGGAAACCGCTCGCACTTACAATCGTACCCGATGCCCCATCAATTGCGGTGGGCACCGGACTCGATGAGACAGATGGACCGACAATGTTCATAGATGCAGCGTAAAAGAAGAAGTAGACGACCATACTAAGAAGGAGAACCCCACCAATAACCCATATCCACGACCCCCACGACGACCTCGGAGGTGCGCTGCTAAACTGAATCTGCATAGGATTAGGTGCCGCCATTTATGTTTACAAGGGAACTTTATTAGAACATCAATGGAAAAACGAACCCTTAGTCTACAACATCAACCTGGCACATCTGTAATGTACTGTAATAACTGTGGTGAGAAAGGACACGTGTTTAGGACCTGTAGGTGCCCGATCATTTCGTCAGGCATTGTCTTGCTCAATACCCCAAAACTCCCGATCGATACAAAGAATATACATTTCTTGATGATCCGTAGGAAGGATAGTATGAGTTTTGCAGAGTTTATGCGGGGAAAGTATGATCCGACAAATGAGACCTATGTCTCAACTCTGATTCTCAATATGACTCAGACAGAGCAGCATCAGATTTCGACTGAACCGTTTGAGACTATTTGGCAAAGGTTGTGGAAGGGAGATACAACCTCGCCTGATTTTATGCTTTCAAAGGAGAAGTTCTCGTCCTTGAATCTGGTGAAACTTGTTGCAGATTATCCGTCCGTCTATACGGAACCCGAGTGGGGATTTCCTAAAGGACGACGAATCCGCAGCGAGTCTGATTTTGATTGCGCAATTCGCGAGTTTGGGGAGGAGACGAACGTTGTGCGCGATGCGTACGTTGTCGTAGATAACATCTTGCTTGAAGAGATCTTTGTAGGTCTGAACAATGTGACCTATCGACACATTTACTTTGTTGCGCTTCTTGTGAATCCGAATTTAATTGATTTGCATCAGAAATTCACACACATGCAGAATCGTGAAATTTCGGGTCTAGAGTGGAAGACACTGCAAGAGTGTAGGTCCTTTGTTCGCCCCCACCATGTCCAGCGAATGTCCATGCTGGATTCCCTGCAGAACATTGTCGAGTCCTACGAGAGTACTTGAAAAACGAAATTGAAACCCAACAAAGAATAGGTAGTGGAGAAAATGACATCAACAATCTACATAATGGAGTTCTGCGACGGTTGCGAGACAGAGTGCGCGTTGACGAACAATGGAATGTGCGACACCTGCTGGATCTGCAAATGTTCTGCCGGAGGCAAGATGTGCTATCGGTGCTCGTCCGAGTACGACCACCTCCACAGGAATTCAAGGATTCAAGAACTCATGGACATCATCGAGGAGATTGAGACACGACTTCGTAAGGGCGGCATGACCAAGAGACAAACGGATGACTGGATCTGGATCCTGCAGAATCGGCGCGGCGACCTGGCACACGAGCGCAAGAAGTGACTCTTTTAAATGAAAAACGAATTTGAATACAATACAGTTTGTCCGAGAGAACAAAATGATCAACTGCCAATGGTGTAAGACGCACATCCTCGACATCTACATGATCTTCACGGAAACCATGGACACAGCAGCACCCATCATCTACATTGTCTGCAGAGACTGCGTGAAAAGTTCGACATACATCGATGCATTCATCGAGAAGCATCATCGCCGCCCCCGCATGTTCGTTGACTACTACATCCCTCCGGTCTAGACCATGCACACAACACTTCTTTTTCCACGAAAACGAAAGTCTCGACTTCATAGCAGAGTTAGATTAAAAAATGAAGGCAACACGCGCTGCCTTTACGCGTGCGCGGAATCTGGCACCTCCTCGTTCAATTGGATTTTCTACCCGCATACTCACTCCACTCCTCACAACTCTCGCGACAAGCGAGTACATTCACACTGCAATTGTCGAAATGTACGATACACGCACTGCCTTCAATCCGGGTTCTGTAGGTCCAAACAAGTTTGTGGTTGGCGGCATCTGTGAACTTATTCTTGCATCACTCATTGAAAACTGTGGATTCACCTGCAAGAATGTCGCGTCCGAGTCCACGAAGGTTGATCTAGACATTACCGGATTCAGTACCTTGTCGCTCAAGAACTGTGCAGATGTGTCTGACATTACGATTGCAAACTATGCCGGCAATGAGCATGGAATTGCATCCTTGCCCCCGACACTCATCACGATTTGTGGAAAAGACGAGTGCACGTTCCTCTACCTTGACGAGACAATTCTTGCAGCGTCTGGATGGCAAAAGACGGGTGAGGATGGATTGTATTCTCAGACCAGTTCACGCCTCAACATGAAAAAGTCATTTGTGCAGGATATGCTGCGACGTTTGCAGTGTCCTCATGTGATGAAGTTCAAGGCACCACCACCGAGCAGGATGCCTGCCCTTGATCCGATCAAGATCCTTTACGCTGCAATGATCAGTGCACGGACCAGCGCGCCTGCCACATGAGACACGACATTGACATTGACACTGTTTCCCAATTGCTTGTATGCGACCGGATCCTTCTCTGCAAGTTTATGTGTCTCTGGAAAACTCTGCAGACGAGCACATTCGCGTGGTGTCAAGAACCTGCGCTCCGGTCCATAAATCGGCGTCTGGACCATTGCCACCAAGGTCGGAAACCGGTCTGTCTTTTTTACACGGATCCCCGACTGACGCAATTGAATGAAATGGTCCCAGATTGACGAGGTGTCTGTATACTCCCCCGCCTGCCATTCCAGTTTCGTGTACACCTTTCCCTTGGCAAGGATAGCAGCGTGCCGCTTCATCCAATCATCCCAGAACACAGGATGCCAGGCATATAACGCCCTGTTGTGGCGAATGTATGCCTTTTTCCAATCTTGAAACTCCGGATTGTCGGCAAGGGTAAAGAACTCTAGATAGACAGAATGATGGTAGTTACACGCCTTCAAGATCGGCAGCGTCTCGTTCCATGCATTGATGGCATCGACTAGATCCTGCTTGATCGCATACTTGGGGTCTGGTAGATCGAGAACGGTCGTGACTGTTTTTACAGGTCGGGGGATCTCCACTGTATCGCCTACATCTTTGCGAATGCCAACGAAATAGACTCGCTCACGATGCTGCGGAACACCGAACGCATCCGGACTGAGAATATTGACATTCACCCAGTACCCAATCTCATCTAGCGCATGCAGTATACTCTGCATCACATGTCCATCCTGAATGCTCAAGAGTCCCTTGACATTTTCAAGAAGGAATCCTTTGGGTCGCTTTGTTTGCAGGATACGGACCACTTCGTAAATCAGGGTCCCGCGCGCCTGATCTGCAAACCCCGCACGATGTCCGCCGGTACTGAAGGGTTGGCATGGAAACCCAGCGCACAAGATATCGTGGTCAGGCATGTCCACTACTTTGCGAATATCGCCCACCGGTTCAAGATCAAAATTGAGTCTATAATTTTCACGGCACTTGGCATCAATGTCTGACGCAAGAACACAGGTCCCACCCAGCGCAGTCAGTGCATGATGGAATCCACCGATCCCGCAAAAGAGATCCACAAATGTGAATGCCATTGTGACTCAAGGTCTTATACCCTATCCCGTTCGTTTTTGCTCAAGTGGATCGCAGTAGGGAATGACCTGGTTGGTCACATCTGGAGAAGGCGCAGGACCCATAAGTGGACCCACTGCTGCCCCCGGATAGACTTCGTTGTTAATTCCGTGGGTGGCACCGTTGATCGTAACTTGGTCGCGGAGATATGCCGTGTACGACGATGCATTCACAAGTTCGGGAAGACCTGCATAGGGTACGTGGACAGAAAGGGTGATGGTAAGACTGGAAATATATCCATTCGCATCCTTTGCAAAGACAGTTACGTTGTAGTTGTTTAAGATTCGCATTGGGGTTCCACTTAGTGTGCTCGTCAGTGGGTCAAATGCCATTCCGATCGGAAGAGTTGTTTGATCGATAAAGTAATACAGTGCATTCGTCGCGACAAAGTGTATAGGCAGAATCTTGAGATACAAGTTAAAGAAATATACGTGATTCACAGGACTTGTAAAGACAGGACCAGATCCCAACCCTACGCGCGTGATCGTTGTACTAAAGGACGAGGTACCAGGCGGTCGAATGTACACCGTTGTCGATAAGACCGGTCCGATCCCAGTAAGACCATGTCCAACACCTGTGGACCAAGATGAGGGAAAACTAGGCGTCTGGTAGATGTTGGTCGCATCTGCAACACTCCATCCAGTCGCAGATGTGAATCCTAGAGGTCCAGTCACAAGTTTACTATCTCGAAACCAGTTAATCTCGTTGAGTGCATCGCCTGTTGTATTGTAAAAGACCGAGTACCCGCCGGTCACAGCGCCAATAAATGCAAGGGTCCCGTTTCTATATAGAATTTCACTATTGACTCCTACAGCACCAGTGAGACCAGCAATCGGGATGGAACTCCATTCAAATCCATCCGTCGAAAAATACAGACCATTCGCGCCTCCGGCAAGCACCGTTCCTGGAAGATCTACATTCACTGCATTGATCGGTCCAATGTATTCCGGTTCAAATGTGAGAGCGCCATATCTGTCTGGATACCGATACAAATCAACGGATGTTCCAACATAGACTACAGTTCCAACAACGCGAAGTGTATTCACGGTTCCAGACGGTATGCCTGCAAGTACCGTCCACGTCAGTCCATCGTCGGTAGAGATGTAGACTGTTCCATTATATGCGCCATACCATATACCGCTATAGATCACCTTGGACAAGGAAATGGAGATGGACGAAAATGTATTTCCATTAACAGAACGGTAGAGCGCACTCGAAGAGGGTGCCAAAAACACATTGCAGTCCACATACATGTTCTTCATTTTGAAGTCTGTGATGGTGGGACCGTCTATAGGAACTGACCAGGATATAGGGTTCGCAAATGTATTGGACGTCGAGTCAGATGCATATAGCGCCGTCGACCCAGTCAAGAAAGTGCGCCCAATTAAGGCATTTTGCGTTGCGAGCGTGAATTGGAGAGACGAATCGGTCAGTGCACCCGCAGTGGCGCCAACGTTAAAGGTGGTCGTCGGTGGCAAGACTTGGTTGGGTGGAAGACTGTTTGTTAACGTTCCACTCAATACACCTCCTGAAGTGATTGTAAGTCCGTAGGATGGAGGCAGTGTAAGTGTAAAATTAGATCCGGGAATTTCGCTGTATGAGATTGCGCTAACGGGTACAGTGAGTCCGTTCGACCACGTATACGAATTTCCATTCGGAAGCAGGAACAACATACTGTCGTGTGTGATACCAAAGGTGATTGGAAAGGGTCCGTCACTTCCAGTCGAGTATCCTGTTGTCGCAACTACATTGGCAGTGTAGGTCCCGAATACAAGTGGTGTACCTTGAATGAGTCCACCCGACGTTAACGTGAGTCCAGACGGCATAGTTGTAGACGAGTATGACAAGATCGGCAATCCGCTTGTGGTCGAACTGACACGAACACGTACCGGCGTCATGGCAATGTTTTGCACGAGATATATCGTAGGTAATGGGTCAAATGTAAACTTGTCGTCAGTTACCGTTATGGTTAAAGACGATGTTCCAGATCCAATTCCATCAGTTGCCGTAAGAAGTGTAGTCGTTACACTTGGACCGGTGGGAATACCGGAAAAACTAAGATTGGACCCCACCTGGGTTGCTGTAATTCCAGAGGGAAGGGTGGACGATGTAAAGGATGTGATTGACAAGTTTGCACTTGATGTCGCAGTGTAAAGTATCTTTGGATCAACCGAAAGAGATCTGCCGACAGTCAACGAATATGCCGCGCCGGGTACAGGTGTGACAGTAACGGTATCGACTGCAATTATAATTGACACGTTCATTGTGCCGACAACTCCATTGGTATTTGTGGCAGTGATCGTCGAGACTGTTGTTCCGGAACTTGTCGGTGTACCTGTCAAGTATCCAAGTTGAGAATTCGAAGTAAAGGTCACGGACATTCCTGCAGGAAGTGAAGTAGATGTCATGCTCGAAATGTTTGCAGACACAGTGGTCCCGGGAAAGAAACTGAGTGCACTTAAAACATATGTAGGTGGCACCGGAACACCGGAGTACAGTCCAGTTAGTGTCGTTCCGTCTTTGATGGATCCTACAAACAAGACCGTTTCCGTATACGAAAAGGCAATGGGTGTCGTATTTGACAGGGAACCGGCAACGGACTTTAAGTTCGCAACAAAGGTTCCAGACCCAATTGCACTTTGCGCGCCCTGTGCGGTTCCAACTGTGGTCAGACCAATTTGGACTTGAGATAGATTGGTCCCCGTTGTGAGCGGAATAAAAGGAGGTGGTTTCGTGGGATCAAAGAAGAAACATCCGTCTGGAACTGCTGGCAATCTGACAAACGCAAAGTTACTGGGTGTGACGATGACATTGCCGCTCGCAGTGATGATGTAATTTGATGGAACCGTTGTAGGGACGGTCAATAATGGACTGGGGACACCTGAAATCAAAATTCGAGGCGGAAGGACTTGGAAGGTCATGTTTGTTGTCACGACATTCCCTGCAGCATTCGTTCCAATAACCCGATAGGATGCCGGTGCATAGGTCGTCAGTGGATTTCCATTGATGAACCATTGTGTTCCGTTGCTCCCTCTCACAAAGGACATTCCAATGGGAAGGGACGGTGCCGAATAGACCGTCGTGACTGCAAGGTTGACCGTATCAATTTCAATCGTGTTGCTGTACACTTGCCCTACGTACAAAACTTGGTTGGACAGGGTACCGAATGGGAATGTAAAGCGCCCGTTCCCGACCACGACGGTTAACGGTATATTCGATGCAATTTGAGTAACGTCTGTGGACAATTGGCACCGAAACTGAAGTTGTTCTCCAGCACCTGATGTGGCATTGGCAATGCCGTTGGGGTAATTGGATCCGCCGAACACCACATTGGATCCGACCGGATCGTAATAACAATATTGTTGAAGAACACTCGAGTTACTTGCAAAGGTTCCGTCGCGGTAATTGCTGAGAGGATTTCCAAAGACTTGGTATCCTGTCGGAAATTGGAATCTATATGGACCAAATGGTTCATATTTGTAGAGCGTCGGGACCACTGGATTCTGGATCGACATCCTTATTGTCTATTTACATGAAGATATGTAAGTACAAGTGCACCTGTAGCGTAGTGGATAACGCGTCTGCCTTCTAAGCAGAAGATCGTGGGTTCGACCCCCACCAGGTGTATTTATGTAGGTGGCGCTACAGGCGGAGGGTTCTTGATCTCTTCAAACCGCTTGGTACCCTCTTCCGTTGTCAGACCCCTGTATACCATATCGAGTTTCAATTTCAAAAGGTTCCAATTGTCGTCCATACTCTTCGGCACGAAGATTTCGGGTTGCAGAGTACCACGTGGTGGGTTCAAACGGAATACGTTTTTCGGGAACTGCCCCCTGTGTTGCCGTGTACTGAACCGACAAGAAATATGCGAATCCGCCCAACACCACAACGAGACAGACAATGTTGAACATCCACGATGCCGTATTTGCAAGTTGGGTCCGTCGTATCAAAAGTGTCCGCTCAATGTCGGCAAGGTCGACTCCGAGGTGCTGCATTGTGTGGTTGCGTGACTCCAATTTACGTTAAGAAACGACAAGGTGTGTCGGGTCCACAGAGGCACTGAACAGTCGCAGACACGAATTCGATTCGGATACGCGGCAACAGATCGAACAATGTTATGGATTTCACGAGATGTCTTGTCTTTTAAACAGATTGTTAACACAGTGTCTGAATACTTGAGAAGATCCATTGATTATACAGACTGAAGACTCTGCGTATACGGATTGCTCTTGAATGCATCCAACAACCCAGGCGTGCCGACATCGCGAGCATACACATCCTGCTTAAGGGGTTCCGTGTACCGAACCGACCCCTGCTGATCCGATGTCGGCGCCTGTCCACCCAGCGTAAACATGGGCGCCTCGAATCCACGCACGTTATTGAAGATCGACTCGTCGCGATGTGTTGCCACATTCGTCGATTCAGGTCCAGACGGAATTGTCTTTCCACCCACAGCACCTGCAGGTGTCGGGCGACCCACAACTGTTAACTTCATGAATTCTTGGTACGGTTCGGTAAAGGCACGAATATACGAGAGGTACCCACCCGCAGCAGATTGTGCGCCAACAATTGCGTCTGTTGAGGTTGTAGTGCGATTCTGTTCCTTCATGACCTGGGTCGGGTAGATTCCAGACGCAACTTGCTGTCCCGTTGTCGTGTTCAGGCGATCGGGTCCGAGAACTGCAAATCTGTCCGGGCGGTTCTTCTTGACGGGCGGTTGCAGACCCATCTCGGTAATGTAGTGGGCACCCGGAACCGTCTCGCCCGCAAAAGTGAGTTTGGGTTTGGAGGCAACGCGGGTCTCGTCCGTCGTCTTGGGCAGTGCGTACTCGCGACCAGCATCCTGCTGGTATCCTCCAGACGGAAGATTCGTGTATCCATCATTGATACCCGGTCCGACTTGGGTCCGTTCAACTGGAAAGATGTTTGCCATGCGCTGACTTGTGACCTGACGAGACTGCTCAAACTCTGTCTCGATTTGAACTCCCCAGGGATTTCCCGTTCCAGGTTCAGGAGCAAAGAACGCAGGAGTTTCTTCCTTGTGAAAGAAGGTGTTCTTTCCGGTTCCCGTGAAGGTATCTAAAATGCCGTCTGTGGCACCTGAGTACATGGATTGCGTAACATGCGCACCGAAGAAGGGTACCATGTTGTTATGACCAGTCTCTGCCTGTTCAAGTTCGACTTGACCGGTGTGAAAATGCTCAGGCGTCACCAAGACATCCTTTGCATCTCTCGACGGGACGGTTTCGTCTTCTACATTCGGGTTTCGCGGACCGCCTTTTTGGTTGGCAAGGGCGTACCCAAGAGCAGCAAGTCCCGTTAACAATACGAACTCCATTTGATTTTACTTGAGCAAAGAATTGCTGAGTCGAGACGGCGTATTTGTTTGAAACGGTGTCACAGCGTGTGCTTGCGGTTTGAAAAGCATCCACTGAAACGGGTACGCAGTCGATGTAGGTCCGCTCGGAAGTGTCGCGGTTTGTGCCATGAGTGCACGCTGAAACGGTTGAAGCGTAGGTGTAGGTGTCGTGTCCATTGTTTTCTGCTATAGAAACAATTGGCAATGGATACGCCGACCTTTACAACGTCGCTTCTTTCCTACATCTTTCCACCCGAGGTGTGGACGTCCTTTGCCGCTATTTTTACAGGTGCAGGGGATATCGGTCTTTACATTCTCACCACCCTCTTTTGGATCACAATTGCCGTGTACTTTTTTTCGACATGGTATCAAAGTTATAAGGCATCCGGTAGTCCATCCACATTCCCGATTGGAGTCTTTATTGTGCTTCTCGTGCTCTTTATCTTGCTCATTTGTTTTGCTTCAAGTCTTGGGGACATTTCGATTTTTGGATACAATCTATTCGGAACCAACAAGTGTCCGTCCGATAAACCAGATATGAATGCCGGGTTATGTTATGAAAACTGCAAACCCGGATACCACGGCAATGCAGCAATCTGCTATGCAGACACCGTGAGTCGCGGTGCAGGTACACCGGTGGGATTAGAACCATGTAAAGATGGATATCGCACGGAAGGGTTGGTTTGTTCAAGTGTCAGATGGAATGGTTGCAAGTACAATACGATCATTGGATGTATTGGTGGAATCGATGGTGATTTTTACGGACGTTTAAATGGTGGTGGAGTATGTCCAGGTCCCTCGGATTTCGGTGGAGACTTGAATGCATTCGATGGAAATTATAGAAATTACATTCATTCGACTGACCCGAAGAAGGAAGATAACATGCATCCGGAAGTCTCGCCACTTGTCGACGGAACGACAATCGGCAACATGTGTTACACTCGCTGTCCGGATGGAGGGTGGACACACGTACCGGCAATGCCGTATTTATGTGTGCGCACCGTACCAGGCACAAATGACGCGATTCCGTTATCATATGGTCGAGGTGCAGGTGTAGTGCCGCACTGGATTAAACTTCTCGATAAGGACCGTGTCAGATATGTGCTTTAAGAACGCAGATGAACTACATGCATGGGGATTCCCTATTATGTTGCATCTCTTCTTCGCAGGCACCGAGAGATTCAGACGCGGTACACTACATTTGAATGCGATGTTTTTGGAATTGATTTCAATTGTTTCATTCACAAGGTGCTCGAAGACTCTGATCCAATCGGGAGTGTTGTGCGTGGACTGCGCACCTACCTTGAAAGGATACATGCATCGCGAATCTATATCGCATTCGATGGACTCGTACCCTATGCAAAGATTGTTCAGCAGAGATATCGCAGGTTCAAGAAATCAGAAACGGGAGAGTTTGACAGAAATCAAATTTCGCCTGGGACGCAGTACATGCTCGATCTCGAGAGTGAACTTCGTAGACAGTTTTCAGACATTGAAATATCAGGAACAAGGGAGAATGGGGAAGGGGAACATAAGATATTTCAATGGGTACAGCGAATTAATCCATCCGACCGAACCCGTATTGCCATTTATGGGTTGGATGCAGACTTGGTGCTCATTGCGCTGGCACAATCTAATCTCGGGTCTATTTTCTTACTTCGGGATGATGACGCATTCTCCATCGCGGCACTTGCACGAGTCTTACCGTTACCAGTAGACGCATATGTTCGCAAGTGTATTCTCTGCTTTGGAAATGATTTTATGCCGACCCTGGCAATGTTTTCGTTGCGAGAAGATGGACATTCCCGCGCAATGAATACAACACTTGAAAAGGCGGCAGGACTTGAGGCAAAAGTACTCGTTGAACGAAAGGCAGTGCAGACACCTCATGCACTCGAAGCAAGGCACGGTCTTCGATTAGATGGGGTTCTAAATTGGACACCGGTTGTCTACGCCTTTTGGAAGACGTATTTGTGGACACTCGAGTACTTTACAACCTCTGAAGTACCGGATTGGTGTTGGGTTTACCCCTATGCCGAAGCGCCACTGGTGCAGACATTGGTCGACCTTGATTCGCCGCTTGAAGTTTCGTGGGACTTTCCCGAACCTGTGTTTGGAATCAAGGAGCAGTTGGATTTCATCTTACCGAATCGTGGCATCTTTCCAAATGAGTTTTACAATGAAGATACAGAGACACGACCTCTCTGGATGAAGAAATACACGTGGGAATCAGATCCCCTTATTTCACTTCCGTGGGATCCTGCTCGTCCGCTTACGTCGGTGACGCCGATGACGCTTCCGCGTGCCGCCCTCTGAGGGGTCTTCTTCGGGATCCGGAGGAAGAGGTAGATGTGCGGCATTTAACGCAGCATACGCAAGTGCGAGTTGTTTGTTCAGTTTAATGTTTTCTTTCAAGAGTTGTTCGTTTCGCAGGTGCAGTTCCATACATTCACTCGACACCGCTGCATACTTTCCTTCCAGTTCTTTCACCCGCGGACTCGGACCTGTAGGTGGAGGTGGTTTCGGTTCGCCACTCATTACTGTCTTCCTCATAAAAAAACGAAATTGTGTTTCAGAATCTAGATGTAAGGGGAGACAAAATGTGGACCCTTTGGTATCACGATCCGAACGACAGCGACTACGCCCTCAAGAGTTACACGACAGTCTACAAGATCAGCACAAGTTCAGAGTTCTGGAATGTCATTGACGGAATCCCCAAGGATGTATGGGAGACGGGCATGTTCTTCTTCATGAGGGACGGCATCCCGCCGCTTTGGGATGCACCCGAAAATACGCGCGGAGGCGCATGGTCCAAGAAGGTCGATGCGATCGATACGCATGCGGTCTTTGTGGATTGCATGGTGCATTGCATGGCAGACTCTTTCCTCAAGAGCAACAATGAGTGCATTGCCGGCGTGACACTCAGTCCCAAGGGAAACTTTCATATCGTCAAGGTTTGGAACACAACAACTGCAGTGTCGGATCGTCGCCTCTTCTCACCCTCTCTAAAGATGAAGGTGGGCGACGACATTGCGTACAAGGCACACAATCTGCGCCCCAAGTGAGACCTTGTGCCGTACTGCACCTCTATTCTTTTTATTTGCGTGGAATCTTGAATACGAGGTTGCGAATCTGATTGACTGCTTCGTCGGGGATCCGTTTGTCCATGGGCGTCTCGGTAAGACAATTGATATGGAAATAGATGCAGTACATCCCACACTCTGAATCCTTTCGTTGGTGTCGAGTGCTATTGTAGGTGAGTTGCATGGGTTTCGAGTGAATACCGGTTTCATCCCATTGCGATGCCCACCGATTCATTAACCGCTTGATCTCGGGTTCAGGTTTGAACGCATACGAATCGAAATACGTCATTCTAGGAAATTCGAGTTCGGGACGGATGTCACAAAAGACCGCTGTCCAGTGCTCTCCTGGTCCGTCGTGGGTATCTGTATTGACGGCAATTCCAATTCGATGATATCCTTTTTTGTACAGTTTTGTAAGTTTCATCGAGCAGAGTGCAGATACTAAACACTGAGACAACTCCTCTGTCTTCATGTCGAAATCAATAGGAACACATCCAACAAAGTAATAATCGTCAAAGAGGGCGGTCAGTTTCTTTTCAACTACATCAATGTCGTCGGACGACAACCATTCGTGTCGATTTGTCTTCCACTCAGATGGTGCCTTTGATTTCGTCAACATAGACATGACGACACATGCAGGTGCGCCGGTCGTACATCGTTCATGAAATCGCTTTAATAACTCTGTCCACACCTGATCGGTTGAACCGGGTGCAATTGCAGAGGATGTGTGTTTATTGTAAAGTTTACGAAGGTTTTCCACTTCACCCTTGTCGACGTACTGAGTCACAGGGATCATTATACCTTGAAGTGAAAACTTCGCGTTCCAGTTTTCAGAACCACGTCCAACCAAACAACAAAGATGGAGACGGATCTACTTGTGAATCCTCGAGTCGTCGGTGGCATTGCGAATCTCGAGTCAGTCGACATGCCGACCCTTGAGTTCATCGACATGCCCGCTGCACCTTCGGCACCGGCGGCACCTTCGCTTGTCCCGAATTTTGAAACCACAGGTCCGTCCCGCGTCGATGGTCTTGATAATCTGAATGCCGGTGCGTACACGTCAACAAAACCAATTCGGATGTCCGACGAGGTCTTGATGAAGGAAAAGTACGAGATTCTTCGCAAGTTTGAGCGTCTTTCGAAACTCGGCGTGCCTATGCGCAAGCGGTTCACGATCGACTCGCCTCTCGAAGAAATGAAGATGGAACTTGAGTTCATTCGTCGTGAAAAGTCGATGGATTCCACCATCAAGCAATTCTCAGAGTGGTTCGTTACAGGCATGTCCGGTCTCGAATGGGGGTCAAAGAACGTAACGATGCTCAAGGCGTTCGGTCTTTCTCTAGATGGACTGTCGGAGGCAGCGCAGATGAATGTCGTGGACCTCGAAGATGATTTCGAAGAATTGTATGATTTGTACGGCGAGAACATGAAGATGCACCCTATGGTCCGCATCCCTTTGCGTACATGTATGATGATCTACATGGTTCACTTGACGAATCAGATGGCACGGAAGGCACCGATTCCGAACATTGATGACATTATGCGCCAGAACCCAGACATTGCCCGCTCGCTTGCCCAGGCAGCAATGGCAAATCAGACACAGCAGATGCGTGGAACTGCAAGTGTTCCTCCTCCCCAGAATGCGCCCAACCCTCTTGCCGGGTTAATGAGTTTCATGCAGGGGTCTGTCCCGCCTGCGCCCCCTCCCAACGTTGTGCCTCGCCAACCTCCGGCAGATAAGCGTGTGAACATTGGTGCCCGCAAACCTCCGACGGTGATCGTTCCTCCCCCAGCACCTGCGCCTGTCCCCGAAATCAAACCGCCGTCCTTGAACATTGAGGAACTGCTTCGGGATATCAAGACAAACGTAGTTCCACCGAAACCGAATCGCAAGGCAGGTTCGACAGGAAAGTCTGTCACCATCCGATTATAAAAACGAAGTTTTTAGAATAGAGTACAGATGTCTCAAATGCAAGTCACTCGAAGCGAACTTCAGGATGCACAGACCGCAGTCTTCAAGGGAAAACTCAATGCCGCAGCATTGTATGCACAGGTCCTAAGCGCAGCAAGATCTGGACACACATCTGTCGTATCTACATCCATGTCGCCTGGGATTGTCTTTGACACTGCATATGAACTGACTCAACAGTGTTTTCCGACATGCACCGTTACGATCGAACTTCGTGGTCTATTTACTGGAGACCCCGAGTACATGTCATATGCTATCCGCGTTGATTGGGATCCACTTCAAGGTTGAAACAGGAATTGACATCAAACGCGGCGTATCGTCCATTGTCGAGAAGGAACACTGCAACTGTGTGCAGGATGGATTTGGAAGACATCCTAAGCAATACTCAATTGTTTTTGACTGGAACAAGAATGGCACTGAAACAAACAGGGGTTTGTATGCCAAGTTCATTCGCATCATAAGGTGATAGTACTTGCGAGGAGTCGAATATTCGACAAAGTGGACCATGCACCACACTTCGTTGGGGTACTGCGGAGGACGAAACGCGACAGTTGAACCACGCAGATGTTTGAAAAAGTATGGAGTGGGATGAACTGTGTGGATTTTTAAGGCGGTGTCCTTGATGGTTCCCACCTGCAAAGGATGCCATGCGTAGATAATATCGTTCGTTCCGTCGACTGCCAACCAGTTTTTTTCACACTCTTGATTTCCTGGAGACTCGAGCATCTTGCACTCCGAGTACATTGCAAGTGCAGGATGGTATCGACCCTGCATGATTCGGATCTTATCAGTATACTCCCATGTCGTTGCCGTGAACTTCAGATGTCCATTTGCATCGTGGTAGATGCGCACATCTTCAAGACCGACAATGTGCGCATCCTTTCGTCGAGTCAATGGCACCGAGGAATCTAGTAGGACTTCATGCTTTCCAGAGACAGGGTCGTACCATACATTTTGCGTTCTAACTTTATGATCTCCTGACGTGACACCATTCTCCTTCATGACATACCATCCGTTCTCCGGGATAATCTTGTAATTCACAAAGCGCACATTGTGCACAATCTTTCCATCTTGAAGATAGAATGCAACAGAGGTCGGATGGTAATCATCTCCGAGTGTATCCCACGGAATAGGGTGTGGTACACTTGGCAGATCGAGCGGTTCAACATAGTAAAAGAGATTGGTGTACACATTGTCCTGATACTGGCAGAGAGGTCGTAACATGAAATCGATCGACGCACGAGCACCCTTGTCAGGTTTCCCAACGTAATAGAGCAGAATGGTCTCCTCATAAGCAAACAAGAAGGAATACACGTCTGACTCCACAAAGAGCGAATCTCCAGGTTTCGGAATGGAACGACCCTTTAGAACATAGTGATATGCCTTGTAGTGCTCTCCAGACTCTCTGAAGTGCCGTGCCAACTTATATAAAGACTCTGCCCGAGTAGGACGACGTTCAAAGGCACGCAACATCCAACACTCAAACATTGGATAGTTCTTGAGTGCCTTGTAGCACTCCCCAATTTGGTAATATGAATACCAAACCTCCTCTTCCCATCCACCTGCCGCAATACGGTCTTCGTAAAACTCAATCGCCTCCGCATACTTTTGCAGAGAATTGTACGTTTGGGCAAGATAGAACATGTACCGCACATTATCCGGTTCATCGAGCAATCCCTGCTCGAGAAGCGCAGCGTCCCGTTGGAATTTGTCTGACTTGCATCCACCGTCGTTGCGGTCATCAATGTAGCAGATCGATTTGGAGAGAGCGTCTGTGGGTCCATCCCAGTACTCGTGGGTCACACCCTTGCATGTCCAGTCGTAATCCATCCGAATCAGACGGGCATTGGGGTATTCGAGGTTTCCATTCATTTGCACAATTGTGTATCCAACGGACGTCAAGTCTTGAGACCGAAGAGATCCCGCAGAAAAAACCATATCGGCATCGAGCAGAAGTCCATACGTCGACTTCAGATCCCATCCAGTCTTGCGGAGGTAGGTTTGGGCACCGACAAAGGTCTGTGTGCGATTGTACCCGAAATCTCTCCAGGGGACTTCCGTTAAACACCCGTCATGCGTCTTCAAAAACTCCCGAGCGATTTCGCAGGTCGTGTCTGTGGATCCAGTATCGCAGATACAAAAGGCATCCACAACACCTTCCACTGCGGCAAGGCATCGTTCCAAGATCGCCGACTCGTTCTTGACCATAAGCAAGAGGACGCACTTCATTGCGTCGGTTTTATTCAATAACTCATTCGCTCCTTTAAATAAACAGAATGACAACTGAATTTGTCAAACAAACTCTTCGCGAAAACATGTCGCGCGCGCTTGTCCCTCATGTGGCAGATGGGTTGTGGAGTATCTATGACAATGCCCGCACCGCGTGCGAACGCAATGGTCAGATCGACCAGATCCTGCGCACGTTTCAGAATTTGCTCACCCGCGTCCCCGACTGGAAGGAGGATACGCTGAAGCAAGAAGTCGAGCGCATCACGGTCTCGTCCAAATGCGACTATCTCGAGGACCTGTTGCTCGGTGTCTTTGTGAGTTATATTCGTGCCTTTGCCACGCTGCAGCAGAGTGATAAACTTCGGGTCGATATTCAGTTTACGCCTCCGTCCATCCAGGTCTTTGTGCACACTCTCTACAAGCACGCGGCACGCCATGCGTGGAGCAATGCATACCTGTTCAAGACAGTGGGGGTGCCGTCTGAGCAGCAGGCGCGCAACCGTCGCGATATTGAGACGAGTATTGCCACCTGCATGAATGACGTAATTGACAGTTTCATACCGTGGAAGCGTGTGAGTCAGGCATACTTCCGTCCGTCGGCTGCTCCTGCTCCCGAGGCGCCGGCGGCAAGTGTCAAGTTTGGAGAGAATGAGACACATGAATTCGAGAGCGAAGACGAAGACGAGTCGCCGCTTCCTCCCATTAAGGTCGGAGATGAAATCAAGTTGGATGACTCTGAATTTGAAACACAATCGGATTCCGGGTCGGTCCATCTGGAGGAACCGAAAGAGTCGGTGGCGTTAAATCTGTGAATGAAAGGTGTGGATTCCAAATCAAATGAGCGAATTACAAATGTATGGCATCACTCTTGCAATTGTTGTGGTCAGTGCAATTGTCATCTATCTCTTGGATCGTCGGTCGAAGAGTGAACCGATTGTATGGACGGATGCATTGAAAATCGGCAGCGGCGCCGGCACCATTGCCGGAGGTGTACTCTATTCCATGACAACACCTGATAGTGCTGCTGTCGTGGAACCCCTTGCGGGTGCGGTGCAAGAAATGTTTGTTGGAAAACCTGCGTTCTGAGTTTTTTTTGTTAGGAGAACATAAACCATGATGCTTTGGAAGTTGCTTTTTAGTGCGACGCTGTTCTACCTCCTGACGCCCGGTGTGCTCGTCCGTCTCCCGCCTGGAGGATCGACGTTGACCGTCAACCTGACCCACGCCCTTGTCTTTGCCGTTGTGTCGCAACTTGTGTGGCGCATGGTGAAGGGGAAGAGCATGATGAAGTAAATTACTTAGGTACACATTTCCCGTTCTCCATCTTCTCAGTCGGTTTGCACGACGGTCCCCCGGCCATGCCCTCAGAGAAAGACATGCGACCGCCGCTCAGGACGTGCCATGAGATAAAGAAGACCACCAGCGCAATTAACCAATTCTTTCCAGACATGAATGGAAGACGCATTTATACATCCACACAGAAAAAAGGCGCGTCAACGGGAAGTTTTGGAACGAGAAACGACTTGAACCTGGAAAGTTCCTTGCGAGGGACTCCATTTGCACAGGCGCGCGCAATCTGTTTGTATAAATCAAAGTCATGGTATCGATCGTGATTATCATGCGTTTTCCGATATAAGACAGACGACCCATCCGGAAGCGTCATCCAGTGTTTGAACATCTCAAACAGCGGATGGTCGTAGGCGTGGTCAGGTCCTAACGGAAACAGATCCCAAAACAAGGATGTCGCAAAGCGTACTAAATCAAACGACGGGTTTAACGAGATGCGTGCATGTGTAGATGTAAAGAAGGGTTCGATATTATACTGTCCCGCCGCCTCTTCATCCACCTGAAACTGCGAACTCATAAAGAACCGAGGATCTTTCATACCCGTCAGACGAATCGACAGCGCTCCGCGATCGAAATCAATGACCTTGATTAAGATTCCGTAGGTCGGTACACGGTAACACGACCCAATATGCTTGTAGTATAAGTACTCCTGATCTGTCTTTACAAACATTACATTGTTTCCATGCAGGTCATTGTGAACAAATCCAAAGGTCCGTTGAGCATAGGCAAGTGCCATGACAAGTTGACACACAAATGCGTAGAGGTGCACCGGGTCTCGGTCTAGCAGATCATAAAACGTGCCTTCACATACATCCATGACCGTCGTCACAACAGGTACATCGGAAAATGTTGCCCATGCAAAAGACTCCGGTTCATCTCCTTCTTCTTCGTCGTCTGCTTCATCCTCACATGCACACGATTCAATCTCGAATACATCCTCTTCCGACGATTCGGAGACACTCGGATCGTATTGCTGGGGCGCCGAATATTCAGTGGTACATTCTGTAGGTGAGGCATCTTCAACGTGCGCAACATCTACGTCGTCTACACTTAATTCGATATCCTCTCCTAGCGCTAACCCGTGACGCTGGGAGCGCGTATGGGTGAACGTATCTGCTCCAGGAAGTGCCCGTAATTTAAGTTGAAACGTGGTCCCGACATTGTTCATAAACCACGGACGGTCGGCAATATCTTCATAATCATCGGAGATGTCGAGGGTATGCGACCGAAGGATAGATGCATAAATTCCGTATACCGTTGGGAAATGCTGACACCCCGACAAGGACAAGAACGCAGAGATTAACGCACCTACATATGCGGCAGTGTGCGGACTCTGCATTCTCTCCGAGATATCCCGAGCAACATCTGCAGGTTTGGGAAGTCCAGGCGCAGCGTAGTCCCCCTTCATCGTCTTGAACGGCGACAAGATCATCGTCGTCTTGCGATGGACTGGGAGTGTGCGTCCAAGCGTAGTCTTGATATGTGTTTCGTCGACAACGGATTCGACTCCTTCAGGAAACTTAAGACCATATTCCGAGACTGCAGACAAGTTTTCAGTCTTGAATAGTTGTTCCAAACACGGCAAGAACGGTTGGACGTTTGCAAGTCCCCACACATCTGCTGAGATCTTGGGAAGACGATGTACTTTTGCATCCACGGCAACTGTCCGGAGTTCCTTAACCATTGTGATTCTGTCGCAAACAAAGTGGTCATTTCTCACGCAACGGCAAGGACTGCTGCAGTGGCAGTGGACAGATGAATCATTGCATGAAACAGTGTGCGCACAGTTGGGTTGGGGTCAAATGCCATGATTGAATACTGCTGACCCATGAAATAAGACAGTAAACAATAGGCAACGGACATTGAGGTACAGACTGCACTCCATCCCCGCGATTCATAGATCGAACATGCAAAGTACTGAAGAATTGCCAGACGATCGACAATTAACACATTTTGATTTTTCGTCCAATGAAAGGCAACGGAGGTTAATGATAACAACACACTTGCACCCGATGTCCAATAGTGACCGCGGGTATATGCAATGTATCCGGGGAGCAAGTAAGAAAGTCCTGTTAGACATAGAAGGGGCGTTGACGTCATTACTGTAGATTTCGTGACATTATGTGTATGCCTTTATACAATGAACTTTCAACTCAAAAAGTTCGACATCAATATGATCAAAGACCGATGCGAGATTGATTCTCGCAAGAGTCCGATGATCGTTGTTATCGGAAAGAAAGATACCGGCAAGTCTTTCTTGGTTCGAGACATTCTATATGAGGCACAGAGCTCATTTCCGGTTGGAACGGTGATTTCCGGAACAGAAGTTGCCAACGAGTTCTTTCAGCATATGATTCCATCCAAATTTATTCATGACAAGTACACTCCGGAGATTGTTCAAAATGTCATTAAACGTCAGATGAATGTAAAGCAGACACGAAACCGCAGCAAGTCTGGAACAGGATCTGGGTTAGACCCTCGTGCATTCTTAATTCTGGACGACTGCCTATACGATGCATCGTGGATTAAGGAAGAGTCGACTCGTTACGTCTTCATGAACGGTCGTCACATTGACCTCATGACAATCATTACCATGCAGTATCCGTTAGGTATCACGCCTAACTTGCGCACCAACGTGGATTTCGTATTCATTCTTCGAGAGAATATCCTGGGTAATCGTCGTAGAATCTACGAGAATTATGCAGGTATGTTTCCGACTTTTGATATGTTCTGTACCTTTATGGATCAATGTACCGAAAACTTTGAATGCTTGGTGATTTGCAACAATGTGAATTCAAACAAGTTAGAGGACCAGGTGTTTTGGTACAAGGCAACTGACCACCCGCCTTTTCACATGTGTGATCAGAGTTTATGGGCAGACAACAAACCCTTCCGATCCGCTATACTAGCCGGCGGCGAGTATTCGGCCGGTGCTGTGAAAAGGAAGACTGGGACGGAGGTTTGGGTCCGGAAAGAGGGCGGTGGCGCCGATAGGTAGACCGTTTACCGCCTGCGGAAGGGTTAACGGCAGGTGCAGGTGCAGGGGCAGGTGCAGGGGCAATTTTAAGACGTTCATCATCATCTGCTCTAAATGAAGCTTCCAAGGCGGCCCTGTCCATTTCTCCCTGTTTAAAACGTAAAGATCGTGCAGATTCTATAATTGGGCTAATATATGCCTCCATAGCGGGGTTCGTTTCTGGTAATAAAAAATTGACTCTAGCTACGTACGCTGTCATACTTAATAGTAGTTTCTGAAAGTGTTGATTGCGAAAATATTGCTTTTGAGTGTCAGTAAGTTGAACAAGGTGAGTAGTCGTGATAAAATCTCTAATCGCATTTATTTCAAGATCGATGACGCCTAGGCCAAGTACACCGAGACGTTCGGATATGATCGTTCGCAGAACCTCTGCAACTGATCGTGTTTTTATAGCTGACCCATACGATAGTTCTGGGCGATCGGGTAACAATGCTCGCGCCCGATACAAATGTGCACCTTCTAATACCTGTGAAAAATTCCATTCTTCATTTCGAGTGTATGCGATCACACGGAGATTAACCTCTGCCGCTCCTGGGGCAAATATACTTTCTGGCTGAAATTTTATGAGGCCGGCGGGTGTTTTCGCATGAAGTTGTCCAGTGCTCCAGCTTCTCATGAATTGGCTCATATTGATCAATCCAAATGAATATCCCTTGACCTGCATGTCTAGAATTGCAGGGATTCCTTTGAGATCCTTGAATAGAACAACTGTATGCGTACTAGGACCGTTGTTTATCGACACCAATGTTGCACACCCTGGAAACAACCTATCTACGATTCCTGTAAGACCATGCTGAAAATCTTCGGTGGTACCGAATCGAGCGGTGTGGATCAGGTTGTTACCAGATAAATTTAGACGTTGTTGCCAATATTTGTGTTGAGTTGTGGGGGATAATACGTCTAATACACTGAAAAACTCAACTTCAGTTTCGGTTAGCAATCCAATCAATCCTCCAGATGCCGCAGCACAATTATGAGGAGTAATCCGCTGTGTCGTGATTTGTTTCTGAAATGTGTTGATGAGATCATACGGTGAAACTGGAACTTGAAAAAGACTATTCGATGGTTGACGTCTCATATCAGTTAAAATGTCTCTAGCACGAGTATCAGTAATAGGACTTTTAAGCAGTCCAGACGCTAGATCGTCTCCACCACCAGCGGCACCAGCGGCACCAGCGGCACCAGCGGCACCAGCGGCACCAGCGGCACCAGCGGCACCAAAAGCGAGAGCAATCTGAATCGGAGACGACAACGTAGCGTCAATGAAACCATTCTCATGCGGGGAGGCGACCTCTCCATCTGGAACGCGACTACGAAGAGATACAGGTGTTCCTGCCACAGGCGGCGATGCCGGTCCCACTTGGGCAGGAGGAGGAGATGCCGGTGCTTCTGCCGGTGCTTGTAATGCCACTTCGGCAGGAGAAGGAGGCGATGCCGGTGCCGCTGCTTGTAATCCCACTTGGGGAGGAGAAGGAGGCGGTGCCGGTGACGCTGCTGCTGCGTTACTCTCTGCCATTGTACTTTAGATCTCTTTTTTTACTCGCGCAAAACACCCTCGCTCGGGTGCACGGGAACGGACGCCTCCTGCAGCGCAACTGCGGTCTTTTCCTTCGCTGCTTCCTCCGCATTTGCTGCACGACGACGCGCATTCTCCTCCTTCTGCTTACGGATCGAGTCATCGCGCTGCTCGGCAAAGAACATCTCCTTGTTCACCTCGTTCTCCTTGTACTTCCGCATGAGCTCGTTCAGTTCCTGCTCGGCATACTCCACCTCCGGCATCAGGTGCTCCGACGGATCCCAGGGCAACCACATACCGACCTTTCCGATAAAGAGATTGTCCTTCGGGTAGCGACGCTGAAGAACCTTGGCAAACATCTGCGTCTCCTCAACCGAGGCAAAGCAGCGACGAACCTTAACGCCGCGGATATTTGTTTGGAACTCGACCTTGTTGTCGTACAACTCCTGCAGGTCCTTCTCGTTCTTCAAGAGAAACACCTGGTACTGCTCGTGGATATCCGTTTCCTTCACTTCGGCATTGCGGACCTTCACAAAGTCCTCCGCATCCTTGAGAAGATCGTCAATCTTGATCGAATACTTCTTGGATACAAATGCCATCAGGTGCTCCAGACCCTTGATCTTCCACTCGTAATCCATCCACTCCACAAACTTCTCAAAGTAGAACTCCTGCTTCTGCTTGATTGTCTTCTCGGGACTGATGAAGGAAATAATGCAGTACTTCTGCGTCGGGATCTCCGGGTCCTCCTCGAGATAATCAACCTTCTCGCCATCTTCGGTCTTGGGAAGTTCAGTGGGCATGATTCCTTTTCTTCCACCACCTTAAAATCCTTTCAAGTAATAAACGATGGCAGGTCTTGGTCCCCGCCCGCCTCACTCGAATGCAGGCATGAGGACATTGGCAGACCTTGTCACAATGTTGCATGATCTCGATCGGGACCCCCGTGTTATTGAACAGGGCGGACTTCACAACATTGTGAAGGCAGATGAGTATGTACCCGCATTCAAGGCATTCGAGGAAAGAGTGAACAGCGCGAAGGGTCTGATCGGGCATGGGGAGGTGGTCTCTCCTGTGTTACAGTCGGAGATAGGGTCCAAGTACACAAATATGCTTCAAATCGATCACGTAAAGGCAATTGCCGATGCCGATAGGGTTTTTACCAGTCCGGGTCCGACGACCTTTGCAAGTGGTGGACGGCGTACGAGGCGGAGAAAGACGAAGCATCGTAAATCTCGGCGTCGTCGTGTGCGTGGTGGAAGACTTGAAGTGTTCAAATCCTTAGAAAAGTAGGGATCTGAGGTTGATCGATCTTGTAGGACAGTCTGAGGCAGAACGTTTGTTGAAGGGCATCCCTCCGGCGGAACTCAAAAAGATGTTGCAGATATAAGATAAATGTACTCGTTATTGACATCTGCGGTCCTCATGTTTCTGTTAACGCCTGGCATCTTAATCCCCGCCTTTTTAGGTGCCTTCTATGCCGCACTCCTTCATGCACTTGTTTTCTACATTGTTCTGACCTATGTGTCCAATTTCGTACCTTGGTGGGTTATCTGGATCCTTGCCGCATTTGCACTTTACTCTGGATCTCGTCCGACACAGGTGGGCAGTCGATAGGATTTTCTTCTGCCTCTTAAAACAAAATGGAGTCTAAACCGAAGCCTACGCCGCCTGCCGGAATCGACATGAGTGATTTAGTTATGAGATTGGTCAAGTACCTGCTCGAGGGTCTTGCCGTCGCGATTGCCGCGTATGTCCTGCCGGGCAAGACAATGAAGCCGACGGAGATCGGCATGATTGCGCTTGTGGCGACAGCGACGTTTGCGATCCTCGACATCTATGCCCCCAGTGTCGGCGCCTCGGCCCGCACAGGTGCTGGATTCGGTATCGGCGCCGGTCTTGTTGGATTCCCGAGCGGCGGTCTTCGGGTCTAAGTATTGCAAGGCATCAAGCATAACTTGATATCTCCCAAATTCGCAATCACATACCGGATCATCAAGAACCAATCATTTTTCATATGAATCTCGAGATTGTTGGACAGGTTTGAGCACTTGGTGAATAACACCAAATGAGGCAATGAATACGTGCCACTTACAATCTCGTCATTCTTTGTGCGGGCAATGGTGATGTCCGATGTAGAATCGCCCATGGTGACCGTCTGCGACGCGAATGGACCCTTGCACGTGAAGGTGAGGGTGCTGCCTACATTCTTGATATCGACCGTCTTTGCCGACAAGAGCGTCATATCCCGACAAATCTTCTGAAAATCCATCGAAGGCATTGTGATGCGCGTGGCGAATTCCGTCTCGGGCATGTTAATGTCAGACTCATCGCGATCTAGCAAATTCAACTTGTTGCGGATCCGACGCTTCTTCTCTCCATTTTCCAGCGTAATCGTGATATGGTTCGACTCTGCGCGACTCACCGAAAAAGTGATTGTATCGTCATTCGTTGCCGTCTTGATAATCCGGTAAAAATGATCTGTGTTCAGACCGACATCTAACTTCGGCGCACTGTGATTGTACTCATAGTGCTCAAACTTGGAGGCATGGAGTCGCATGTGTGTGAGCACCGTGCGCGTATTGTCCATGGCAATCATCCGAATTCCGTCCTTGTCGAACACAAGACTCATCTCTACGAGCATGGACTTCAGACCTTCGGCAAGGATACGAATCGGAGCAGTCTGCACTGTCTTTGCAACAACAAGGTCCTCGCTCATTTCTTGTTCTTGCGTTTCTTCCTGAAAGTAGATTTGCGTCCCTTGCCGCGACGTTTTCCGCCGTTGCTTCTTGTAGGGAGTCCCCGGTGTGCTAAGTCTACGTTAATTTTCTGCCTCTGTAGTGCACTCGGTTCAGGTGTGAGTTGTGGAAGACCCAATGTCTCTCTTCTTGAGGAATCTGTAGGGTTTTGGGGATGTCCCAGCGGTTGTACTGCTGCGAGACTATTATTGATCCGTTGACGCCTTTCACGTTCAAGAAGCGCTTCTTGCTCTTCTACAAGTTCTCGTGCACGAGAACTGCGCTGTGCTTGACTGCTTGCAATTGCAGTTTGAAGTTTTTCTAGAGCAGAGGGCGGTGATGCAGGCGGTGACGCGGGCGAGGGTACGGATGAGTTCTCGCCACTTGTAGGTCCATCGAAGTGCCCAACTAGACCCCGACCTCTATCCGGAGTTTCTTGTACACCCGTTGCACCCGACGCTCCCCGCCGCGGGCGTGTTTGTCGAGCGGCAGGCGTAGCAGGCGACGGGGGAGCAGGAGCGGGCGACGGGGGAGCAGGAGCGGGCGACGGGGGAGCAGACAGTCCTTCCCCTCCAGATCCAGATGTATTCCCGCCCACTTCTTCTACATCCGTGTCTACTTCCGTCGATGCTTCTTGCACATTTTCAATTGCTCGTTCAACTTCCATTTCATTGATGGGGGTCACTTTCGATGCCCGATCAATTGCCTGCATAAACTTTATTGACCACCCTGCAGACGTATCCACATACTTTGTGAGCGTACCATCATTCCAATCCTTGAAGTTTTGCTTCAGGGGTTTAAGCAAGTCGTCCTCGGTCCCAAACCATGTTGCAAAGTCTGTTCGCAGGCCTACCCGTGACGTTGCCTGGTCTGGAGACTGAAGATACCGCACTACAAATCCGGTATTGGGATGTCCGTTTTGATTGAGATACGGCGTGCCTACAGTAGGAAACCGTGCGGATGCCACCGCCTCTGCCTGCAGTCGCGCTTGCTCTGCCGCCTCTGCCTCTGCCTGCAGTCGCGCTTGCTCTGCCGCTTCTGCCTCTGCCTGCAGTCGCGCTTCTTCTGCTACTTGCGCCTCCGCCGCAACCCTTGCCGCCTCTGCCCCTGCATTCGCCTCTGCCTCTGCTTCCACCCTTAATCGCGCGTCTTCCTCTGCCGCCGCTGCTGCCTCTGCCTCTGCTTCCACCCTTAATCGCGCGTCTTCCTCTGCCGCTGCTTCTGCTGCCGCCGCTGCTGCCGCTGCCGCTGCTGGGTCTTCCGGAGGTTCGCTGGGGCGAGCTGGAGGAGGCGGGGGGTTTCTATCGAGTTCAGGGATACGATCGACTAATTCATTCGTGTCCGGATTCTTGAATTGGATTTTGCCGGCAGCATCTTGCACAACTTTCCAGATCTTTACCGATCCAACGGGTCCGATATGAACTTCCACCTCGTCTCCATTAATTATGACACCTGCATTGGGGTGTATGGTTTTAACATCTGCTACAAGTTTGTCCGATTTATTTTTAGCAGCAATACGTGCCGCCTCATCGGGCGACGGTACAAGACCTGTGCCTGCACCTGCAGTGCCTGTTGGCATAGTCAACCCTCCAGGTCCCGGAGGGAGTGGTCTAAGATGACTCGTGTCAACAATTGCAGTCGTCCCTCCCGTGCCCGCAGTCGTGCCTCCCGTGCCCGCAGTCGTGCCTCCCGTGCCCGCAGTGGTGCCTCCCGTGCCCGCAGTGGTGCCTCCCGTGCCCACAGTCGTCCCTCCCGTGCCCGCAGTCGTGTCCACAGGGGCAACCGCAGTCGTGTCCACAGGGGCAACCGCAGTCTTAGGTTTGCCTGCCGCCGCGCTCGGAACGACAGGATGTAACGCATTCAAGTCATCAAGTGCCTGTTCATACGCTGTGCGAGCACTTCCAACTGCAAGAAACGCAGCAACTGCATCCGACTCCGTTTGCGACACTTGTTTGGTCAGAGATGCAAGTTGGTCCGTTGCTTTCGGAAACAGTGTCTGCATGTCCTTCAACTGTTTATTGACAGCGGCACTTATTGCATTCTTGTGCTTTAGATCCTTCTGTGCATTTTCAAGTGCTTTAAGCAATTCCTGTACGTTCACGCGTGCTTCTTCCACACGCCTTTCTTCCAGCGATACGAATTTTGCAGTTGCAGACGTGCTCGTTTCAGGTCCAGACATAGACCATTTGCCCTTCTTGACTTCATCGACCGCAGCAACAACCGCATTCGGGTCCTTCCACATGGACGCGATGGCAGCAATTCCCAATGCGTTTGCCGCAATCAGCGCCGCGCCTATATTGAGGGCCATTAGTCTGTATATGCGAAAATTGTTAAGGAAACAAGACTCATTCCAATTGCCACCCAACGCAATCCCTTGATCGATTCACCAAACCAAAACACACCCATTAACGTGACGACAACATCGCTCATGAGATTCCAAATTAAGTTTACAACAGTCATGTTCTCATAATTGAGTGCCTTCAAGAAGATATACGGTTGAAGCGCATAGGACGCAGTTGCCAACGGGAATCCGACCCCGTACGAAAGTGTTCCGGCAGACACCTGTTTGATCATGCCCATCATCGCAATGTCGAGCATTGCCATGACCAACCCAAACGCAATCGGCAAGACCGAAAACTTACCCACTTTCCAATTCACAGACTTGATCCATGTATCTATAACGTCTTTCATTGTCCTTTAGAGAGACTTGGGTTCAACCATAAAATGGTCTACGGGCGTCATCCAGTCGAATCTTTATCCTGTCCTCGCAAGTTTCGGGACTCTCTGCCTTCGGGACACTACGATCTTGTCATCGTAACGCCCGTGCATCAAGGATCTGATGTTGTCCACTGTCTTGCCGACACCCTGAAAAAGTATGTCAAGGGACGTTTCTTATGGGTGGCACACTGCAATACGCCTGAGTTTCTCGATGAGACAACGTTACCCGACTTTGCATGGTTGGTTCGAAACACAATTGTCACTCGCTCGTACACATCCAGTCTGACCCATGCCATCACACGCTGTCTTGAGTTTGTCTCGAAAGTCAAGTACACAAATGCCCTCATCATGACGTCGGGGTCTTCTTTTTTTCGAGACTATACCGTTCCGACTCACCCTCGCGTCGGTCTTTTTTCGCATGAGATTCTGCTAAATGATGTGCGTCTGACACATAACGAACCGATTCCGTCGAGCGCATTGGGCAAGTGTTCAGAGTATCTTGCCACCCAGGGGTGCGCTGCATGGCAGTATGAGAATTTTGACAAGGACACCGAGATCCACACGCTCTTTCGCGCACGTGGATTCAGGTGGATTCTTGGATCTCCTTTTAGCGGACTCATGTTCCCGTCCGCAGTTGCTGATCAACTTCGAGATGATGTATTCACGTTAGAATCCAATTCGGATACAGATATTCCTGACTATGCACTTGAAGAAATTGTCTTTGCGACCTATGCGTATAATTACGCAATTGCTCATGGTCTCCACATTGGATTGAGTGAATCAATCATACATTGGGGAGATCGGTATATCGTGTCAATTGATCAGATTGAAAAGTATCGCATGTGTGCTGTCGCCTTTCCAGGTCTGGGACATATTGTGTGTCGCCTACCGGAATATGTTGATAAAGTCCGTGAATATCTGCGGCGTTGAATTTGTAAAGGACTCGCCCTGTTTCAAAATCTTGACTTGACGTCCTTCGGCAATGACCGGTTTGGTCGATACAGCAGGTGCAGGTTCCGAGCGACGATCTGCATGTGTCGAGGCAAAGTCAGCGTCTCCACGCTCGGGAATTTTGGTTCGACCTGCAAACGGTCCACCTTTGAATGCATCTCCGAGAAGCGAATACTCAATCAACTTCATTACTTATGACGGCGAGTAAATGCGCCGGGTTTGCGGGCGTTTGCCGACTTACGACGCGAGACAATGCGTCCCCACTTGTTCATCTTGAGATCTGCCCTTGTCAGACCGCCTGGTGTGTGCTGGGCAGTTCCATTCCAAACGCGACGACGAGTTCCAGTTGCGGGACTCATTTATTAAGGGATCGAGGTAAAAATCCAAGTTGACCGGCAGGTTCAGGCGTATCGACAAACCCAATTTGCTCGACTCGTCCGCAATAGATGGAATTTGTCCACTTGAAAGGAAACTCGTGTACGTGTTCGCCTGTATGCATCATAGATGTAGGGCAATGAACAAGTAAAGACGACAAGACTTTAGGATAAATGCAGTGTAACAAGAATCCCTGGTCGTGTCCAAATGCAGAGGGTTGATCCTTTCCAAATGCTTCGTACTCCTTTCCAATGTGGAGTCCGGATTCTTTACGCAGTCCCCATAACCCACCCATCAAGGGCGCATTGTGTGCCGGATTGTCGCGGATCGTGTGAGCAATAAAAATACTCTTCAGAAATTGTCGGATTGCCCATCGATCTTTCCAGTGGACTCGACTATCTGCATCCCGCACCATCATCAGGTCAACGCCCGCTTCATCAATTGCAAGAAATCGGTCGATCATATTCAGTTCACCCATCTTTCCGGTGAATCGTAAAATTACATTTGGTGCCGTGCGCAGATGGTCAATGTATCCCACATCGACATCGCTTCCAAGATATACAAAGACCTTCCATGTCGGAAAGTGTTTCAGGATCAGATTAATGTTCTCATTGAGTGCTTCGGGATAGTATCGGGGATTCGGAGGTCCATACAAACAGAATGAAAATACGTTCACCATCTGCTTACTCCTTTATGTACATTTATCAATATGAAGATCGACCTGGCAATCCACAGTTCAGACTCCAATCCTTTTTACTTGGACTTCTGGCCTCTGGTGTCAAAGGTCTGGAAACTCAAGTTTGATGTTACACCTCTTCTTGTCTACATTGATGAGAACCATGACATTCCAATTGATACGACCTACGGCATTGTGCTCAAGTACAAACCCATTCCTGGAATTCCCGTCTATCTCCAATGTCTGTGGGTCCGCTACTGGATTCCTTCGCAGTACCCGAACAAGGTCTCGATCCTTTCCGATATCGATATGTTTCCTATTTCTCGCAAGTACTTTGTGCACTCGATTGCCCAAATTCCCGAATACAAGTATGTGCACCTGAATCCAGATGTGTCGAACTTCCCGAGTTGTTACCACGTGGCAATGGGATCGACCTTTATCGAGGTCTTGCGTCTTGCCGAGACCTGGAGAGAGTCCATGTTCGAAGTCTACCGGTCGGATGCGAATGCGTATGAACATACGATTGCCGGCGCGGGACTTATGCAAAAATGGGGGTTGGACGAGGCATATGCCACGCAACGCCTTCAGGGGTATGCTGACCGGGCGATCTTCGTCTTTATCAAGCGAGACCAGGCGCGTCTTGATCGAGGTGCGTGGGAGTATACGGACGATCATTTTGCCCAGGACTTGTTTGCAGATTCGCATTCGATTCGTCCGTATCTCGATCACAAGGAAGAAATTGACAAGGTTGTCGATCTTATTTTGAAGTCGGGGTTGAGTCGCGTTCATTCTTTTGGCATTGCGTCTCGCAAATACGCTTGAGACCGCTCGATATTGTCGTAGTGTACATCCTTCTTTTCAATGTCTGAATACGAGGGTATTTGCGTTGCCAAGAACGGGTCTACCACCACCAGATTCAAGTCGTTCAATGCCACATCGACAACGGTGCCTTCTTTCCATTCAAGAATGGCATCGTAGGCAGAGGCAGAATAGACCACAAAATGAGACGTGCTGACATCGGGCACTTTCAAGAGTTGAAAGTCGCGAAAGGACTGTACGAGTGTAACTGGCGGTGTCTCTCCATAGATCAGGACTGCAAGGTTCCCGCATCCAGTGATACACTGAACTTCGGGAGTGCACTCTAGATACTGGACAAGTTGTGTGAGTCTATTCCGCAAAACTGCATTTGTGACAAGAAAATTACAATCGTCTTCGAGCACAATGACGTAGGGACGTCCTTCCTTCTTTGCACGCGCAACAATCGACTGATGAGATAGACGACATCCCTCTGCGCCCTTGGGTCGCCGGATGCCATCGACGATATGAAAGGTGAAGGAGGGGTACATCTTATGCATTTTCTGGAGATGTGCAAGTCGATCCTTGCGGTGCGGCAGATGGATTACAAAGAGATCCATTATCAACAGGTGGGCAAATGCGGACCATATTTTTCCGCAAGGCGCGATGCGTTCAGTATACAGTCCGACCGGTCAATCGTTTCATCCAGTAGTTTCCGCATCGCTTAATCTCGATCTGAGTCTCAAGTGTGTAGAACTCTAAAAACAAACGGGAGAAGTCGTACGTCTTCGTCTTCATTTCCTCGTATTTCCTATCCAAATATGCCGGTGTAATCTCAGAATAGTCATTGGTATACAGAATGGGACACCCTCTGTACTTTTCCTCGATCGCCGGGTTGTGTTCAATCACGGGAATACATCCAGCAAGAATGGTTTCGTAATGGCGATGACAGTCAATACCGTTTCCCTCGGGGGAGATGACAAACTTGTAGGACGGAAGCGTATCAAAGTACACATCAGGGGAGAGCGGTGTGTTCTGTATCCCATTCGCACGTAGGGTCGCCAATATGGTCTGACGATTTTGCCCAGAAGGGCGGCGACGTGCATCTGTGTACTGGTTCAATGCACACAATACAGTCTGCAAGTGAGACCCCTGATGAAACGGTTGATATTTATATCCCATGCCAATCGGAAACGGCATCCAACCGTCATCCTCGTTTGTCGAGGACGCTTGGATGATCAGTGATGCCGGATTCTTATGTGTGATCTGCCACGTGACAAGGTCCATTATATATACGACAAAATGTCTATCGATGTAAATAACGTTCAAGAAGTCTGTGAAATGCTCCTTCCGATTCCTTATGTGTATTTGTCCACGTAGATCCTGCATGAACACGATGTTCATATTCCATACCATCGACAATGTAGAGTGTAGCATTCAACTCAAAGAGAGCATAGAGTGCGAAGTAAATTCCATCGTAAGGACCGATCTCGTTACACATTGGGACATCTGACATGATATTGAATGTCTGAAAGAAGACCCGTGGAAGAATCAGGTTCATCGTATTCAGACACGTATATATATTCGGATAGAACTGTTTAACGTTATGGCGAGTGAGTGGTATGCCGACCCACTCTTTGTAATTAAAGTTGGGACGAGCAACACTTGGGAGAAACATGGACGCAGTGTGAGTTCGCGTTCCATCGAGAAACCTATGAAACGCTTCGAAATAATGAATGTCTGCATAATTGTCACTGTCGAGGATACAAATGTAATCCGACAATGCATGTGACGCTGCATGTATCTTATTTGCAGGAATTCCAAGTCGACTCTCATTCTTATACACCCGGAGTTTTGGGTGGGAAAACGTTGCCGTGATTGCTTCGTAGTCCTCGCCAGTCTCGTCCGTGATGATGAGTTCTGACACGTATGGATTCTTGAGATACTGCGGAATCGATTCCTTCAAGAACGAGAAGCGACCCATGGTTGCGATACAGACCGCAATAGACATTGTAGACATCGGCGTTTTGCTGTTTAAATGATATATGAGGGGTACCTACAAATGAAGTTATCTGATTTCTATCGGAATGTCGTCGATGCGAGTGCCGCAGAGACTGCAGGTTGGTCTACATATTATTACGGAGTCATGAGAAAGGTAATCAATGAAAACAATTATAAGATTATCGCTGAGGTTGGCATCGGGTACGGAACACATGCAAAGGAACTCCTTGCACATACATCTCTTGACCGGTTATACTTAATTGATCCAATGGTCTTTTATCCAAACGATGCGTTTGCGGCAGACGTAATGAAAACCGAACCTTCTGTACCTGGTAACCAGTTTAACGAGTTCGCCGAGTTGATTCGTAACGAGTTATATCAATGGGAATCCCGCTACACATGGTTCCGCCAACCAAGTCTCACGATTACAGATGAACAGATTCCTGAAAAGTCTATCGACTGTGTGTTCATTGACGGAGATCACTCTTATGATGCCGTTCTTGCCGATATAACGTTCTGGTGGACACGCATTCGTAGTGGAGGACAGATGCTAGGCGATGATTACTGGATGAAAGATGTCAGACGAGCGGTCGATATATTTGCGCTAAATAATGATCTGACATATGACTTTCTGTATCGACCGGGTACGACGTACAAGATCTATAGGTTTAGAAAGCAGTAAATCTAGCGAGTCTTTTTTGACACGCGTCACATCTACACGCAATCAGTGAACAGAGTATATAAATGGAGATACACGCATTCATCCGGAACTTGGATGTCAAGACCCTCGTGGAAATCGGTGCACACTTTGCAGAGGATACGGTCATCTTCCGTGCATCCCATCCGAATGCCCGCATTGTTGCCTTTGAACCGGACCCGCGCAACCTTGCACTGATTCGCAGTCTTGGGCGTGACACGCTGTGTGAGTTGCACCCTCTTGCGATTTCGAATTCCAATGGACAGCGGACGTTCCACCTTTCGTCTGGACATGTATCCGGACACCCTGACCAGATGCACCGTGACAATCCGTACTCGTCGTCGTCTTCTCTCAAGGCGCCGACCGGTCATCTTATAGTTCATCCAGTTATCAAGTTCGAAGAGACTGCAGTTGTCCAGTGCGTTCGTCTCGACGACTTTGCGCCTCTCAAGGATACGACAATTGATTTCATATGGGCAGATGTGCAGGGTGCAGAGGATCTTGTCTTTGGAGGCGCAACCGAGACCTTGAAGCGTACTCGGTTTGTCTACACGGAGTATGCAACGGATCTGTACGAGGGACAATTGAATCGCACGCAACTTCTTAATGTGTTTGGCAAGGACTGGACTGTCGTCCACGATTACGGTAACGGTCGTGAGGGTGACATTCTTCTCAAGAACATCACACTTGCATAGGTCTCTAAGTAGAAAACATTTAGATGCGCCATCCTAGTTAACAGGAATGCTTAGTGATGATGAACTCATGACGCTATATACGACGAAGGTCAAGCATGAACCGGCATATTTCAGTCGGCGCGAACTGTTACCGCCGTGCCCAATCAAGTCATGGGGGTACAACTGGGGAAATAAGGACTTTCCCAGGACACATACTGTACTCGACTTCAAGGATTGGGTCGATATGTACAAGATTCGACCTGATGTTCTGGCATGTACGTGTGACATGGATCCCGAACTCGAGTTCATTCAGGCAAACACAGTGGTCAAACTTCCGTACCCACCCAACGACCTTCACTCAATCTCATCGCACTACACAAATGTCTTCGACTTCTTCCTATTCAGTCAAACGCTCGAACATCTACAGAATCCATTCATTGCAGTAAAGAGTATATTTGATACCCTGAAGTCAGGTGGGTATTGCTTCACGAGCGTACCTACCATTAACATTCCGCATTCGACTCCGTATCACTATGGTGGATATAACCCAATGGGTTTGGCGGTTATGTTCATACATGCAGGGTTTGAGATCGTTGAGATTGGTCAGTGGGGGAATCTTGAGTATATTAACCACATTTTCAAGAATTTTGGATGGGTTGGATACAATACCCTCCAGAAGAACGGCAGAGTGACGAACGAGGAGAACAATGTATGTCAGTGTTGGATTCTCGCAAAAAAGGTATGCAACTGATTGTGAATGTTAAACCACAAATGCAGGTAGGTCTCTACCACCATTTATGGTTTTGTGTTGAGTTTTGGAAGTACATACTTACGCTTAGTTGCTGTACGCAAGACCGCCCATGCCGGACATCACGCGCAGCACGTTGTAGTTGACGGCGTACACGCGAACCTGCGCCGTGCGACCACCACGCACCGTGTTGACGGACACCGTGAGCTGCAGCGTCGCCTTGTCGATACGCGAGAAGTTGCACGAACCGCTCGGCTGGTGCTCCTCGGGCTTCAGGGCAAACGAGTACACGTTGATGCCCGGCGCCGGTGTGCGCGTGTGGTGCTGGTACGGTTGCACCACGCTGAAGTAGCGACCCTCGCGCTCCGTGAAGCGATCCTGACCGTTGAGCTGCAGTTTGCCGACCTCGATCGGGTTCTTGCCTGTGCAGCGCACGCCGGACTCGAGTACCACCTTCGCGAGGAGGTAGTTCGTCGTGTCCTCGAAGAGCGCCGCCTGGTCGCCCGCGCCCGTGAGGTTCGTATCCAACCAAGACGCGCCCGACAGCGAGGGACCGTTGGCGATGCCCACACCCGGGAGGTAGGGACCCGAGGGACCATCCGCCGTCGTCGGGACCGTGGTGCCCGTAACGCCACCGCCCAGCGAACCGCGCGCCAGGACGTCCATGATCACACCCTCCGTCGAGAAGTCGTC